>ULNX01001167.1_pt1 | contig 18084 bp, 17 predicted proteins | sample 1952061 | NCBI WGS metagenome assembly ULNX01 (sample SAMEA4835588, study PRJEB28245) | human gut metagenome | biome: gut microbiome; material: fecal sample | place: Denmark | collected 2008 | reverse complement strand
ATTGCATACCAGCAGCATTGTACAGATTTTCTACCTTGTCGCTTGGACCAAGGATAAAGTCACCAGTGCTGGAAACAGCACGCAGGCCGGCAAATTCGGTAATAGCAGCGCCCATGGGAAGATTCGGAATCAGCTTACGAGCAGATGCCATGATTTCGTTCATGCCATTAGTGGTAACTGCCAAATCTTCCTTGGACTCCTGTTCATTAGCATTGGGGCCAATGAAGGTGTTGCCATGGGTGGTGGTGCACACCAAAATACCCTTGGATTTCTTGGTGGGGCAGGGGAATACCACGCCATAAACCAAGCTATTGCAGGCAGTTTTATCAAAGAGAATGTATTCGCCTTTACGCGGGGTAATGGTAAAGGTATCGTCGCCAGCCAATTTTGCGATTTCATCAGCATAAATGCCAGCAGCGTTTACAACATATTTAGCGGCAATAACACCCTTAGAGGTTTCTACGCCGGTAATTTTGCCATCTTCCTTCACGAAGCCCAAAACCTTGCAGTCACGGATAACCTCAGCACCGTTTTGCACAGCGCATTCTGCAAAGGCAATTGCAGCACCAAAGGGCCAGCATACACCAGCACTAGGAGCCCACAGAGCACCCTTAACATTGGTCAGGTTAGGCTCTTGCTCAACAACCTCGTCGTGGCTCAAAATTTGCAGGCCTTCTACGCCATTTTTGCGACCACGAGCCATCAGCTCTTGCAAAGTCTGCATTTCCTCATCAGTTGTTGCAGCAACCAAGGAACCGGTCCATTTAATATCCAGGTCCAGTTCATGCTCCAGCTCATGGTACAGCTTGTTACCACGAACGTTGGTAATAGCCTTCAGGCTGCCGGTAGGAGCATCAAAGCCTGCATGAAGAATAGCACTGTTAGCTTTAGTAGTGCCCAAAGCCACGTCCGGCTCTTTTTCCACCAGTACGCATTTCAGGTCATACTTGGAAAGCTCACGCAAAATAGCAGTACCCACAATGCCGCCACCAATAACGACTACATCAGCGGATTTTACAAATTCCATTCTGTCACTTCCTTGCCGAATTTTCTTGAAAATTACAATTCCATTTTATCACAAATTCGTCAAAAAAAGAACTGCCCAAAGGCAGTTCTGAGTACATTTTTTCTAGTTTTTAGCAAAATTTGTCCCTCGCGGGACAAAAGTGTTACCGCTTTATAAGAAAATAACGCAGTGGCACCTTTTTTTCTAACCAATCAATAACAATATCAGCAGCAGGGGAGAGCAGTATCCAGCTCAAGATAATTAAAGCAAAGGAAAGTGAGCCTACAAAAACATCGGTGAACCAATGCGCTCCACCCATAATGCGCGGGAAAGAGAAAATAACAAAAACAGCCAAAGCCCTGTAAAAAGCAGCCTTCCCCATATATTTCCACATAAAAGCTACAAAAATTAACAGCATCATACCGTGGTCACCGGGGAAGCTGGAGGCTGAGCGGTCCTTGCTCGGCCAGCCACTAAGCTCGCTCACAAAATTAACATTATGATAAAGCTGCTCAAAATAAATGCTGGCACTGGCTCTATCAAATTCCAGCATTCTGTCAAACTGCTTCATCACAATGGCACTCACAAGCATGGCCACGCCAACGCAAAAAAGCCAGCGCTTACCCTCCACATTGGATTTACGATAATAGCTATAAAAAATCGCCAGCATGGCTACAAAAGCAACTATATCAAAAGCACGCAAATTTATAAAGGCCACAAAATACATAAAGGCCTTGCTTGTAGTCAGCATTTGATTGAAGCCGTAGAAAATCGCCTTATCAACTTCAAACCAAAATCCGGAAAACTGCGTTATATACCAACTAAGAAAGAGTACCACTCCTAAAATATTACAGATAATAATCCATTGTAAATTTTTCTTTTTCATGCCAACCTCCAAAGTATTTACAAAAAATACATTACACTTTTACCCCAATATATGATAACATATTCTTAGAGAATGGTGAAGAAGAATTAATGTGAATTTCAGTTTCTATGCTTAGATGAAAAAGAGGTGCATAGCATGCGTAAAATTTTTTATTTACTTTTTATTTTGCTTTTTTCTTTATCATTATCCGCTTTTGCTGAAGAAAAAAAGACAAGCAAGAATATGGAATCTCCTCAGCCTATAGCTATTATTAGTGTAGATGAAATGGAGCAACGTTTAAAAAATGCAGATCTTGGTGAGGATCTACTCTATATCAAGATTAAGGAGGAGCAGGTCGAGGTTTATAGCGAATTAGCTAATAATCGCTCTCTGCGGAAGCAGCTCATCCTAAAGCTACCTAATACCGAAATGCTACGACTTTATACCATCAATAAGGCCACCTATGAGCAAATGAGCAGAATGCTTTTGGATTATGAAGCTGATAATTACAATTTTAATGGCTATAAGATCATTACCGATGTTGACCAACCTCGTAAGCTCGAAAATAATGTCAAGATTTACCGCTTTTGGTTTATGAAAATTCTGCGCGAAAAACCCAGTCGCAGGGGTGTAGATTTTCCCATAGGCATTGGTATCGGTATAGGTGGTGGACATCACCATCATCGCAGACCCTGGATTGGCGTAGGCTGGTGATATTATAAAAAGGCGTTCTTCCTTAAGTTAGGAAGAACACCTTTTTTTATGCTTTGCTAAGGGTAGGGGGCAATTCTTTAATGCGATAAAGAATATACGTAAAGCAGCTAGAGCGTAGAATCTGGTCCAGACAAATGGCCAGCCATACACCCACTATACCCCAGTGTAAATAATATACTGCTGCCGCAGTCATCATCGGTCTTAAAACTGTTATCAAAACAAATGAAATAGCCGCTACTATCGTAGTTTTACCACTACCGCGCAAAATACTACCTGTTATAAGTGTTTGAGAGGTCAAATAAAAATGCCATGCTACCATTAACATTACTGCATAGCTTAATTCTAGAGCTTGGACATCCTTACTATACAAGGTAAAAATTTCTTCCCAAAACACATGGATGACAAGACCAAAAATAGTGGCTAAAACAACACCCCATCGTAGGCCAACACTTCTAAATTTGCGCCACTCTTCATAATCCTGTTTGCCACAGGCTTGACCAGCCAAGACCATATTCGCTTTGGCAAAGCCAAAGATAAAGTCAAAACCAAAATCACTGATATTATAACAAATTGAATGCACGGCAAAGGCCAAGGTACCTAAATCAGCTGTGACACGTGCATAAATGACCATACCGATGCGTTCGGCTCCCAGCTCACTGAAAATACCGCAGAAAACGGGCTTGAACTCCCGCCAAAATCTTTTCTTAGGCAGCTGCCACAGGCTATGAGCATAATACTTACTTTGTCCCATAATCCACAACGTTATCCCCAAGGTAACTAAGGAGCCGATTACTGTGCCTATAGCAGCACCACGCACACCTAAGCCAGGAAAAGAGCCAATACCGGTAATTAGAACAAAATTACAACAAATATTGACCAGGTTACCAGCAATATTACTCTTCATAATCACAGAGGTCTCGCCAATACCTAACTGAATTGCCTGTACTGACAGTGATAGACAGGATATATATACGGCAAGGGTTGCTATTAAGCCATAGTCCACTGCTAATTGTACATAATCAGCCTTCGCTCCCATAAGCAGCACCAGCTCCTTAAAGAAGCAAAAAAAGCCGATATGCAACAGACCCATCACTAAAAGAGTAATCGTAAAGGATTGACGTAATAATGCTTGGATGCCTGCTTCATCACCAGCACCAAATTTTCCAGCAGTGAGAATCGTGATAGAAGATGCGAGGGAGCGGGCGAAGGTAAGCAATACTAAGCGCAGGGGCATAAATATGCTTACAGCTGCAATAGCAGTGGATCCCAAGGCTCCTACCATAACTAAATCAGCCGCCTGCAGCACTGTCATAAAAATACCTTCTAACGCAGCTGGCAACGCTATTGATAAATATTTTTTATTGTATTCATCTAAAAAACATTTCATTAGCTAATCCATCCTTTTCGCTTTAGAAATACTCATAAGGAAAGGCGCTCCCATTTAGGGAACGCCTCTTTTTAATTGCAAATTACCATCAAGCATTAATAAAAATGCTGCTTTGTAATTTACTCTTCTTCGTGGTGAATAGTTGCCAAGGAAACAACCTTATCATTTTCACTTAAGGTCATCAGCTTTACACCCTGAGCATTGCGGCCATATTGGGAAATGCTATCCACATCAATACGGATAATGATGCCACCGGCAGTAATCATCATGATTTCCTGAGCAGGATTAATCACCTTCATACCAACTACAAGACCTGTCCTTTCGGTAATCTTGATATTGATAATGCCCTTACCACCGCGGGTTTGCTTACGATATTCGCTGACTGCAGTACGCTTGCCCATGCCAAATTCAGTTGCAGTTAGTACCTCATATTCCTCATTGGGCACACTATCCATAGCTACAACCTCATCGCCATAATTTAAGGAAATACCTTTTACGCCATGAGCAGTACGTCCCATAGCACGCACATCCTGCTCATCAAAGCGAATGGCGAGGCCATTGCGAGTAGCCAAGATGATTTCGCTATTGCCATCAGTGAGCTCAACACCAATCAAATCCTCATTATCATCCAGATTGATTGCCACTAAGCCAATCTTGCGGGCACTTTCCAAATCCTTCAAATTGGTCTTCTTCACCGTGCCCTTATTGGTAGCCATGAACATATACTGCTCATCCACAAATTCCTTTACCGGAATAACTGCCGTAATTTTCTCGCCCTGCTCCAAGGGTAACAGGTTGATAATGGCAGTACCCTTGGCAGTGCGGCCTGCCTCCGGAATCTCGTAGCCCTTTTGACGATATACACGTCCTTTATTAGTAAAGAACAAAATATTATGGTGGGTAGTGGAGAGGAAGAGATGCTCAGCGCAGTCCTCCTTCTTGCCGCTGCCACCTGTTTTACCCATACCACCACGTTTTTGGTTGCGGAATGTATCCAGGGTTTGGCGTTTAATATAGCCTTGATGGCTAATTGTCACGACAATATCTTCCTCAGCAATCAAGTCCTCCACATCCATTTCAGAGGTATCGTGGGAAATTTCTGTGCGGCGCTCATCACCGAACTTCTTCTTCATTTCCAGCAAATCCTCTTTAATAATGTTCATGACTTTATGTTCATCAGCCAGTACGCTTTCTAACCAATCGATGGTTTCCAAAACATCGACATATTCGTCATCAATCTTTTTGCGCTCCAAGCCCGTTAAGCGTTGCAGACGCATATCCAAAATAGCCTGGGCCTGACGTTGGCTTAAATTAAAGCGTTCCATCAAGCTTGTACGCGCGATATCTGCAGTAGCACTGCTGCGAATGGTGCTAATCACTGCATCCAGATTATCCAGAGCAATCTTTAAACCCTCTAAGATATGGGCTCTATCCTTTGCCTTACCCAGCTCGTAGCGGGAACGACGTGTAATAACGTCCTTTTGGTGAGCCAGATAATACTCCAAAATCTGCTTGAGATTTAAAATGCGGGGTTGGCCATTAACCAAGGCCAGCATAATAATGCCAAAGGAGCTTTGCAAAGCAGTGTGCTTATACAGCTGGTTCAAAACAACATCAGGAACAGCATCACTCTTCAGCTCGATAACAATACGAATGCCATGCTTTAGGTTAGAATAATCGTCGATATGGGTGATGCCCTCAATAGCACCATCCTTAACTAATTGAGCAATATCCTTGATTAAATTTGCTTTATTTACCTGATAGGGGATTTCGGAAATAATAATATTATGCTTACCCTTATTGGCAGGCTCAATAGTAGCCTTAGCTCGAATCTTTACTACGCCACGACCGGTGGTATAAGCATTATTGATGCCTTCCTTACCCAAAATACAGGCACCGGTGGGGAAGTCAGGTCCCTTAATAGCAGTCATCAGCTGGGGAATTTCTACATCGGGATTATCGATGAGCATTACTAGGCCATTAACAACCTCGCACAGATTATGGGGAGGAATATTAGTCGCCATACCAACTGCGATACCGGCACTACCATTAATCAAAAGTGCAGGTACCTTAGAGGGCAGCACGGAAGGCTCCTTCATGGATTCATCATAGTTAGGTACGAAATCAACAGTATCCTTTTCGATATCCTCCAGCATAGCTTCGGCAATCTTGGCCATACGTACTTCCGTATAACGCATTGCTGCCGGGCTATCGCCGTCGATGGAGCCAAAGTTACCATGGCCATCCACCATCAGGTAACGAATAGAAAAATCCTGTGCCATACGCACAATAGCATCATAAACAGAGCTATCACCGTGCGGATGATATTTACCTAAAACTTCACCGACAATACGTGCTGATTTTTTATATGGCTTGGTCGGAGTCATGCCTGCTTCCTGCATCGCATACAGAATGCGGCGGTGAACTGGCTTCAAGCCATCGCGTACATCGGGCAAAGCACGTTGGATAATAACGCTCATTGCATAATCAATGTATGATTTTTGCATTTCATCTTCGATATACACCGGCAAAACCTTACCGGTAGTGGGCTCTAAATTATCCATGCAATCACCTTTCTTTCAATTCAATCTACATCTAAGTTAAATTTATTTGCAAATTTCAATATTAACTTCTCTAAATATTTTCCTAGTTTAGTAGCTGCACCTTTAAAAGCTTTATTTAAACAAAATTTCGTAAACCTGCTTACCAATAAGCAGCGTAGTTACCAATAAATACAGCGGGCGCACATAGGAGGCGCCTTTTTTGATAGCTAAGCGCGATCCACACAGGGCACCAACAACCATCGCACTAGCCATTATCAAGCCATAGCTCCACACGATGGTGCCACTCATAGCAAAGGCTACCAGCGCACCCACACCGCTGGCAAAGTTTAGTGCCTTGGCATTACCTGCTGCAGTAACGAAATCATAGCCCAAATACAGGAACCCAAAGATGAGGAAGGAGCCAGTACCGGGGCCAAAAAAGCCATCATAAAAGCCCATGCCAAAGGCCATGATAAAGGCGCCGATTAGTGCCTGCATCCCCAGCTTTTGCACAGTACCGGTGTCGCCCCAATCCTTGCGTCGATAGGTGTAAATGGCTACAGCCACCAAAAGCACTACGATGATATTTTTCATCAGCTTTTCCGGCAATAAGTACACCACATAAGCACCCAAGGCTGAACCAATGAAGGACAGGGGCATCAAGGCTAACGCTGCTTTTTTAATCTTGCCGGCGCGCCAAAAGGAAATAACGCTGGTGAAGGCACCCACGGAGGCAGCCACCTTATTCGTGCCTAAAGCGTAGGGAACAGGAAGTCCTAGGCTGAGCAGGGCAGGGGTGGAAATTAAACCGCCACCACCAACTGTTGAATCAATAAAGGCTGAAATAAAGCCTGCTACAACTAAAAATAAAATTGTTAGAGGGTCCAAGGACCCAATAAAATTTTCCACACAAATCCCCTCATATTATCATAATATTATTTTATTATTTACAAAATCTACCCTTATCTGAGCACCATGTTAGAATTTTCCAGTCTCAGCCAATTAGGCCTATTCATTCCAATGGATATATAAGCCCACATCACCCTCATGGCATAGGCATTGAATATACTCAGCAATTACCTCATTACTAATCGCATAGGGATGCTGTTGTTTTAAGGCAGCCTTAGCTAGAGGCCAACGCACTCCGTCCAAGCTTACTACTGCTGTAGCGCTTAGCGGGATAAGCGATAATGCTTGCACCTTTTCTGCATGCTCTAATTGGAGAGTAACTTCTTCTTCACAACACAAGAACACCATTAATTCGTGCCCATCTGCCAAAAGCACTTGGGTATCATGCTGCTTTTTAAACTGTAGCAGTGAATATACATTGCTAAAAAGATGGTCAAAGCGACCGCCCCAAATGCCACTTGCTACAAGGGGAGCAGGGGATAAGCTTTTTAGTAAAAGCTGTAAATCAGTGTCATTCTTGGCAGGTGGATGCAGCTCTAGCTTCGCTCCTAATGCCTGCGCTTGCTCATAAAAAGCAAGGGGGCTGCTATCACAATCGCCAACTACTAATTGGGGCGCTAATTGTGCAGCTAAAGCACAATTCACTCCCTTATCTGCACAATAAACAGCTAATGCATTTGCCTGCGCAACACGTTTAAGCCACTCGCATGCTGGCTCTCTTCCTCCTGCTAGGAGCAAATTTGCCTGTTGCTCATGTTTCACGTGAAACACAGAAGATTTTTGCTGCGGTTGAGCAGGAGTAGCTGCCATTTCTGCAGCACCATGTTTCACGTGAAACACGATGCTTACATTAGGCAAAAGCACAGAAAAATCGCTGCTCATTTTTTTACTAAAGCAACGGGCTTAATAATAATTTGGTCCTGCTCTCTGGCTACCTTCCAGAAGCAGCCGCCCTGATTCTTTTGCAGACATTCCATGCTGATTTCCAGCAAAAAGCGGTTTAAACGCTCTTGCGCTTCCGGCGGTAGCAACAGCTCTTTTTTAACAGGAGCCTTGGCGCCTTTAATTTTGCTTGGCGTAACCTTTTCTTCAGCATACATGCCATTTTCAAAGGTTAGGTTTTCGTTAAAGCCCTTCAGCATATCTGCATCAGAAAGGCCCTTTTTAATTTTTACCATTTGTCTTACCTCTATAAAAACTCTTACAGGTCCAAATTACGGACATTATTAGCATTTTGCTCAATAAACTGACGACGAGGCTCAACCTTATCGCCCATCAAAATGGAGAAAATAGTGTCTGCTTCAGCAGCATCCTCCAGCTGTACCTGCAGAATTGTGCGAGCAGCGGGGTCCATCGTGGTCTCCCACAGCTGACCAGGGTTCATTTCACCAAGGCCTTTGTAGCGTTGGATATAGGGATTGCTATCGCGACCAACCTTATCCAGAATTTGCTGCAGCTCGTCATCACTATAAGCATAATAATGCTCCTTCTGACTCTTACGAATCAAATACAGAGGCGGCTGAGCAATATAAACATGGCCCTCCTTAATTAGTGGCTGCATATAGCGATAGAAGAAGGTGAGGAGCAACGTGCGAATATGCGCGCCGTCCACGTCCGCATCGGTCATGATGATAATCTTGCCATAGCGGGCCTTATCCAAATTAAAATCATCGCCAATACCGCAGCCAAAGGCGGTAATCATATTGCGAATTTCTTCGCTGCTCAAAATTTTATCTAAACGAGCCTTTTCAACGTTCAAAATCTTACCACGCAAGGGCAAAATAGCCTGGAAGTCAGAGTTGCGTCCCTGCTTAGCACTGCCACCTGCGGAATCACCTTCGACTAAGTAAATCTCGGTGTCCTCCACATTGCGGCTCTTGCAGTCTGCCAGCTTGCCGGGCAAGCCACCCAAATCCATAGCATTCTTTCTACGCGTCAGCTCACGTGCTTTACGAGCTGCCAAACGGGCACGGGCAGCAACAATGCCCTTTTCCACAATCTTTTTGGCAACAGTGGGGTTTTCTTCCATAAACTCGGCCAAGGTATCGCCCACAAGACTATCAACTATGGGCATAACCTCGCTATTACCCAGCTTAATCTTAGTCTGGCTTTCGAATTGAGGATTAGGCACCTTCAGGCTGAGCACTGCAGTTAAACCCTCGCGCACATCGTCGCCGCTCAAGGCATCCTCATTATCCTTTAAGAGCTTATTAACACGCGCATAGTTATTAATGGTTCTCGTTAATGCCTTGCGGAAGCCGCTTAAATGCGTGCCGCCCTCTTCGGTATTAATATTATTAACATAGGTAAAAACGTTCTCATTATAGGTATCGCAATATTGCATTGCTACCTCTACAATGATGCTGTTCTTTTCACCCTCCAAATAAATCGGCTTAGCGTTAATCTTATCCTTATTTTGGTCAACAAAATTAACAAACTCAATAATACCACCGGCAAAATGGAAGGTTTCGCTGCGACCCTCAGGGCGCTCATCAGTAAGGGAAATAGTAATTCCCTTATTCAAAAATGCTAATTCACGAATGCGCAAGCGCAGTGTTTCATAGCTATATTCAGTTTCCGTAAAAATAGAGGAGTCCGGCTTAAAATGCACAGTGGTTCCGGTAGCATCGGCAGTGCCCTTTTCATACAGCTTTTTGCTGGTTTTGCCCTGCTTAAACTCAATACCGTAGCACTTGCCGCCACGGCGAACCTCAACCTCCATATGCTCACTCAGAGCGTTAACGCAGGTTACGCCCACGCCGTGCAGGCCACCGGAAACCTTGTAGCCACCGTCGCCGAATTTACCACCGGCATGCAGCACAGTCATAATTACTTCAACTGCAGGTTTTTTCTCTTTTTTCATCATGTCCACGGGAATACCACGGCCATTATCTACAACCGTAATACTATTATCCGCATGGATGATTACCTTAATCTCAGTACAGTGACCGGCCAAGGCTTCGTCAATACTGTTGTCCACAACCTCGTACACCAAATGGTGCAGACCGCGTGCAGAGGTACTGCCAATATACATAGCAGGCCTCTTACGAACAGCTTCCAGGCCTTCCAGCACATGAATCTGTTCCGCATTATAGCTGCCACTAACGGCAGTTTCTTTTTCAATATCAAGATCTTGGGCCATATTTACCTCCGTAGCGAAATTTATAAATTAGTATAGCAAGCGCCTGCCATAAAACCGGCATCGGCGCGTTTCTTCAAGGTTAAAGCAGAAATAGCCGATAAATACAGCGTGTCCTTCGTCAAAACAACACTGGCATATTCATCGCCCTCGGCAACATCAATAATCTTATACCTGTCGCGATAACGCTCAACATATTCACTATATATAGCTGATTGTGGATGGCGTAAATTAAAAATAGCGATAATCTCACTATTTTTTACCATGCAATCGGCTCCCAAATGCAAGTACACTCTGATCCCTCCGTAAATAGGCTAAAGCATTATCATATAAAGCAGGCGTTAATGCCTCAGGCTGCTTTCCTGTCAAAAATAGAACGGCTAAGAGATTATCTTTTTTATCGGCATAACCCAATCTTACCCTTTCAAAATAGTAATTTTTGAGGTTATCCTTAACGGCAGTAAATAATATTCTATCACATTTATAGTAAGCTTTACAATCCTCGTAGGTTAACCATGGTTGAATGCGCAGGAGCTCTGCTAAATACTGGCGCAAATGCTCACGCTCCTTGCGGTCACAAACGCTGCACATAGCTAAGCCCTTTTCCATCCGCGCACCGCATTTAGGGCAGGTAGTATACTCTATAGCTGGATATGACTCCTGCTCGAGCTTCTTTTGCTGCTGCTCCTGCCTGCGATAAAAGCTACCCGTATGAAAATACAGCTTTTTAATGATTAAAGCGCCCAAAAGATAGGCATTTATCTTTTGCAAAAACAAATCCTGCATCATATAAAGCTCATTAGCCAATAAGGAATTACCGGTACGAATATAAAGCTCGTTCCCCGCAAGCTTTTCCACACCACAGCGACGAGCTAAATTAGAGCCGCAAATATCCTGCCAATGCAGGCTCAGGTAATGCTGCAAATACAAATATTTGCCCTGTAGAGGAATAAATTTATTGGGATAGCGCGGGTCGAATAAATGCTTAATAATAGCATCCGTAGGTGTCAAAAAATCCTCATACATCTTTAAGCCTCATTAATTACGCCATTTTCGATGCGAAAATAAGCATTACCAACCAAATCAGGGATGAGCTCGCGGTCATTAACGGTAATAAAGGTTTGCACACGCCCGTCGATAAAAAGCAGCAGCTGCGCTCTACGGCTATCATCCAATTCACTCATCACATCATCTAAGAGCAAAATCGGAAACTCGCCAATTTCGCGCCGCACATACTCCAGCTGGGAAAGCTTCAAAGCGAGCGCACCGCTGCGCTGCTGCCCCTGTGAGCCAAAGGAGCGCAGGGATAAGCCATTTAATAGCAGCTGTAAATCATCCCGATGCGGTCCAATACCTGTATTACCGCGCAGAATATCTATCCGCTCCCGTTCAGCCAAAGCTTTAGCGTAAAAGCTCTCTGTCAGCTCCTCAGCAGAGGCAGGGTAGAGCAGCTCACCATTATTAGCCTTAAGCTCATAACGCACCTTCAGCTCTTCCTGATTACTGGTGATGGAAGCATATATTTCACTGGCAATAGCCTCCAGTTTAGCAAGCGCTTGCAAACGTTTCTTAGTAATCGCAGTAGCCAGCTTAATAAATTCCTGATTCCAGGGCTGCAGTATTTCCTGACGACCGCCCTCATCACGCAACTCCTTTAAGAGGCGATTGCGCTGCAAAAGCACACGATTATATTTCACCAATAAATCGTAGTAGATAGGGTCTGTTTGGGAAATCTGCATATCAAAAAAGCGTCTTCTTAAGGCCGGCTCACCCTTTACAAGCTGCAAATCCTCGGGCGAAAACATCACTGTGTTTAAAGCACCGTAATGCTCCTTGGGGCGCACCTTAGCGCCGTCCAGCCAAATTTCTTTTTTCCATTTTTGCTTCTGGCGATATTTCTTTAGCTTTACCTCATGGGTACCACTGAAGCTGGCAAACTCAATGCCCACAGCCATCGCGTCCGTCCCCAGCTTTAATAAATCCTCTTCTGTCGAGGTGCGATGCGAAAGCCCAAAGGCGCCATAAAAAATTGCCTCTAAAATATTGGTCTTGCCCTGCGCATTTTTGCCATAAAAAACGTTAATCATGGATGCTAGCTTGAGCTGGCACTGTGTGTAATTGCGAAAATTTACTGCATAAAGACTGGAAATCTTCATGCTTCTTTAGTGATGGTAAGCTCGATTTGGTCTTCGATATTCACAACATCGCCGGGAAAAACTTTTTTGCGCTTTTCCGTTACCAGCTTACCATTGAGTTTAATAATTCCATCCTCTACCATCAAAAAAGCCTGTCCACCGGTATCAGCAACACCGGAAAACTTTAACAGCTTATCCATAGTAATAAACTCAGTAATAATAGCTACTGTTTCCTTTTGCATGCTAACACCTCTTAAAATACTACGCGTACGGGAGTAACGATATAAATATAATTATCCTCCTCAGGCGCAGTGATGCAAACAGGGCTCAGGGAAGTATTCATGCTCAGCAATACTTCCTCAGCGTCTACGTTTTTCAAAATATCCAGAATGTATTTAGCATTAAAGGCTACATTAAGAGCATCGCCCTCGGTGGTGCAGGGGAGCACCTCCTTGCCGGTGCCCACATCAGGACTGCTGGAGGTAATGGTAATTTCCCCTTGATTAATGCTCATTTTTACAGTGCTATAATCGCCATCAGTGGAGAATAAAGCTACGCGCTCCACAGCTCCAGCCAATTCCTTGGCCTTAACCGTGCATTTAACAGCAAATTTAGCGGGAATTACCTTATTATAATCAGGGAATTTACCTTCGATAAGACGGGAAACGATGATAACATCGTCAATAATAACCATAATTTGGTTATTTAACAGAGAAATTTTAACCTCTTGGGGCATGTCACTGGTAAGGTTGCGGGAAATTTCGTTTAAAACCTTAGAGGGAATAATCATGCTCAGGTTTTCCTGTGTAGGCTGAGAAATAAACTTTACTGCTAAACGATGGGTATTAGTACCTACAAAGGTTAGCTTATCGTCCTTTGATTCTACTAAAATACCGGTAAACAGAGGTCTTGCTTCATCGTTGGAGCAGGAGAAAATAGTCTTGCGAATAAGCTCTTTTATTTTATCATCAGCTATAGTGATGGATTTATCGCCATTAAAATCGGGAAATTTAGGATAATCATCCTCATTCATTAAAAGTAATTGATATTCGGAGTTACCGGAAGCAACCTTAATGGTTTTATTTTCTTGATTTTTGCTGATGGTAACAGTTTCTGCAGAAAGTTTGCGTACAAGCTCGGAAATATGCTTAGCAGAAACGACTATTTCCCCGGGTTCAGTGATATTGGCATCAATAGTGCAGGAAATAGCCATATTTAAATCCATACCTTGGATTACCAAGCGTCCATTGCAGGTAATTAAATGCAAGCAAGAAAAAATAGGTGTACTGGGCTTGGATGTGATTGCTTTTTGTGCGGTTTGAATTGCTTTATTTAATTCACTGGTATTACAGGTTATTATCATTTGTACACAGTCCTCCTTGGTTTTTTATTACTATATAATTTATTAAAAGTAGTCGAAGTAGTAGTAAGAGCTGTTAGTAATGTGGAAAAGTGGTACTAAGCCATACAGGAGGCTTGTTTAGCCATGTAGATAACCCTGTTGATAAGCGGGAAATATTTTACACAGAATTAACAGCCAAAAAATTTATCAACTTCTCGTCGAAGTTATACACAGTTTAGAGGCGAGTTATCAACAGTTTTTGTGGATAACTTTTTGTTCTCTTATTGCTGCAGAATTTCTATCATTTCTTGAAGCTCTTTTTGCAAAGCCAAGTTAGTGTTTTTGTTTTTACTGATCTTTTCGTAAGCGTGGATGACCGTTGTGTGGTCGCGCCCGCCAAAAAGCTCGCCAATTTTGGGATAAGAAAGGTCGGCAAGTTCACGACATAAATACATGGCCACCTGGCGTGGATGGGCAATATTTTGCGTGCGTTTTTTGTTGAAAAGTTCATCCTGCTTAATATTGTAATGCTCGGCAACGACCTTAGTAATGCCTTCAAAGGTAATCGTTCTTGTTTTTACAGTATTACCCATGTCGGAAAGCACCTTTTGCGCCGTTTCCATGGTAATGGGCATATCCATTAAGGAGGTGTAGGCCACAATTTTGGTATAGGCACCCTCTATCTCACGAATATTGGTCGCGATGTTCGTCGCTAAAAGGGTGATGACATCGTTGGGCATTTGAATATTATCGGAAAGAGCCTTTGTACGCAAAATGGCCATGCGTGTTTCGAGGTCGGGCGGCTGAATGTCGGCAGTAAGACCTTGGTCAAAGCGAGAGCGCAGCCTGTCCTCGAGGGTTTCGATTTCACGCGGAGGCCGATCACTGGAGATAATAATTTGCTTATTAGCGTCCTTAAGCGCGTTAAAGGTGTGGAAAAACTCAACCTGCGTTTGCTCCTTGCCCTTTAAGAATTGAATATCGTCGATAATCAGGCAATCGATATTGCGATATTTTTGGCGAAAGGCTTCGGTGTTCTTATTTTGGATAGAATTGATAATTTCGTTGGTGAATTTTTCGCTGGTGGTATAAAGCACCTTCATGCCGGGGTTATTTTGCTTAATGCGGTTGCCGATAGCATGCATTAAGTGGGTTTTGCCAAGACCTACGCCGCCATACAGGAAAAGTGGGTTATAGGCGTGAGCGGGATTATTGGCAACAGCCTGAGCGGCAGCGTGCGCGAAGCGGTTGGAATTGCCAATGACAAAGGTTTCAAAAACAAATTTAGGATTTAAATTGCTTTCGTCTATTTGCTGCTCCGCAGTTTTTTCGGTGAATAATTGCTGCTGCTGTGTTTTGGTGGGGCGGGGCTCTAAGAGCTCTTCGCTTAAGGAGGCTTCACCCTCCATCGTTTCAATGATGAGGCTGATATTTTTACCCATAATATTCGAGAGAATGCCTTCGATGAGATTGGCATAGTTTTCCTCGAGCATTGTTTTAAAGAAGCTGTTTTTGACGGCTACCTTGTAATATGTATCTGTAACCTCCAAGGGAATGATGGGCTTAATCCACACATCAAAGATTTTTTCGTTGGCTGATTCCTTAAATTTATCCGTGCATTTAACCCAGATTTCTGCTAAATCATAGGAACTCATACAGTACATCCTTTCCTATAATAATTTTATAATAATCAAGACGGCGGGCTGCGGCGCTAGGCTAAAAAGCAGCCAAAGCCGTATAATTTCTGGATGAGGGTACATTTATCTACCTAATATTGTAACAGACTGTGGATAACTTCGCAAATATTAAAGAAAATTTCTTCAAAGCCCCGAAAAATAGGCGTTTTCTACTTGACGAAACTTTTATTTTCCCATATAATATTTCAGTAATACCTTGCATGGTTGCAGTGCGCCTATTTTGCCGTGCTGCGAGCAGTGGGTATAAAAACAACAGCTATCAATTCAGATATATGGAATTTGATAAAATTTTGCGGTGGATAAGGAGGGAATACTGAATGAAACGTACTTTTCAACCTAACAATCTCAGAAGAAAAAGAACTCATGGTTTCAGAGAAAGAATGAAAACTTTGGGCGGTCGTCAAGTTCTCAAAAGAAGACGTGCTAGAGGCAGAAAGAAATTGTCTGCATAACATTATAAAATAGGCCGCGCAAGTGGCCTATTTTTTCCATGCGGGCAGGAGTGCATTTAATGCAAAGAAAGAAGTTTACTTTTAAGAAGATCAATAAGCTGAAATCGAAAAAAAGCTTTCAGTTTGTCTATGGCAAGGGACGCACTGTGGTGGATCCACTTTCCGTATTTTACATCTTGGCCGACCAAGGCGAGGATGTGAAAATTGGCTTGGCTGTTGGTAAAAAGCTGGGCTGTGCGGTGGTTCGCAACAGAGTCAAGCGTTTGATGCGTGAAGTTTTCCGCATGCATCAGGCAAAGCTTAAAAAAGGTTATCATATAGTTTGGGTGGCCCGTCAAAAGCTGACGAAGGCCGATTTAAAGACTTTTGAGCGAGTTTTTTTAAGACTAGTGAAGAGAGCAGACTTGCTGCAGGAATAAGGATATGCCTATGAGCAGGATACTGATTTTATGTATAAGATTTTACCAAATCTTTATTTCGCCTTTATTCCCACCGACGTGTAGGTTTTACCCTACCTGCTCGGCCTATGCGATTGAGGCGATACAGAAAAAAGGACCTGTACGTGGATTATGGCTGGCCCTCAAAAGGATTTGCAAATGTCACCCCTTTAATCCTGGCGGTTATGATCCGGTGAAATAAGAATTGAGCAAACAACACTTTGTTTTTAAGGAGTGATATTTTTGGATTTTCTCAGCAATATCGTTCAACAAGTAATTACTGTAATCTATAGCTTTCTCCAAGGCATTGGTTTTGCTAACTATGGTGTAGCAATTATTATTATGACGGTTTTAGTGAAGCTGCTTTTGTATCCCCTGACTAAAAAGCAGATTGAATCCACTAAAGCTATGATGGAACTGCAACCGAAAATGAAGGCCATCCAAGAAAAATATAAGGACGACAAGCAACGTCTGAATATGGAGCTGGCTAATCTTTATAAAAGCGAGGGTGTAAACCCGTTGGCAGGCTGCCTGCCCTTACTGGTACAAATGCCGATTATGATTGGTATTTTCTATGGTATCCGTGATTTCCATTACGAAGGCTCTGCTTCCTTCCTGTGGATGCAAAGCATCTCCAATCCGGACCCGACCTATATCCTGCCGGTATTGTCTGCTTTGACTACCTTTATTGCTTCTAAGCAAACCATGCCTGCTGGTGGCGGTGCCCAGAACAAGATGATGATGTACTTCATGCCCTTGTTCATTGGTTATATCAGCTTAACCTTCCCCGGTGGCTTGGTGCTGTATTGGGTAGTAATGAACATTATGCAGATCGGCCAACAATATATGATGGATAAGGCGGCTGCTAAGTAATCAGTAAGGAGTGAGAGAGATGGCTTTTGTTGAAAAAACTGGTAAGACTGTGGATGAAGCTGTAGCCGAGGCTTTAAAGGCTTTAAATATTACTGCTGACCAAGCTGAAATTGAAGTTTTGGAAGAAGGCAAAAAAGCATTTTTGGGCTTTTTTGGTGGCAAGAACGCAAAGGTACGCGTTACTGTGAAGGAAGCTGTTGCTCCGACTGAGGCTGCCAAGGAAGAGGCTGCTGAAAAAACCTTTAGCGAGGCTGCAAGCGAAGCAGTGAGCGCCGTTAAGGAAGCAACTACTATTGCTGTAAGCACAGTTTCTAAAAATATTTCTAAAAAGGCTGACGAGCTGAAGGAGCAAGCATCTGACGCAGCTGAAGAGCTTGGTAAAAAGGCAGCTGCTGCTAAGGATCAGGCTGTGGATTCTGCAATTTCTACCTTGGAATCCATGAAGAGCGAGCGTCCTGCACGCGAGCCGCGCAAATATGCTGTGAATGACGAATCTGTTAACGCCGCTAAGGAATTCCTGCAAAAGGTATTCAATGCGATGAAGATTGAAGTGGTTATGGAAAAATTCATCAATAAAAATGATGG
>ULNX01007462.1_pt1 | contig 18249 bp, 2 predicted proteins | sample 1952061 | NCBI WGS metagenome assembly ULNX01 (sample SAMEA4835588, study PRJEB28245) | human gut metagenome | biome: gut microbiome; material: fecal sample | place: Denmark | collected 2008 | reverse complement strand
TGGCTGACCGGCTCCCAATGCTGGAAGAAGGTGGGCTACCGGAAATTGTCGCCGAATGGCATGGACATATCGAGCACGACTTATTGATATGGAAAGCCGTACAGATAGCGGCTGCATACGGAAATGCCGTGCTTGTAATTGAAAGCAACACGCTTGAAACTGAAGGAACCGAAGGAGATAATTTTGACTACGTTTTGGATGAAGTGGTAGAGTACTACGACAACCTTTATTCTCGTACATCTCCTGAGCAAATTAAGCAGGGGTTACCAGTCAAATATGGTTTCCACACCAATCCCAAAACTAAACCGACAATCATTAATTTCCTCAAATCTGCTATGCGTGACTTTCTGTATATCGAGCGTAGCAAACCTACGACCTTTGAGATGGATACCTACGAACTTAAAGAGAATGGTAAGGAAATGGGCGCTGCCGAAGGTTGTCACGACGACTACCTTATGGCAACAGCCATCCTTGTATATGTATGCTACAAATGGCAACTCCCGCGAATTAGGCGGGAGTTTAAGCGAACCCAAAAGACACGTATTGTTAGTGAGGCCTCCATTTAAGCTGCATGTTGCACCATTCCGTCTTCAGGAGATGCAAACGCATCATTTCCGGCACGTTGCATAAGCGCGTTGCCTTGCGGCATTATTTCTCCAGGAACACCCCCCATTGCCTGTTGATTCATTAAAGCCTGCTCGTTTCGCTTGATAGCTTCGAGTATCTTTGTAGCAAACGGATAAGAGCAATTCTCCAACAATGTCTTGACATCAATCGCATTCCGTTCAAAGAGTTGCATCAAAAAGTCATTCTGTAGCATCTGGAATGATGGAGTATTAGTGCCCTCAGTGATTTTCAAATCAATCTGTGCATTCTGAACTTTATCCGGATCATAGTACTTTGCTTCTTCCGAATAATCCCTCCCAGACAAATCAATGTGTCTGGCAGAAGTATAATATTGCTGGATGGTTTGCATAACCATATAATCCCTTCTCTTACGGAATGAATTGAACGATTCAAACATTCCTTTCAGATTCAATGAAGAGTTCTGAACTTGTTGTGCGTACAAACTTGCGGCTGTGCCTGCACTTGGCTGTTTACCTTGCATAGCACTATTCACGCCTGAAATATCATTGATGAGCTTCAACTGCAAATTCAATAGTTCATAATCACCGGCAACAGCTGCCTGACCATTATATTGCTGAACGACATTACTAAGATTCTGACCGTTTTTCAGGTTACAGAACAGAACTCCATTATACCGCACATATTCGTCGATTATTTCTTCGCGAGTCATACTTTCAAAAGCCGATTCATCAACAATCAATACACCTTTGGAAGATGAACTACGAATGAAATCAATCAATGTCATTGTTCGGTTGATAGCACGTTGCTGGTCTATGAAATCCTCTACATAATTGAAGACCTTTCCCTGTATCATTGGGTACACATGGAAAGCATAGTTATGCGAACCATGCCAATAAGGGCTCCGGCCTTCTTGAAGAATGTCTCCCCAAGGGGACATGTACCGGTAATACCAATACTGTTCATTGCCATACTCATATTCGATCAACAATATGTCCTCCGGCAAAACACCATGAGCAAGCGCCTCATTCGTTCGCTGTTGATTCTCCCAATCAATTTCCTTCTTTTCATTCAATCCTATATAGTAGAATGTACCTTTCAGTGTATCATGACAGAAGAATGCCTCTCGGCTCTCCAACCTCCACCCAAAGATAACCCGACACAAATCAGGACGAGATGGGGTGTAGAAATCTAAATCTTTCGTTTCCCTTCCCTGCAAACCATCATAAGTAAGATATGTGTCGCTCACACGATATATGTTCTCTATCCACTCTTTATCAGCCCGGCTTTTAGCAAATAGGGAAACAACCTTATCGAGTGGCATATCATACACTTCACCGATACAATTCAAGTCCCAGGTACGGACATCCTCAATATTCGTATTGAAAAACATACGCGCTGGATTACAGCCATAAACCCAAACGTCATTCATCCGTTTAGCCGGGTTCCAGCCATATTCCACACGCTGGCCCACATAGCCACCACATAACATTAATCTGAGACTATCAGAGTCCAACTCCCGAATTTCATTAAGATCATGGACATATTCAACCGCAATACTCATCATCTCTCCGATTTTGGCCTCTTTCTGATCTCGAACTGTACAGATAGACTGAGTTACATTATTACGAAACTGCCCGTCAATATTTTTAAGAATGGGACTAATCATATTGTTTTTCAATGGAACCTTACCATTCTTTTTGATTAAGTCCGCTTCTCTTATCATCAAATCCGTTTCCGGGTCTTTAATATAATCTCCCCACTGGTCCTCATAAGCGTACATCACACTACGGCGCATCTTTTGACGAGCCTCATCCAATGAAGCCCAATATTTACTGAATTCATCCAGAATATCCAGATGCTTCTCGTTACGTCTCTGTTCACGAGAAGCATCTTTCTTACGTACTGGCTTTACATTTCTATTCAAAAACTTATTCATAGCTACACATTTTTCACAAAAGTAAGACAGTTAACCCATTAGGTAGTTGTTGATTTACAACAAAAGCTACTTAACGCTCCGAAGTTCTTCTACTATTTCTGTTTTAAGAAGATTCAGACCAGTCTCATACTCTTTCCTGTCTTCACGATCTGTTTCCTCCTTTATTTTGTCCTGAAAGGCTTTTACCCGCTTCTGATACTTCTTTAGGATTGCATACCGTTTATACTCTGGAGAAGTTTCCAGCTCTTCCAGTTTTGCTCTATAAAGGCCATCTCCAGCCTTCATTTCTTTTTTATAGCCGCGAAGTCTATTCTCAACGACCTTATACTCGCCCAAGTAATTAAAGTATGCCTCATTTACACGACTGAAAACATTCCTTTCATCACCACCACTCAAGAACCGATTTAATACAGGAACACTCCGCCACATTCTTTCATCTTCGTCCCATATCATTGAAACCGTCTTTCCGACCTGATTTATGGTTTTCCCCAATCCTCCAAAATAGCTTTCAAAGAAATGTTCAAGAATTGCCGGGTTCATATTTAATAGCCCTCTATCGTATTTATCACCACCCGTTACTTCATTCAGTAATTTGGCAGAGGAAACAAGAGCCTTAGATGTGCCGGCATAAGCTTTAGTCCATTCCGGCATAAGTTCATTGAAATTATCTTTGTAAATGGGTTTACCAAAGAAATTTCTATTCTGTGCTACCTGATAAACCGGTTTACCAGCATCAGGCATTAGATTGCCAACAACAGTACCAACTATATTTTTCGTTGGTGTACCTTTGGGAACATTCCACTCTCCACCACCAAATGGGTTAATAGGCAGTAATTCGGTAAACTGTCCCATCAACTCCATTCCAATATTGCGATTATCCCCTTTACCTTCCATATAAGAACGGAACAGTTCGCCAGCTCCATAAAAAGCACGCAATTCGATTGGTATTGGAATAGTAAGGAACTTATCACCACCTAACCAGAAACAGAAATTATTCTTCCTTACCCATTCCGGCAGGTTTTCATAGGCATCTTTATCATCATCACCACCAAACATACCAATGAGTAAGTTATTCATGATAGGCAATAATATCCCAGCTGCAGTAAAGCCACCAATTGCAGCAGAAAAACGCTTTGGATTAGCCTTTGCTAAATTCGCAAAATTAGCTAAACTTTGTACAGCAGCATTGAAAAATAAGAAAAGAGACTTAAATGTAGTAGCGCCCAGGCCACCAGCTCCTTTTTTATTGAAATTCACCGTAACTTCTTTTGCATCACTAATACTTCTTGATATGCTCCGTCCCATTTGACGGCTCGTCATATAAGTAGTGAAACGACTTACATCTTCAGCACATCTATTACCAAACTCAGTCCATTTTGCCATAAACTGGAAAGCAGGTACAATCCCCATTGTTGTAGGTACGGTAACTTTACCTGGTTTAACTCCAAATATCCGTCCCAAATCGACAAGGCCTTTAGCATCCATAATTGAACGCTCTATCATCTTTCGATGTTCTTCTACACTATGTAACGCCGTGTAGCCTGTTTCTCCACCATTTCTAAGAAACTCCGAAAAATAACGTTCCAATTCATTATTCAGGTCGAGAGAGTTCTTCTCAGACTTATATAACAATTCTCCAAGTCTTAACCCCAGTCCATTTTTAATTAGATTCCTTCTAAAACGACTTGAATACTTATGATCTTCCTTAATAGCTATTGCGGAAGTGGAAAATATCACATCTCTTGCCAAATTGCTAATTACAAAAGCCGGATTTCTGGTCGTAAAGTTTGCAGCCATTTGCCGATTGATGCGCTTAACCAAGTTTACAAGTTTATGGGAACCACTATCTGGATTTGTCAAACCATTCATAGCCTGTGCCGCCCTTGGATTACCATTAATATAAACAGTGTATTCAAGGCCATCTTTCTTTACTATGACCATGTGCTGCCTTTGTTCTCTGGGCAATGCCCTATATGGTACCTCTAACCGTCCTTTGCGAGCCAGTCCTTCTCTTGCAAGCTCTACCATTCTTCTTTCAAATTCTTCGACTAAAGCAGCCACTTCCTCCCCTGTTGCGTCTTCCGGTATCTCAGGTAGAGCTTGCTGCCATTCATCTCTCACCCCATCATAAGTATACCACATTTGCTTCACTGTAGCAAGGCTTGTTGGATGATTAATAACCATTGCCAGGAATCGTTGTTTCATAAGATTCCTATTCCCCTGCATGATGGCACTTTCGGCCATATTAGCTATTGTTGCCAGCGGATCGTCAGCCTCAGACACCCGACCTTCCATTTTCTTCACAGGTACATTGAATATTGGACGTTCTTCCATGATATAATCATAAACATCTGCTGCAGTATCTTCTTTCCAGCCACGCAAAGGAATATAATACTGGAACATATTACTAACATTCTGGTAGGCGTCTTTCGTCATTAAGCCACATTCATAAGTCTTTTTGAGACTTTCTTTCGTTGCGGCATTAATCTTTTCCCAAAGAACTACAGTATCATTGGTATCCTCAAAAGCGGAAACCAGTTTCTCTGCCTCAGCAGTAAAATTCTCTTCCTCACCAGTAAGTGAAGACAAACCAGAGAAATCTTTTCCACGAGCTTCAAAATACGCATCTTCAGCCGCTTCCTCCATCTCTGACTTTAAGTTATCTCGTTCTTCATCGAAAGTCAAACCATCAATACCACCCTGAACCAGAAGATTTTCCAGATCATTAATCTTTTCAATAAATGGTTCTTTTGCTTTTTCCGCAGCACGTTTGGCAAATTCTTCATTTCTTTCAAGACCATGTTTAGCTTTCAAATAATCCAGTATATCGTCATACTCTACCCCGGTCTTTATTAGTTTGTTCACTTCTGACATTATCGGATCGAAGAAATTCATTTTATAAAATTCCTGTTCAAATGAATTCTTACTACTTAATTGGTTTTCGGCCATATAAGCATTTTCATAGTCAGATATAGGTTTATCCGTTTCTTTTTCGAGTGCCTCTTGCAGAGCTTTCAAGCCCAGCATGCTATCTTGATACGCTTCTTGATACTTATACATCCTGTCTAAAGTACGGGCCTCATACAAATGTTTAGCTACATCTTTCTCAGCTGTTGCATTATCGCTCCTGTATTTTTTCCGCACCGGCGTCTCTCGGTAATTACCAACTTTCAATTTATATCGCATGGACATATCCTTAGCGAAAGAATCTGTCGAGCGTCCTTCGGTCTTCAATTGATAGGTTCTCCAAAGCATATATCGTAAATCTCCATCATTCAATCTGAAACCAAGTTTGATTTTAGCTCGATGGAGCATATCTGTGAACAAAGACTTAATTGTCTGCAAGAAACCTTTTTCACGTTCAAAACCCTTTTCGGCCATTTCAGCAAGATATTCCTCTGTGGCCAAATGAAAATTGTACCCGCGTTTCATTCCAAGGTCAATGATTTTTCTTCTCGTAGCCGGAACGGCATTTTCAAAAACCTTATCAATGAAATCATCATACTGTTCTCCGAACACTTCATTAAGCCCACGATGCCCAACAGTTTCGTGCAATACAGTAACCTGTGCATCTTCAACAGATACGGCATTAGGCAGGTAAACGACAACTTCTTTTGTTTTTGAATCAAACCATCCTTTCACATTACTTCCATTTTCTATTTGGATGCGAGCATCATCATCATTCGGCAATTCATCAATGCTGTTTATAATCCGTACAGGAGTATTCAACATCTTCGCCTGTTCCACTATAACGGAAGACAGGCGCTTACTATTCCTTGTACTTTCATCTTCAGCAATACGATATTTTTTATTTTCATCCGATGCTTTAGCTTTTTCTTCCAATTGTTTTTTCAAGCCCTCAACTTCCTTTTCAGCTGCTTTTAATTCATCTTCGCGTCCCCACGGAGTATTCATTGCTTCCGTTAGTCCCTGGACCCTCTTTTCATAGGAAGCTATCTTCTCATCAATATCAGACAAGTTTTTCTCCACGGCCTTCAACTGGTGCTCAATACTTGACATCAAACCTTTACCACCATTGAATTGGCGTCCTTCGACAATATGTTCATTGCCAGCATACAGTTCATACACCATCCTACCCTCATTGAAATGGACAATGACTTCCGCCTTACTATTATTCAACATTATCTTCAGAGGCGCTGTCCCACGATTAAGGCTATATGCATCTTCATAAGAGGCAATAACCGGCTCTAATGCAGGTCCAAATTTCTCCGTGTAAGTTTCACCGTCAACTGTAACATTCTCAACGCCATCAGGAAAATACTCACTTATAGTCTTATAAGCACGTTCATATACTTTCTTCTGACCTTTATCATGGATAATTCGATTTCTGGTATACTCAATACTCTCAGCCATGCCACTCTTACTGTTTGCATCACTTCGTTTTAAATTACGTAGTTTCTTTAATAAATTCTCAGCAACAAATAGAAGTTGAGCCGTCTTATCACCAGACAATGTAGCTGCCATCTGATTAAATGTCATTCCGCTAGGGTCCTCATCATCCTGTTCTTCCATAATACGGCCAGAAACATTACCTTTCATCATTTGATTAATGAAGTTCTGTTTTATTCTCAGGCGGTCATAAGCCGTAGCATCCAAAGTTCCCTGAACACCATAGGTCACTACATTTACAGGTTTGCCCCACAGAGCATAATTATTGCCTTGCCGAAGGATTCTACCATTCCTTTGCTCAAAGTCCATAGGACGTACCGGAGCATCAATATGATGCAAACCATATAGGCGATCCTGAACATTAACGCCTACCCCCATTTTCTCAGTACTGCCAAGTAATATACGAACATCACCAGAACGTACTTTCTCAAACAAACCTTTCCGACGTTCACCATCATAGTTATTAATGATAGCAATTTCGTTGGCAGGTATTCCCTGGACTATCAGTTTTTGTTTTATGTCCTCATAAAGATTGAAACGAGGAGTATTCGGATCATAGTCAAACAAATCCATTTTGGGCTGTTCCCCGGGAGACTGATAACTATCACAGAAAATAAGTTGTGCCCCTTTATCCGCGTTACTTTCATTATAAAGTTTTACGACATTTGATACAACCTGATTAGTCTTGCTATTGGGATTATCTGCAAATGAAGGATTAAGTAATCGGAGATCAATCGCAGCTTGTTTTGCTTTAGTAAAAACAACAAGAGGAAGTGCGCTCATTCTTCTTTTCTCTTTACCGCTCATTTTGCTGAATCTTTCCAACTCACTTATGAGAATCTGCATTACGTCTTCCAGATCTTCGTTTTTATCAATGACAATATTGGTCATCGCTCCATCCCGGAGTTTTGGAATACTACTACTTTCCTGAAACTCTTCTACATCTTCCGTCAAAACAACATCGGCATGACTACGGAAAGCTTTCACCAATTCCGGTACATTGACATAACTCTTAAAGCGGTCCGCAATTTTGAAGTTCCCGGTAGCCGTAAATTCAAGAGAAGGTTCCACCGTACCGAATGTTGTTGCAAATTCATCAAAAGTCTGAATGTTATAAGCTTCAAGAATATCAGGGGCAACAAAATTCATCATAGTCCAGACTTCTGCCATCGTATTCGTTATAGGAGTACCGGTAGCAAGTATTACATTACGGCCGTTATTCTTCTCCTGTACCCATTTGGCCTTTAGTAGCAAGCTGTTTGCACGTTGGGATGCAGTAGTATCAATACCTTTAACATTGCTCATCTTACTAACAAACCCAATCTTCTTATAGTTATGAGCCTCATCAATAAACAATGCATCTATGCCCATTTGCTCAAAAGTCAATACATCGTCGGTTCTCCGATCAAGCTGGCGTTCCATTTTAGTTTTGATACGATTCTCAGCCTTGGCCCTATCTTTTACTGATCGTTTTTTAGGTTTCTCAACTCCTTCAAATTGATTTTGAAGGTCAGCTACTTCCTTTTCTAATCTACGCCTCAAAGAGTCATTCTCAGTAGCCTCAATAACTCTCTCATACTCCTCAATCTTTTGTTGAATGAGTTTCTTCTTTCGCCCCTCATCATCTGGTATAAATTGCATAAATGATTGAGGTATGATAATCGCATCAAAATCCCCCGTTGCAATCAAATTAAATAAACGTTTACGATTATCTGCACTTCGTTCATCTTTCCCAGGAGCCAAGACATTAGCACCTGGATATAGTTTATAGAAGTCTTTTACAAAATCTTCCAATGTGGCATTTTGAACAACAATCATAGGTTTTCTGGCGATTCCCAAACGCCGCATTTCCATCGCGGTGGTAATCATCGTGAATGTTTTGCCTGTACCTACTTGATGAGCATACAAAGTGCTTTCCCCTAAACTACGCTGTACAGCTCTCATTTGATGGATACGCAATGTTATTTGGGAATTAGAATTTGGATAATGTTCAAAAGTTGGCAAGTCATATTCCTTCAGGCGGAAGTTATTATACTTGTCATTGTAAATCCGTTCTAACTCTTTATGAAACGCTTTCTGCCCGTCGATGTATTCAATGAATTTATCAGAGATTTCCATTACCTTCTCAGCAGCGGCTTGTGTCTCCACCTCATTGACGACACGTATCTTTTGTTCCCCGTTTTTAATCTCATCATAAACTTTCGGTTTCCGTTGATTTAATGCAGCCTCGAATAAATTAATCGTTCCAAGCCGGTCAGTTTTATATATGCCGGCTTTTGCATAATCTGCTACACTAATAGATTTGCCTGTGACATATTCATTTAATACTGAAACAAAATTCAATCCAGTATCCGAAAGCCCTAAGACATCCTCCGCAAACTTATCAATGAACTCAGTAGGTATCCAGGGGGTACCAAGACGATAGCTTATATCACCAAAGCGTATCATTTCAGGTTGGACATTGATAAGTTCTTCCACATTCTTTTCAAAGGCCGGGTCACGTTCCGCTGCAGCTCTTGCCTCTTCCAGTTTTTCTTTAACATTACCGGAAAGATATGTACCCCTATCTATTAAATCACCAGTCAAAGGGTCACGATATGCCACCCCATCACGCAACATATCATCAATAACTTCCTCCTCACTCTTCGCTATTAGTTGAGAAATATATGGGATATCTATAGCGCCACGATAGGAGCGACTGATGTTTACAGCATCCTGCAAATTATCCGCTTTAGATGGTTCTTTCACAGGATAACTAACTCGTTTATCCATAATGCCTTTACCTTTGGTTATTTGGTAAACCGATGATTTACCTGTGGCAGATGGCACTTTGGTAACGTCTTCTAATGATAGAGGAAGGTAACGTTCAAAGTCTTCTACGAGAACATTATCTAATGCTTTGTTACGATTGAGTGTACCGTATTTTTTTGCAAAAGCATCATACTGTTTATTTAGCTCTTTCCTTATAGGTTCAGGGTCTATATCTAAGCTCTGTTCCGCAGCAATAAGTTTCTTTAGTGTGGATTTAAGATCATTGTAACTCTGTACAGCATCTACCGTTTTCTGCAATTTACCGTTGTAGGTAAACGTTTCTTTTACGGGAACTGGTTCTAAAACCCCACTCATGGCAACATATATTTTTCCATCTTTAACGGTCAATGTTCCATCTTTCTGGGTGGTTTGTTCTTTATCCTTAACCACAGCACTATTCTCTACCTTTCCCAAAATATTTTCCGGTAACTTTCCGATAGCTTCACTAAGCGCTTGAGATAAGTCCAGACCAGACCGAGCCTTTAATGTCTGCGAAGCTCCACTATATAAGCCAGCACTACCAGCATCAAATGCCGTCATCATTTCTCCCAGCATCATTTCAGGACGGGCAGCAAAATATTCATTAATCATTATGGGTTTCGTCCGCTTCTCGCCTTTTTCTTCATAGGTACCCTCTCCCACAGGAGTAGTGGAAATATAATTCACGCCATTAGCCACCTCACCTGCTTTTCTCTTACGGAATACTAGGATATCGGCCGTAACACTCGTACCTGCATTCTTTTGGAAAGCATCATTGGGCAAGCGTATAGCTCCAACCATATCAAAGCCATTACCGGCAACAAATTCACGGAACCGGCTGTTAGCACCATCCATAGTTGCAGACGACGTAATAAATACACCTAAACCATTTTCTTTCAGTTCAAGTAATCCCTTTGCTATAAAATAATTATGAAGATTATATGCCCCACCAAGCTTTTTCCTAAGAGACTTATCCAAGAACTTATCGTAAGGAGCATCTTTACCAAAAGGCACATTAGTAATAATCAGGTCTTTACTTTGTGGAGCAAACTCCGTCTCATAGCCCTGTACCTTTGTATTAGCATCTGGATATAATGCTTTACTGATCCTGCCAGATAAACTGTCAATCTCAAAACCGCTGATTTGAGAATTTTCGGCAATACCTTTAGGCATCAAACCAAGAATATGCCCCACTCCCATGGCCGGTTCGCTTATCATTCCACCGGTAAACCCTACGCGTGTAGCAATGTTCCAAAGATTTCGGATTATAGGTTCGGGAGTATAATGCGACGTAGTGGTTGATTGGACCGCACTTCTAAATTCTTCAGGAGAGAGTAATTCTTTTAGTTGCTTGTAGTAAGGGAGGTACTTCGCGTTCCAGTTGGCATCGGCAATCCAAGAACGTTCACTGGCTTTAAATTTATTTTCATCTAATGCGTTAGCCAATCCTCCCCAGCCTACATAACGGGCTAACTTTGCTTTTTGCTGTTCCGTAGCCGGCTTTCCGCTATTCTCCACTTCTCTAAGTGTACGGATGGCATCAATGTTTGCCTTTAATTTGGCAACATCACCGGCAGGAACATCAATGTGGTTCTCACCGAAATTATAGTTATTTCGATTTCGTTGAACTTTTACAGAAGAGACGACGCGGCCTGTTGACTCAGGTATTCTTCCGCTTCTGTCCGTGTCAGGCACATTATGTCCATGCACGCCTGTATCGTTTCTTCGCCGTTCAGTTCTGACAGCTTCTTCCCGTGTTTTTCCTCCCATGCTTCTATCCGTATCCGGATTTCGCTCTTCGGAGTTTCTTTGTTCGCCATGATCTTCTAAATTTTGATTAAACAAATCCTGCATCTCGGCAGGCTTATTACTTTCACTCTTTTGCGAAGATACCGTATTCTCAGATGATTTCCTATTATTTGACTTACTTTCTTTGGCAGGCAATGTAGCTTTATCTATGGGCTCTACAGCCTTATCAAATGATTCAGTATCAAAGTCCTTCACTGCATGGTATTCATCCATGTCCTTCTGAAAGTCTTCCATACCCGGGAACTGGCGTGCACCCTCATAGAAAGATTTCAAATATGGACGAACGGCATCGCCAACATCTTCAATCATTCTTTGAGCAAAATCTCCGAATTTCCTGGCACCAGCTTCAATATGATATGCCGCCATCTCCGCTCCGATGGAAAACAATTCAGGGTCAAAACCAATATTCATTTGTCCAAGCTTTCCACGAAGTTTATTCTTCAATTCTTCGTATCTATCCTTAGACACCAATTTATTGGAAACCCCATATTCCACCGTGTCGGCTTGTACTACGTCTTCTGACTGTATTTCTGCGATATTATCAACATTTTCTTTTGCAATCTTGTATTCAGCAAAAGGTTTCGTCTTACGTTTTGAAGATTTCACCCACTCATTGAACACCTCTTTTGATACTTCTGTAGTCTTTCCTAAACCTTTCCAACCTGGAGAATAGTTCTTCATGTAAGCCCTCTTTGCTGCCAAAGCAGAATTGAAGCCATACATTACCTTGTGTTCATCAAAGGAACCGTCTTCATTCATCTGGTCAATGACATATACTTTGCCACCGGCCGGATTATCCGACAAGAATACGTCAATATGATCACCGTCCACTCCTTCCGTACCACGGATATAACCATAAGTGTTGTTCATGGTAACACTCCACGGTTGGCCATTAGTATCTACCCCCGAACGCTCACTACCTTTCGGGTTCTCAATAGTAATGTCGTACCCATCAATCTTAATATGCCCTTTCTTATAGTTACCGGCTGACTTCTGTGCCTCAGTTGGATTAGTATCTACTTCCTGTTCAGCATCAAATAGACGCTTAGACTCTGATATTCTATTGGTATAATCCAATATATCTTCCCCAGGTTCCAATTGGGGAGAAACAAATTGTGCTGGATTGTTTTCTTTCGGGGTAGGAATATTACGTTTGAAATCAGCGTCAATGACATAAACATCACCTTCTGCATCTTTCAATACATTACGTGGGCGCAGATCTGATATGGTAACGTCTCCATTTGAATATTCAGCTTCACCTGTTTTATTGAAGCCAAGAGCCTGCATATAGTTACCAATCTCTTCTGGAGTGGCAAACTCTGCATTATCTATATATTCTTGTTTATATATTGGATAAATGGCACCGCCATTACCGAAACCTGTAAAACCAACTAATTCATACTTTGTCTGCGGAAAAAGCTCATTATGAAGGTCAATGCGTTTGAATAATTCTGGAAGATTCTTACTGTTTACCAAGTTATTCATCTTGTAAACAGCATCGTTTTCTCGATCTAAATAAGTATCATTTTCATTTCCGCTAAGGAATGGTGTACCGAGGTTGGAAAGATTTTGTATAGGAGTCCACAAGCCGCTTTCTTTGGCCTGTGCCTCGATCATTTGATTTACTTCTTGCTGGTGGCCTCTGCCTCTTTCGCTTTCCGATGCATTTCTTGATGCCTCTTCAATTCTTCGTCGTAATTGATAGACCGGTTCTTCCTGTTCGCCAGATATTTCAAGCAACGTTCCGTGCTCTCCTTGTGGAATTGATTCAGATACTTCATCATTTTCGTTAACTTTTTGATTGTCACCTTGCAAAGATACAGAATTGTCCTCAGAGTTCAAAGTATTGTTACCATTTTCCTGAATAGAAGAAGATGGTTCTACAACAGACAAATCACTGACTGTAGGTTGTTCTGTATTTAATAGCTTCCGCGTATCTATGTTTTCTAATTGTTCATTTGGGATAACTCCGTTATTTTGTTCTTCACCTTCGCTATTCTCTGTTGCAGCAACTTCCGATGTTCCGGGTTCTCCGTGCTGCTTAACTTCTTCTCCAGATAACGGAGATTGATTTTCTCGGCTATCCTCTGCCTGTCTTTCTGTTCCATTGTTATTTTCAATTTGTGAGTAAATGTCATCTAATTCATCAGCAGTAAAACCACCATGATACAGTTCCGGGTTATTCTCTTCCATAGACTGAATTATAGCTTCATCTGCAGCTTCTTCATCAAACTCATTACGGAACTGATCGTATTGCTGAATGTAATCATCTAAAGCCTCATAATAGCTATCGGTGCGCTGCGTATCAGAAGCATCCATATCAGCAGACAAAGCCTCCTCTATTTCATTCTTCTGTTTATCTGTCAATTTATCTATTTTTTGATCCGCCTCTTTCAGTTTGATGTACAACCGACCTGTGTTACTTTCCGGACCACCAACAGGAATACCCATTTCTTTGGTGGCTATCTCACTGAACTTGGAAGATAAAGAGCGCATTGTATCTGATACCTGACTGACATGGTTCGAAGGATTAGTAAGCATGAAATCAACTATATCCTGTTCTGTCACCTCTACCCCATTTTCACTTAATTCCTGAGCAATAGTATCTATTTCTTGACCGTCTTTTCTTAGCCAACCTTTCGCTAAAGCACCGGTTATCTGATTACGATCACCAAAGCGATTAAAAGAAGAAGTACTAACTTTTCTACCAAGCAACTCACGTTGCCATGGTTTCAATGTCTGTTCATGGCTGGCCAGGTCCTTAGCGGCAGAATAAGCACCAAGAACCTCATTGGCATCATCTGAGTTATCAGCAACCCAACTAATATAATCCTCATCAGTACGCACTTCTTCCGGTACCTGTGAAGTCTCCATACTCTCAGAAGTATCTGATTGTTCAGGAACGACGCTCTGGAAGAAAGTATTCAATTCGTCCAGCTCTTTCTTTTTAGATCGTATGAGATCACGTAATTCGACGCGTTCACCTCCGGTTGCTTTTGCCAGGCGAGCATTAATTTTTTCAAGTTCTTCATTCTTCGCAGCGACATCGCCTTTCAAATCCTCAATAGCCACTTCGGGAGAGTCAACAGCACTGGTATAGTCAAACTGTTGCTGTGGTGTCATACTTTTATAGTCAATGCTTCCGTCCTTCTTCTTGGGAAGGGTATCAAGAACCTTTTGTAATCTTTGTTCCGGTGTTTCTTCCTTGACTGATTCTCCCTCAACAGGAACAGACACTTGGTCCGTTTCTTCTTGAATAACTTCAGATTCCAATGGCGTCTCTTCCGTTTGCTGGGTTTCTTCCTGCAAGGGGGCCGGGACAATATCATCTTGCCACATTTCGGACTCTTTCAGACTATAATAATCATCAATACTAATTGGACGTTCATCTCCATTCTCGATATCTATTTCACCGGCATCATCCAACTTTATAGCCATTACACTTTGACCTGGGTCATCCATATTATCACCCTCTATTAGATAGCGACTACCATCCATCATAACAGTTTCTCCACGAACAGGTGCAGGAATATCAGGAGAACGGAGGCTTTCTTCCTCATTAGTGACGAAATCTTGTTCAGCATTAATCTCAGCCTGAACAATCATATCATCAATAGGGACCTCGGACAGAACGCTATCAAAGTCCTCAGCCTGGGCCATCTTTCGCTCACCGGTTTCATCGACATAATAAATAGTCTCGCTTGAATTGTCCCGATCCAGAAAGCCATCCTCACCAAATGACAGATTACCACCTACAAGATAAACTGGATTATCGGCAAACTTATGTTTAGCCTGAATAACAAGGCCTGTTTCTGGATTACTAATCCTTTCGACGTCGGCCATTGCCTGTTCGCGGGCCTGCATCTTTGCCTCTTCCTTTCTTTTGTTGGTATGATCGACGTACTGCGAGAATATCTCCTTTGCCGGAAGATAATCTGCCAGAGCCGAAACCTGTTGTTCATTCAGGTTATTGGTCGATGCAAACTGCCCAAGGTCTGAAACAGCATCCAACTGAGAAACAATTTCCTCAGGCAAGAGACTGTTTACTTTTCTCTCAGCTCGTTTAAAATTACGGTAAATATCAATCTTATTTGCTTCAATATCTTCGGAAGTAACGCCAGCAGACACATCTTCATTCTGCACATCTTCAAGTACCCTTTCTTCCTGCATATCCTGAACAGCAAAGACACGCTCTTTCTTTTCTTCCTGAGTTAGTTTTTCATCTGCGAGCGTCCTTTTGATAAATGCTTTAGTCGTTTCTTTGTCACTGGCATTTATTACTTGCTGCAATTCATCAAATAAAGCTTGGTCTTCCTCATTCAGCCCTTCTTTAAACCTGTGTAAGTTCCTCTGAGTAGTATATTTCTCACGTGCCATTCCCCCAAGTCCTAGCAGACCAAAGGCAGCAGACGTCGGTGCAAGTCCCAGAAATGTATCAATGTTGTTGTCTAAATCTGTAGCTTGTTCAACAGTCATCTCTCCCAGTGGAATGTTGGCAAAGTTGTTGTATACCTCTTCGGCATATTCTCCTAACAGCCCATGAAACTGTGTACGTTCAGCAACGTTTTTGATAGTAGGATTATTCTTTATCTTGCTGATGAACTGCACAATCTCGCTATTGGAAAGCTTAGAAAAGTCAGGAATAAATTTGCTCAATGCTTCTTTCGCCATTTTGCCACCACCGGCGAACGCATTAAAGACCATTTCCGACTGATTTTCGAGGAAATTAGAGACAGCTGATTTACCCAAGGCCTCGCCCACCTCCATGCCATTCTCACGGCCTGCATACTTAATCTCACCGTCTTCTACTGTCGCTTGAACATCACCAATCATCCGTTCGTTGGTTCCAGAAGCTACGCGACCTATACTTGAAGTAGCTGTCATCCCGGCAGCGGCTGCGGCATCACCAACCAATCGGCCCGCAACCTTTGCCGCATTACTTGTTGCTACACGGCCAAAGCGTTTCAAACCATGTTTCAGCAAACCTTTTGCTAATGCATTGCCGGAAGAAGAAACTGGATTAACAGCAAATTCCAGCATGAAAGGAATACTTTGAGCCGTCGTACTACCAGCTTTATAACCTCTACTCATATCAGAAGAGAAGTAAGCCTGTGTAGCCATGTTTACAGCCGCAGCATCAAGTAACTTCGATTCTTCCGGGGAAAGTTCTTCTCCACTCTCTTCTTTCTCAATCGCCTTTCTAAGCAAACCGGAATATGCCGTATCTGTAAGTCCCATAGTCCAGTTGTCTGTATCCATAAACTTATCTTTGAAACCTCTACCAAGTGAAGAGAAAAAGCCCGTATCTCCTTTCTTTGCCTCTTCTACAAGCTTGTTAGCATCATCAAGTAAGTTCTTCGTAGCATGGAGCGATGTATAACGATCCTGCGTCTCTTTAGTATCACCATTACCAAACCTTTGTGCGGCACCAACGGCAGAAGAAGGTATGAAAGCGGAACCGGCAGGCATAGGTACCGGCTCTCTCTCTTTGTTCAATTCACTATCAATCTCACCCAACTGACCACTGATATAATTCGAGAAGAAGTCTTTTTCATCATTCTTCCTTTTCTCTATTGCGGCACTGTATTGCTTCGATTGCTCTTCCGGAGTCATCTGCTGATAATCTGCATAAGGTACACCGAATATCATTGTATCCTCGCCTTTACCCTCAACGTATGGAGATTTCGGACGTGGCTGTGACTGTTCCTGATGAAGAATAGAAGGACTATTCGTATTCAATTTAGAATTAAATGTATCATAATCTCCTATATCGTTGAAGCCTTTTTTATTTAATGCCTCATATAATATCTTACGATTATTCTCATTTGCCATTTTTGAGCGGAATATATTCTCATTACCTATGTCATTAAAACCTTGTTTCTTTAATGCATTATAGAGTAACCCAACATTATCTTTTGTGTCCATTTCTACCAATTTAGTCCAAGTGATTTACCGTTATTTGAATTCTCATTCCATCCTAATCCCAAAGAAGCCGATTCTTCCTTCTCCGTTCTTCCACCATACTTAAACCCTCTACTTTTAAGCTCCTCGGCTGGTATCATACCATTCTGCAATGCGTAGGCAGCAGCAGCTTGCCAATCAGTCTTAGTCTTTATGATATTTCCCATATTGTCCCTTTCATGAGAAAGGAACGGAGCCAAGTCGTCCTCTCCCATTCCAGATCCGAGCACAATTTGTTGGGCTTCATTTGGAGTAAGTCTTGTATTACGAGTATAGACATTACCATCACCTCCAATAACACTATCCACAATCTTGGAATTATTGCTATTTTCTTTTGTTTCAATCTCGTTTAATCTATACTTATGGTTGAGTGCAGCAAGTTCTTTCGCATCCTTAGCCTTTATTGCTTGCTGTTGTAAGGCCTGTTTCCCTTTAGCGTCCAACATTCCTATTTGGAACGCCTGGTCTATTTGTTTTAAAGTTAAATCACGATTATATTTCAACTCTGTAGCCGCCTTTGCAGCCTCTTGCTGACGTTTATACATGTCGTCTGCACGTTTACTTTCATAGTCCTTAAAAATCATGGAGAGAGACTTATTTTGATAGTCAGCGTCATTCACACGTTTAGCATCCCGAAGACGCTGCAACCGTTCGTTATACTTAGGTACCTGCGAATTTATCGGAGCGAATTGCCGGGCCCCCTTTGTAGAAGCGAACATCTGTCCACTCAGATTTGCAATGTCCCCCAACAAAGA
>ULNX01040438.1_pt1 | contig 18834 bp, 34 predicted proteins | sample 1952061 | NCBI WGS metagenome assembly ULNX01 (sample SAMEA4835588, study PRJEB28245) | human gut metagenome | biome: gut microbiome; material: fecal sample | place: Denmark | collected 2008 | reverse complement strand
AATAGACCACGCATCCCGGCAAACTCCAGTCGCCACTGCCAACGGCGTAGCAGACATACCCCCATGCGTCTCGATGTGCCCATAGGCATTCTTCCACCGTTTTTGGCATTTTATCAACTAAGATTTTCATTTCCGTCCCCCTCATCCATTTTCGCGCCGCAATTCGCGCAATACGGCGAGCTATAATCCGAATGGTTTCCACACACTGAACAGAAAACTCCAAGATTCTTTCCCACAGCGTTGCCGGGAAACTTTTCGTCCCATGTGAGCCAGTGCCCGCGGACGACCGGCGCGACGTCAGCAACGAAGACGTCATCCGAAATCGCCTCGATTGCCAGATCAACGGTCGCCTTGACGATGCGTTTCATGTACGGTGTGCCGTTTACTTCGGTGCCTTTCAGCAGTTCAATTACCTTGCTTCGCTCAATATATTCAGCCATCATTTTCTCCTTTTCGGCGGTTCGGGAAGCGGCATCCACGCGATCACTCGCGCGCGGATTCCGTTCGCCACTTCTCCACACCACATTTTCTTATAACACTGTCCGATCCCGTATGTCTGAAACATACGATTATAGCTGCCATAGCGGAAATACTCGTACCAGCAAAGAACCTCTTTGCCGTCCTCCGGCGGTCTATCCCCGACTCTCCTCCACCTGATCCGCTCCAGCGCCTCGATAGCGGCGTCGAGTGCTTCAACATTGCGCTTGAAAATTTCATCGCCGTTCGTCCTTGCGAAGTCTGCCTGCGATTCGCGCAAGCTCCTGAGCTGCGCTATGATTTTAGTCTGTTTCATTCCCTTCTCCTTTCATAAGCGGTTTCCCTTCGCTATCAACCATAACAACAATGCCCGCTCCAAATTTGCCGAGTTTATATGCAAGGTACTGCACCCCCGTGTCATTATCGACGTATATTCTGAAAGTGTCGGAATTGCAACTGTCAATCAGCTCAAATCGTGCACTTTCTGTTGCTTTGACTGTGCTATTCGCTTCGTCTCTGCATAGCTGTACCACCGTGCATATCAGAGCCGATAACAGCCCTGCGGCGATAATACTCTTGATTGAATATTTACGGTTCATAATTCTCCTTTTTCTATGTACATCCACGACTGCGGTGGTCGTGTGATGACGTTCCGGCAACCATAGCCATACTCGGCGTTCTCGTCTTCGTATCCATACTTGCAAAGGTCGCATTCGCCCCATCCGCAATGTTCTGTTCTGGATCTCAGGCACTGATCTAAAGACCACGGCTCGTTGAAGATTTTTACGTTGGTGATGTGCCAAGCATATCCCTTGCCCTTCAGATACCGCGCGATTTCCTCTTGCGAAAGACGTGCTTGCTGTTCTACGTCGTCCGGAGCATGGTTCAGTGGCGCAAGTTCATAGATTTTATCGCAGGTAAACACGCCAATGACTTTGCCGTTACCGCACTTGTCAAACGCATTGTGGCTTTGCGCATCGGCGTAGCTGTACTTTTTCCCTGTCCAAAATGATAGTCTTTTGTCTTGTGTACAGTAGATGTAGCACATAAACGAAGTATCAAACTTCGGGCGGGTTCGTCTGACCTCAATCGTCTTTTCACCGCTCGCTATCAGCCCGCACCATTTCGGATGAATGCTTATCATTACTAAGTTCATTTGAATTTTCCTTTCGGCAGTGGTGGAATTTCACACCACGCAATCACTTTTCTTCCCGGCTTTACGTCCCATCCATAGCCCTGATAATATTTCCCGAATTCAACGCTGTAGTTTTCGAACAAGCTCCCGTCACTTCTGGAAAAGTCCCAGTACTCAGTCAAGCAGACGGTGTTTTACGTCGGCGAAGGTAATGCGTCTTCTGCGCTTATCCATTCAGCCATTGCCATCCTTCTTCCATTCCTCGACGATATGCGACTGCTCGACTTTTGCACGCATTCTGACCTCAAAAGCCCCTTCAAGTCGCTTTGCTTCTTCCATCAGTTCCCACGCCTTGTCTTCGTTTCCTGCGGCGTGATAGTACCGCCATTTATCCGGCTCGCCTTTGAGCTTGTACTCAATTATGTATTTGGTTTTCATTTTCTTACTCTCTTTCTCTGTTGTTTCGATATCTCCAGCCGTTAGCGAACACCTCATCATGCAATCCTCGCATTCATACGCATAGGGAAAGGAACGCTTGTCATCGCGGTATTCGCAGTCTTTGTGTTCCTTGCATTTGTCCCTCATTACTTCAAGCAAGCTTTTCACTCTCCGCCTCTGCTAACAGTCTGATCAGTTCGCCTACTACACGTTGAGCTTCCGGAGACAGCTTTTCGTATGCTTTCCATTGCTCGTCCTCTATGCCGTCTATCTTCCAAAAGCACGGAACGGTATTGAGTCGACACTTCCCACCCTCATATTCGTACTTACAGCCTACACAGTCTTTTCTCAGACCGCACATCATCTTGATTGTTGCAGGGTTCATATTCATTTCTCCTTGTCTTCCTGTTCTTGCCGATACGCCACCCATGAGTTCTTGAGCAATTTTCCGCCTTCGTCCCTGCGATTGTAGTTCGCCCAGTACATATCCCACGAACGACTGAAATCGATTTTTCCTTCGTCTGCTCTGTCTACGATGTCCCACATTCCCCGGAAGTCTCCGAAATAATCCGTTGAGATAATCCATACCGGCTTTCCTTCCATCTGCTTTAACTCGTCGATAGTCAACGGCTCATCCGTTTTGCAATGGAACTTGCAAGAATCGCTGTTGCTATCGTAATTGCATGAATCCGTATCGTCATGACAAGCCGAACACAGCATGAGCCGTTTCCCGCATAGAGGGCAGTATGCCATATATCCGAAATATTCGACGTTCCACTGCATTGTGATTTCGTTCTCGCAATGCGGGCATACCTCGGTTATGGTGTAGTCTTCATTAATCATCTCAGATACCGTTCTCCTTTTTCGCTGAACATTATCATCCGTTCAACCGCCGCAATGCTTCCGGGTGTCGGTTTGAATTCGAGCCACTTCTTGATATCGTCCCACGCCACGACATACGAGCCTTCGTGAAACCGTTTCGAGCCGTCTATCGGGTCGGGAATATAAGCTTCGTATGTAGAGCCGTCTTCAAATACCACTGTGGTGATTTCGTCTCCGCTCAATACCCATACAAGGATTGCCCGGATTTGCTTGTCCGGAAGTTTCACCTCTTTAACATTGTTGAAATGATCGTAGATTTTCATTTTGCAACCCCAACGTCAATTTACGACATTCGGTTCAAACGGCAGAACGTTCGTATGGAAGTATATCTTGTAGTCATAGGGGTTCGTCAGCGTTCCAGTGATATCCTCGATCACATAGAGCGTGTATTCGTTGAGATACACGTAATTCTTCTTGTACGTACTCGCTCCGGTTTTATCCGTCACGACCAGTTCACCGTGTTCGTTGTTCGAGATGTTCATGCACCCTTCCATTTCGAGGATGATATTGTCCGTTCGGGCGTTGTAAACGGTTATGCGCCGTTGGCACTCGAAATACTCCGCCTGTCGCGATATGTTGTAGTTCACCGTATCGGCTTCTGAACATGAGCTTCCGGTAAAGGCTGTTGCCGCTACTATCAGCGACGCGAGTAAAAATCTTATCTTACACATTTTCTTTCTCCTGTTTTCTCAGATCATTCATTTCGGGCTTGTTCTTCATTGTCCACGCGCAGCAGAGAATATTCCATACAAACGCGCGGTCATGCGGCTCATCCGTGTCGCCTCTGAGATATTTCAAGTAGTGCCGCACTGCCGAATCAATATAGCAATGAATCGGAAGTCCCTTCTGCCAGTTGTATTCGCCATACTTCTTTGCGCCTTCCTCAAAATGTTTCGCAACTTCGAGAAGTGCACCGTCAATGCCCCATCTTCGCTGTGCGGAGAACCGTTCCAAACATACATAAAGATGTATCACTTTGAAATCCCTCTCGAAGTTGTCTATTCTCCGTAGAACATCGTCGTCTAACATTTCTCCTATCACGTCAAGCGGCAAGAGATCGCAACGTCCTTTCCCTTCTTGAATATCACGGCAAGCTCCAGTTTCAAATTCTCGGCGTGCTCCGCTGTCCTTGATATGCGGCTTATCTTCCGGGATATACATATCCTCATTGCCGTTGTATGCGTGAACGCACTCATCGCAAGGGAAATCATCCCTCGACAATTCATAATGTGCGCATTCCTCGCACTTCTTTTCTTCCTGATTCATTCTTGTTCCTCCGTGTCATACTTCGTTGCCAACTGCATTGTGATTTCCTTTACTGTGGCTTCCGCATTTCCTTCATCGCCCCAGTCTATGTTTGACAGCACTTTCAGCACTCTGTTGAGCCGCTCTCGTGTGGTTATCAGAGCATTGAATAGCCTGTTCATTTCTGTGTTTGTCTGTATGTACTGCTTTTTCCATCTGTCAGCTTCGCCTTGAAGCTCCTTAATACACTTGCAAGCCCATTCAAGGTCTTCCGCCGCTGTTATCGGCAAATCCCATTCGTGCCCTTTTGCAAACTCGATGAGTTCATTGAGGTCTTCGAGCGTTGTTTCGATATTCACTGTTACCCTCCGTTTTTGCGGTTCATTCATTTATCTTGATGAATCCGCGCTCTATCCACCTTTCAATGGTTTCATCAGGGTCTCCGCGATGGAAGACAATCTCGGGGCGTTTTGCCCCTTTATCGTCAACGCAAAATCCGTCTTTGAAAGAATATATCTTCCCTACGGTAAATCCCGTTATCGGTGCTTTGCGAACCGCCCTCCCGGTGAACCTCTTCGGCTTTTCCGGTTCGGGCTTCTCCTGCTTGCCGAATAGCTTTTTTACAGCTTCATCAGCGGCGGTAAATACGTCGTATTTGTCCTTATGGTATCTCTGCACGGTCGCGCTTCTTTCGGCTTTCTTGCCGTTGTAGAGCGTTGCTGTGGTCTTGTCTCTGTCCGGGGCAATGACAATCTTCCAGTTTGAGACTTTGGAAAAGAGATCAAGGCTTTCAGAGCTAACCCATTGACCACGATGTGGGTCTGTCATGCCTCCGCATGAATGCCCATCAGTAACCGGCGAATCAAGTTCAATCGCCAATATATCGCATACTATTGGATGATTCCCCTTAACAGTCCCCACACTCCCGACTGGAATATTAACGCCAACGAGTTTGTTTTCTCTTGCATATATAACTCGATCACCTGTGTGGAACTCGCTCTTGTTTTCTACTTTCTTCTTATCGCTGAGAACTTTCAGATCACAGACAAACATCCACTGCCCTCTATAAGGGGCAGTCGTGCCATTGCATGAATACCCATGCACGAACGGTTTGTCGAATTCGACTGCTACCTTTCCAATGCTTGACGCTATGTATTTGACCGTTCCGGTCGTTCCTATCTTCATACAATGCTCATGGTTTTCGTGTGTCACGACGACTCGATCTCCGACTTTTATGTTGCTCATGTTTTTTCCTTTCTGCCGGGAATAACCGCCCGGCTCGGTTGATTGAATTTGATTATTTTCACTTATTCCAACAAGCTCCAACAAGCTCTCTATCAAGCGTTTGTTGAAGTCTCATCCGCTCTCTCAAGAATGTACTGCAATCTTCGAAGCAGTTCATTCTCGTTTTTGATTTTGTCGTAAATCTCAGTGATTCTCTTATGGTCAGTCCCTACGTCCCATAACACAATGTCGATTGGTGTATATCTCTGTGCTTTCTCCTTGAACCGTTCGACCATTTCGTTGAGCCGTTCGTTGTCGTACTTGATGTCGAGTTTAATTCCCTCTATCTGTGTTTGAATCATTTTCATTGCGTCCATGCTTTGTTTCCTCCGCAATTTGCTTTTCTTTTGTATGTATATATTATACCACTTTCGCGGTATCAATTCTGTATTATATTTTGAATTTTCTGTAAATTGATGTTCACAAATAGAGAGAATATTCTGCCTTTTCATCGTATGAATAAACCCGCAACAATGCGCGGGCTATTCTTGGGTTTATAGTCTTTTTGCCTTGCTGTAAAGCTCTTTGGTGCTGTCCTGCGTGAGTAAGTCGTCAATCGGGCATTTAAGCGTTATAGCGAGCTTGCATAGCGTTTCAAGCTGTGCTTTGTCCGGCAGTCTGTCGCCATGCTCCATATGCTGTATGCTTCGCTTGCTTATTCCTGATGCTTCCGATAACTCGCTCTGTGAATATCCTGCTTCTTTTCTCTTTTCCTGTAACGTCATTACATGAATCATCTCCTTATTCTTTGTACGGCTCGTAAAATACGCCGATCTGACAGCCGTCACCGTCATACTCGATGCACTCGAATCATTCTGGCTTTTCTTTGCGCTGAATCTTCATAATCATTCCCTCACCCTTTTGCAGGGTGAGGGTACAGCTTTCATCCGCTTCGGTTGTTCCCTTGTATGTGCCGCTATTTGTGTTTGCGATAAAACTCGCGCGTTCGTTCGGCGTTCTTCCGATAAACATTGCTCATCACTCCGTTTCGGGGATATTGTTCCCTTACTATATTATACCTCTTTTGCGGTATAGTCAAATGCTTTGACGGTTATTCGAAGAACGTCATTTGATTCTCATTCACATTCTTTTTTGCTTTGTATATTTCCATCAGCCGCTCATATGCCTCCGACTTCTGTTGCGAGTAATCCAGCCCTCTGAGCCAAAAGTCATTTCGCAATAAGCATTTGCATACTTTTCTCCACGAAGGAACATCTTTCTTTTTCTCGACCATTAAATCGGCTTCGTCTGGTATGCCGTCTTTATAGCAATTCGTTTCCCATTGCTCGACGTATTTTCCAATCATTTTTTGGTAATGATCAAATGATTTGGGCGGCATAGACTTCATTACGAGTTCTGCAAAGCTCTTCCATGTGTGACCGTCTGGCTTGCTGATTTTTCGATAGCCGTTTATATTCCCGGTTCGTTGGATATACATTGCTCCGCTGTTTGCGCCGTTGACGCGCTGAACGACTTTCGCCCATGTATTCGGCTCTAAAACGTGAAACAGCCACAATCCACGTTTCTGATCATCTCCATACGGTTGGCATATACGCATCTGATAAATTGTCAACCCGGCTAAATACATATAGTCGTAGATTCTGTTATATGGCTTATCCGGATGTTTGCCTTGATATATCCAGTCGTCATCAGCTTTCCAGTCATATATCGGGTAAACGTTGTATACGTTGTCAGATACCTTTGTTGTCCACATCTTCCCATCTTTTGGCGTTTTATAGCGGTTGGCAATCGTTCTGTACCTGTTCAGGCTTTCATCTGCTCTTATCCCTACAAGGCAAGCGCAGCTCTCGCCCTTTGCGTACCATTCGCCGAACATAGGCGCAAATTCTTCAAACTCCATTCCATATGAGAAGAACGGGAAATAGTCGTATTCGCTTATGCAGTTTTTCGGCATAGGTCTAATCCAATCTTTTTGCGCGTCTTTATCCCAGCATATCCAAAAAGGCTCATAGACGGAAACCGCATTTCGTAGGTGAATCGGCAAGCATATCCAATACCATTCAGTATATTGCTTGTACATTTCCCGGCATCGTTCTGCGTGTTCTATGGTTCGGCTGTATTGCCCTTCAAGGTCGATCAGCATGACACCCACTTTTCTTTGCCGTTTTATCGCTTCATCCATTACCATGTGGAGCATGACGGTGCTGTCCTTACCCGCCGAAAAGCATACGTATATCCGGCTGAAATTGTCAAACGTCCATTCAATCCGCTTCTTTGTGGCTTCATATACATTCATCCCGAGTGGCGTTTTCATAGCATACGCCCCCAATCATCGAAAAAGGTCAATTGCGTTTCTTCCTCCGCTTCGTGTTCTCGTTGCCATCGGTCTATTATCCTTTGTGCTATTCTGTTCGCTCGAATCCTCTGTTCCTCTGCCATAAGTCCCCACGCTTCTCTGGTTTCGTCCTCGTGAATGCCTGCATAGCAACTACACGCCGCTTGACCTAACCATGCTTTTCTGTTTTGCCCTATGTTGGAAAGATTATATTCGGTGCTGATTGTCCACTCATGTATAACCTTCTCCATAGCTTTCGTGCATAGCTCCGCTGTGCCGAGAATTCTTGCCGCTTCTTTTACTCTTTGCTCACGTCCTTCTTTGCGCTCATCATACATTCCGTTTTTGTAATCTTCCCATGTTTCGTAATGGTGATATATGCGTTCCATTCAGTCACCGACGATTTCGCTCGTATCTCCAACTTCCCATGCCGTGGAGAAATCCTTATCCTTGAAGAGTGCCGCAAGCCCACTGATTTGTTTCAGTCTGAGAAGTTCTTCTGCGTCCATGCCGATATTCTTCATTATCCATGCGTCAGACATTCCGCTTTCCACAAGTTCAGCCACGATGTTTGTCATAAGCTCTATGCTGTGAGAACCTCTTGCGCGGTTGTGACGAATTGTACTTGCCATGCGGTTCGATATGTCTTTGTCTATTACGACAACAGGCAAGCACCCATTCTCACGGTCGTAAATATCCTTGTGCTCAAGGATTGTACGGTAACGGTGGAATCCGTCGACGATTTCATATTTGTCCTGATCGGGTAAGTGGTAGCATACAATCGGCATAGTATAGCCGTCTTCCTTTATCGACTGATAAAGGAGCTTCATCTCAGGTGGTGCAACCGAGTTCGGGTTGTAGGCGTTAGCCTGAATCTTCTCTACCGGGATTGCCTTTACCTCATATACAGGTGATTTGAACATTTTGCTTCTCCTTATAAGTTCTTGTATTTTTCCATTGCGGTTTTTCTTTTTGACATTTCTGCTTTTGTCTGTGCAAACCCCATGTATTTGCAAAAATAATCATTTTTGATGATGCAAACACACATTCTCTTGTATGTTGGTACTTCTGTGAAATTGGTACAGTTTGTATCGTCCAAATATTCACTTATTGCAATTACGTCCTTGTCGGTGTGTGCTTTTATTTTCCCCTTGTTTTCAAACTCAACCCCATCCATCTCCAGTTCCTTGATTGTCTCATCGCTAACGCAACAGCCTTTTTCTTTCCACACCTTGATTGATGTGTTAAGCTTTTCGAGATAATGGTTTCTGGTTTTTTCATCAAGAGTGTTCAGCAAGAAATAACAATATTCCTTCCACGTAAAGTGGTCTGGTTTCTTGATACTTTTCCACCCCATAGCGGTTGTACCACCATATATTCCGGCAAAACATACACCGTTTACTCTGCCTACCATCCTACCCCAGTTTTTCGGGTCAATCACTTTGTACAGCTTGAGAGTTTCCGTTCCGCAACTATGGAATGGATTTGCAACCCTCATTTGATCTATTTGCAATCCGGCTTGATAATATAAATCGTACAATTTATTGTACGGCTTTTCATATTTTGCGTTATATATCCAAATGTCCTGTACCTGCCAGTCGTAAATAGGGTATGCGTTGTGCGTTATGTCATTTTTGCTAACTATGTATTTTGTGTCTTTGTATCCGTTGACCTTTCTTTGGCTGGCTATTGTCCTGTATCTGTTCAGACTTTCGTCAGTCCTTATGCCAATTACAATAGCCGTATTTCCATATTTTTGGCTATACCAAACTCCGAAATTGTCTTGCACTTCATAGTCTTTTTGCCCCTCATACATTTCAAAAGGGCAATTCGATTCATTTATGACATAATCGTAGGTCGGCATATCTCTAACCCATAGCTCTTTTTTCGAACGTTCCCAAACCGTCCATGTTCCTGCATCCATTCTGCATCCGCAATTAGCCGCCACAGGCAAGCAAAGCCAAAACCGTTTGATGTCACTGAATCGCTTGAACGTTTCATCTACAAAGTCTGTAGTCATTTGATATTGTGCTTCATAGTCAAGATGATACATTGCCATCTTGCTAAGCAGACCATGTTCTTTTGCATAGTCATAGCACAAATTCAAGCAAACCGCGCTGTCTTTGCCGCCCGAGAATGCAATCAGTACATTTTCGAACTCATTGAATATGTACTTTATGCGTTCCATTGTGGCTTCATAGACATTCTTCTCTATGTATTTCTTTCCCACAGTGTTCCTTTCTGCCGGGAATAACCGCCCGGCTCGGTTTTTGTTTTTACTCGTTTTCGTTCATTTCCTCAAATTTTATTCTCATGGTCGCCATCATTTCGCGGCGAGTCTTTGCAGTCTTGTATGTATTGACTGCGTGCTTGAAATCATCGCTTGTAGGGTTATCTGCGAGTTCTGCAATGAGGTTTGCCGTTTTTTCCATGTTCTTTGCCGCCTGACTTTCCTGTTCGGTTACAAGCATTGTTAGAAATGCTCTGCTACCGGGGAGAAGTGTCTTTGCTTTTGCTTTTTCGAGCTGTTCTTTAAGGTCTGCTATCTCTGCGTCCTTTTCTTCTGCAATCTCGTGAGCTGCTGCATGAGCTGCTTCCCAGTCCTTGTGTTCTTGGATGTACATATCATACCAGTGTTCAGTCTCCTCTTTTGCGCTCTCATACCGTGCTTTCATGCTGTCTGCAAAATCGTTCTCGATGTTGCTTTCAGCGTCCTCTAAGCACCCTTCGAATGCGGTTGCAATGTAACTGCCCTCTCCAAGACTTGCGATTATCGCCTTTATTTGTTCGAGTGCTTTTTTCTCCTGCTCTTTGGTAGTGATCATGGTGTTTTCTCTCTTTCTTTTGTTGCCTTGCCTATATGTTCAAGAGAACCCGTCTACGGCTCTTTAATACGTTTCGTTGTCCTGCATATCATGTGATAGCCAGCGCAACTATCAACCTCACCTGCACAATTTCTCGACGGCTTCGGCTGGACGGTGCTTTTCAACTCGTCCACGACAGCGATTGTATCCGCGTCCCCGGTTCTTTCTTCGGGGTTCTCTTGTTTACATATATATTATACCACTTTCGCGGCATAATTTCTGTATTATATTTTGAAGTTTTTGTAAATTGGTGTTCATAATTACAGGCTTTTCGCGAATTCCTTTGCACCACCGTTGTGCTTTTGAATCTCGCGTTTGACCGTATCGAGCATATTGCCTTTACGCGATATGCACCTGAATATCAGGTCTTCAAGTCCCACGCCGCCGCAAATCATATCATAATAATTGACCTCTTCACCTTGTCCCATGCGATATATCCGAGCTTCTGCTTGTTCCCTCACTGCATAATCCCATGTATGCTCCGCAAAAATCATATTCTTGCAGAATTGCAGATTCAGTCCGAACGAACCGCAACCATATGTTATGTAAAGCACATTGAATTCCTTGCGCTTGAATGCTTCGAGAATTTTTTTCGTTCTTTTGCCTTTTCGTCTCCGGTTATCTTGTGCGCTCCTTCCGGGATGCTCGCAATGAAACGGACGAATATTATCACCTGATCGTTTATCTCTTGTATCAGCTCATTCATTTTCTCGGTTCTGTCAGAATGCGACGTGTAGAACTTTTGCAGCTTCATTGCGAATGCGTTGAAGTTGAGATCGTCCCGCTCTTCATTGAAATACTGATCAAATATTTCGTCCTTGTAATTCTTATACGAGTCCATTGGCGTATGGTAGCATTTCACGTGATATTGCTTTCGTGTCTCAATGTCGAGTGATGCTTCGAACACATAAGGGGATATTTTATCTATCAGGTGCGGGATGTTTACGAAGTTCTTTATTCGTCCTTTGTATCTACCGCGCGTGTAGTATGCGCAGTAGGTGTTGTAGAACTGATTGTATGACATGGAGAGTATTTTCGGGCTGAGGAATTGCATTTGCGCCCATATATCACAGTAGTTTTTCGATATTGGAGTACCATTGAGAATGAGCTTGTACTTTGCCTGTTCGCCCAACTTGATAATTCTATCAGTGCGCTTTGCGTGTCTATTCTTGATTTTCAAGCTCTCGTCAACTACGATGAACGCCCGTTGCCCCTCGGTCTTCTTTATCAATTCGAGATAAATTCTGTCGCTACTCCCGATACTCTCACAGCCTATGACATCAAGATTCAATTCCGGATGCCACTTTTGCCGCTCGGCTTCGATTTCGTTTTTGAGCGAGTACGGACATATCCACAAAACATAGTCTATTTTGTGCGATTTGGACGCAATAAGATCGAGTGCCGTTTTCGTTTTTCCTGTGCCAGTAGCCATGAACAATGCTCCGACTTTCAGCCGCCCGAGCTTTGCTATTGCCCGCTTTTGTGCTTCTGTATTATTACTCATCATCTATCAAACTCTCATCTGCCGTTGCGTGTTCCGGCTCTAATGGTTTCGGTGTGTATATCAGCGGCTCTTCCTCGGAGTATGCCGCTTGCAGTTCTTCCGGTGTCAGCGTCGCTTCATTCGTTGTTTCCCACCGCCCGCTCATGTCCTTTTCCCGCTTTTGCAGCCGAAATTGAAATTCGTCTGTGTATCTGATCTCAGCTTCACCGAATCCAGTTTGCACCAACTTTTTGGGATGCCAGAATGTGAAGCCGTCGTATTTGCCGTATCGCGGCATTTTGAAAAGCACTGATCTATCAGTTTTAGTCTTGATGAACGATTCTTCTATTGTCATGCCTTTCCATTCAGCCATTGTGTCTTACCTTCAATATCGCTTCTCCACTGATATTCTCGTCAAACTCAAACTCTGGGTCTTTCAATGTTTCAAAATCTCGACCAAGCACGATAGCACTTCTTTGGCTCAATGCCATGTAAAGGCACTTTTTCAAAAACTCTATATCTGCCCGATTCTGCTTGACTTCCTTTGCAAGTCTCTGATTCTCTCTAATAAGCCGTTCTGCATATTCTCCGTTGATTCTCATTTTGATTCTCTCTTTCTGCCGGAGAATAACCGCTCCGGCTCGGTGCTATATATTTACTTTATCCAGTTTTCTGTTCTCGTTACAGGCTCAACATTTATGGCTGTTGCCGTTGCGCCAATATCGTCCGGATCATCACCGACGACCATGCGATTTTTCCAATCGAATCGCAGATAATGTTCCTTGCCAAGGCGCGTTATTGAAATCATGCCATCATCGTCCATTTTGACCATTTTGGTTCGGGAATCCGTCTTAACGATCATTTTCAGGACGGTATCATTCCATAGGTCGGCATATGGTTCACTCGTCCATAAGATAACAGGGTCTGTTTCATCGTACTTGATCCTTGCGTATGCTATAAATTCCATGTTCTCTCCTTCTCCGGGCTTGTGACCGGACGGCTTTCGCCGTGTGCATTAACCGCCCGTCTCTCGACGGTCAGTCACTCTGCTTACCACTGAAATCTCTTTTTACCTCTAAGGTAGCATTCGCTTCTGGATTTTTTGCGTATTTTGATTAATTCTTGCGCTGTGTGCATATACTGCTCGGGGTTTACCACCTTCACATTCCAAAAGCTGAGAAAATACTTTTCGCAATCATCGGTTTTCATTCCTATCGTCTTTTTTCCGTATCTGTCATCACCTATCCAGAAGACCGTTCCTTGCGTGCCTATCGGGAACTTTCGCCCCTTTATGACCTCGACTCGCCTACCATTGACGACTTCATTAGCTCTTTCTTTGTCTTCCCCTATGTCGCTCTTAATCTGCTCTAAGTACGTCATTCTCTTGAATGCCCTGAAATTTGCTTCTGTTAAGTCAGCCCATGCGTCGCCATTGCCAGCGCATCTTGTGGTGTCATATTCAACCTTGTCGATTTTGCCTGTTTCAAGGTTCACACACATTGCGTAAAAGTCGCTGTCATGATAACCGTTATGTTCGTAGATGTCGAACACACACCCCTCATATTTGATAGTGCCGTCGTAAAATCTTATTGCCATATGTATTACCCTTCCTGCGAGAGTTGCGACTCGCTACCGTCCCCGGTACTGCATTACCCGCCTTTCGGCGGTCGCTCTGCATTATTCGCAAAAGCCTTGCGCTCTCAACCCATTGTTGATGAATTCCATGCGCTCTTCAAATACCCAATCGGGAATATTCTTTGCATTCTTATGAGAGATTTCCCATTCGGGGTGAAGCTCTTGCCATTCTGCCATCAGTGCGAGCGTTGCGTTTTGAAGTTCTTTCATAAAAGGAGTTAATTTCATTTTTATAAACCTTTCTTTCCGGCTATCGGAGTTTGTGACCGTCTGCCCAACTGCATTACCGGAGCTTTCGCTCCGTCACTCTGCGTTTCAGAATCCGATTCCGAAATATAATTTCGTCGCCGCATATCTGATTTGCTTGAGGTTCTCTCTGCAATAATCAACGTTCGCATAAATCTGACAATATTCGTAAATTTCGGTCTGCCGTTCTTTCGGCAAGTTTTCAAACTCATCGGCATATATGCAATGGGTTCTCAACAATTTAAGGTCGGCCAAATCTTCAATGCAGATCATTTCGATTTCGCTGTTCTTCATTTTTTATCTCTTTCTGCACTTCTTTGCGGCTTCATGCTTTCCTCTTGATGTATATATTATACCACTTTGGCGGTATGATTTCTACAGTATTTTTTGAAGTTTTTGTAAATTAGCGTTCATATTTTGCATTTTGTGGGGCAATCAGGATGCCCCACAATTTGAGCAGAACCAACCAGTGGAAACTGCTCCACAGAAAGGACAAATGTGAGGGAAAGACTGAACGAGCTGAGGATAGTAGCCGTTGGTGTCACGGTCGAAGTGGTAAAGCGTAAGGGAAACCGCCTTGCCCTGACAAGCCTTGATGACGGCTACCAGAGCCACGGTAAGCCCTGTCACATAAACCTCAAGGTCTTTGCCGATGTTGCCCTCGACAAATTTCTCGGCAATCTCGTCGAGAATCTTGAGGTCGGTCGGGTCGACCGTATTCGGGAAAATGCTCCCGACCACGCCATCTGGCATGGTGTGTCTGCCCTCACAAAGGGCAACTTTTACTACGTTCTCGTTATTCATAGTATCAACCTTCTTTCAGTCCCAAATATGCTCATTGCAGTAGTCAGACCATTCTTTTTCCATATCGGCAAGCACTTGTTCGCAATCCTCACCGTTGATGATGCGTTCACGAGCCTTGCGTCCCGCTCCCGACTTTGCGTAGTTTGCCGAGTATTCGTAGCTTTTGGCTTTGATATAAGCGGCAGCGCGGGGGTATTTCAATTTTAGTTCCCCAATATCGCTTTGAGGACGAATCGGAGGATTCACACCGTCGTTGCCCTCATCCTCCGTCATGCGGTTGAACTCGTAGCGATAATTCTCATGTTCGGCAATCGCTGCTTCAAGTTCTTTCAATCCCTCGATAGCGTCTATCTTTGCTTTCCTCTCAGCGGCTGCCTTTTCCGTGGCTTCCTTTTCGGCGGTGAGATATGCGATGATCTCAGGCTTTGCCGCAATGATGGTATCTACCATCTTGTCTTTCTTCGCGCAATTGGCATTATAGATACCGATGCGCCCGCCGTCCGCAAGCTTGATGTTATACTTCTTAACCATTTCCGCTACTGTCATGATGTTTCTCTCTTTCTGCGGTTCGTAGCCGCTCTTTATCTTGTGTATATATTATACCACTTTCGCGGTATAATTTCTACGGTATTTTTTGAAGTTTTTGTAAATCAGTGTTCATATTTATCTGCGCTGATTTCCGCTCCGCAATATGGGCAATGCTTAATCCGTACCACTTCTACGCCATTTTTGCCCTCTATCAGCGTATAAGCTGTGATGTCATGCAAGTAAATCTTCAACCGTTCTGCAAGTGCTTCCTTTGTGTACTTGTGGCTGTCAGCGCAGAGGTGAATGTACCCCTCTGCGCTGTCCTTGTCTCTGATCAGCATTATCTCTCGCCTTCTTCATTTTGCTTGTGCATTTCTACAAGCTCTTTGATCGTGATTGCTTCGATTTCGTCCTCGGCAAGGCACTCAAGGAGTACCTCACCGTTCACGACTACGGAATAGCCACACTCTTCATGGTTTACGATCTGGATGTTGATTTTTCTCATTTTGATTCTCTCCTTATTCGTTTTTCAGTGCGTCGATGATTTTTGAAGCGTCGGTTTCGTTATAAACTTTGTACACGGTCAGTACCCAGTGCTTTTCATACAGGCGTTCGAGTACCGCTTTCGTGTCTCCATCGAACTTGCTATCAGCGAGTTTCTGCAACTTGTCTTCAAAGTCGGCACTGTGCATTTGCTCTTGAAGTCGGCTGAACCTTTCCAAGTCTTCTTTCGTGCTATCCTTGCCCAGCCATCTGTTACGAAGCGTATTCGCGTATGCGATCTGCTTCTCGGACACGCCCTCTATTGCGGGGAAGTTGTACTTTTCAATCAGAGCCTTCGCTTTTTCGTCGCGCTCCTTTATCCATCTCGCCTTGCTACATTCCGGACACTCGTCGAACCTTCCCTCTGCCCACTCTTCGAAGCTGTCTGCTTCCTTTCTGTTGTGGCAAGTCTTGCTGTAAACGAACTCCTTACCACAGGTTGCACACTTGCACTTAACGCTTGCTACTGCCATGATACTTTCTCCTTCGCGGTTGTTTGGGTTATCCGCTTCCCTTGTCTGTATATATATTATACCACTTTCGCGGCATAGTTTCTACAGTATTTTATGAATTTTTTGTAAATCCGACTTCATAATTTCCTACTTTGGGCAAAAAAATAAAGCCCACTGTTTCCAGTGGGCTTGTACGTTATGGTTTTATCAGTTTTCCTTGCTTGAGCAGATTCAGCAGCTTTGTATTTTGCGCGGCAGTGCCGATATAGCCGGATATGCCGTTTGCAATCGCTATTTTGCGGCGGTATGCAAAGGACGTAGGTGCTTTGATAACGCTCAGCGCGTCTACAATAGATGTACCGATATAGTTTATTTTGGGGAAGTATTTGCTCGGGAGATCAAAATACCCGAAATCGCTATCAACCTTTCCGACTATGCCATTGACGCTCTCACCGCCCCACTGCCACATGACCATGTTCTTGTAGCCTGTCGGAGTGCTATGCTTGTCTCGCCATAATGCAAGCCAAAGAAGCTCATCCCCGATACCATTCAGGCGGTTTCTCAACCAGTCCGGATTAGTATACACTATCGGCGTATATCCTGCCGCTCGTACATAGTCACAGAATTGCAGTACAAGCCCTGTCAGCTCGTCTTTGCTCAACCCCTTAAGGTGTTTGCTCTCAACGTCGATGGCGGCATACAGCGAAATGTACTTCTTATACGGACGCATTGCATTTATAAAGTATTGTGCTTCTTTTTTTACCTCAGCGGACGTTTTCGCGGTGAAGTAGTGGTAAGTACCACACTGTATCCCTTCGTCGCTTGCCGCTTTAATATTGTAAGCAAACTTGGAGTCCGTGAACAAATACATATTTGATGTTTCCGACCGCCCCTGTGTTGCTTTAATCATTGCAAAGTCAACACCGTCGAGTTTAACCTTCTTCCAGTTCGGTCTGCCTTGAAATGTAGATACGTCGATTCCTTTGAGTGCCATTATTGCCGTCTCCTTTCACGAAAAAAGCCCCCGGTTGCGGGAGCTTCTTTCTTTAATATCATTTTTTGTAGATGAGTATTTTTAATAGATGGATTATTTGGTTTGTAGTTAACTACAAGAGGGGTCTGTAGTTAACTATTAACCCCTCTTGTAGTTGAATACACGTGCTTGTATTTATCTATGCGCTCTCACCCGCAAAACTCATTCACAGCCGCTTCAATCATAATGCGCACGTCGTCGTAAACGTCGTCCACATCGAACGATACTCCTTTATCCTTAAGGCATTCGGCAACATAGTTCAGCTTCTCTTTGCCTAACTTCTCGCCGTCTACGGTCGGGAATAGCTTTTCAGCCGCTTGCACTGCTGTGTCGATATACTCCTTATGCGTTTCCGCTTTTGCTCGGAGATTTTGCCCTTGAGATAAGGGATAGCGAATACCGTGATAAGTGTTGCGATTAACGCGATTACAGCGTTTATGATTGGTGTTATGTCTACCATGATTTACCACTCCTTCAATCCTTATTCAGTATTTGGTTGAGATCGATTTGTTCCTGTGTTTCTTTCGGCAAACCTTTGACTATTTTCAGCACGTTTTCGCGACCGGCTTTGCGGTAATAGAAGACATTGGTCGCCGCTACTTCTGCCCATGCCGCTAAAGCAAGCTGGACAACGTTCGACATATCGCAATCAGCAAACGCGCCATAAACAACAATGGCGGTCAAAATGACCGCCATTGCATATGACACAATGAGAATTAGCTTGCTCGTTTCAATCCGCTTGCTTTTTGGCATTATATCTCGTATACCGCACGGAGAACAACGTCGGTTCGCTCGTCTTTATCGTTTACAACGTGTCCGACGATCTTGTCGTTGTAGATATTCAGCGTTTTTATGACTCTTCTTTCTGTATCTACATCGCTTGTGTTGCTACCGTAATACCTCGGAACATCGCAGTGGAACGTTTTTCCGTCCCATGTTCCGCCGTTCGGCTTCTTTTTGGGAATAATGGTCGTAACGAAGTCAGCGTCTTGTGCCACTTTCCCATCCTCGTCGTAGTCCGACCACAACAACATCCATCCGTTTTGGCAATCAGAGAGTTTCTTTGTTGGCGTGACAGTGTGGTTTGCGTTCATGAACAAAACGCCAGTCCACAAAACCGTGTTCGGTTCAGCCGCCCTAACAGTGCATTTGCCGTAGTACGTCTCTTTGGTTTTTGTGGTTGCCGTTATCGTGTCTGAGTAGATGATTTCCGAGCCGTTGTGAGCATAGAACGCCGTTGCGACCGTTCTTTCACTCGTACAGTTGATAGCTTTAATCATCATCGCTTGGTTGCCGTAAATGCACGCGCCTGTTGACGAGCCAGTGCCGCTATTGAGAATGCAGTTCATCAGGAATGCAGAACTTCCGTTGTATACGTTAATGCAGCTCGAATTGGAGTTCGCCGGGACGTTAAACCTGACGGCATACGCATAAAACACGCCCGCATTCACGCATACCGCTCTGACTCCAGTGACTGTAACATTGATAG
>ULNX01014071.1_pt1 | contig 18977 bp, 8 predicted proteins | sample 1952061 | NCBI WGS metagenome assembly ULNX01 (sample SAMEA4835588, study PRJEB28245) | human gut metagenome | biome: gut microbiome; material: fecal sample | place: Denmark | collected 2008 | reverse complement strand
CAGTCTCGTTGTACCATTTCCAGTCGGTGCCATACCCTGTAACTCACCCTTACGCTGATTCAGCATATTGATAACGGTACCGGAGAATTCATCTGGCACATCAATGACTGCAATCTCGAACGGCTCTAACTTCTTGCCCTTCTCATCTTCCTTATAGATAACCTCTGCCTTACTTACTGCGAACTCATAGCCCTCACGACGCATGTTCTCAATCAATACAGACAGATGCAGCTCACCACGTCCGGATACCTTAAAGCTCTCAGTCGTGTCTGTCTCTTCCACACGCAGAGAAACATCGGTATTTAACTCACGGAACAGGCGGTCACGCAGATGACGGGAAGTAACGAACTTTCCTTCCTTACCTGCGAGCGGTGAATCATTTACCATGAAATGCATGGCGATCGTAGGCTCAGAAATCTTCTGGAACGGAATTGGTTCCGGATCATCCGGTGAACAGATTGTATCACCGATGTGAATATCGGAAATACCGGAAATCGCTACGATCGAGCCGATGCCTGCCTCGTTCACTTCCACCTTGTTCAGGCCTTCAAACTCATATAACTTACCAATCTTTACCTTGCGGTACTTGTCAGGCTCATGATGGTTTACGATGATTGCATCCTGATTCAGCTTGATCGTACCATTATCCACCTTACCTACACCGATACGGCCAACATACTCATTATAATCAATCGTACTGATCAGAATCTGTGTACCTGCATCCGGATCACCGGTTGGTGCCGGAATATATTTCAGGATCGTCTCGAACAATGGCTGCATATCTGTACCCGGTTCATCTGGTGAAAGGGATGCGATACCTGCCTTTGCGGATGCGTAAACAAATGGGCAGTCAAGCTGCTTCTCATTTGCATCAAGCTCTAATAAAAGCTCCAATACTTCCTCTTCTACTTCTGCCGGTCTTGCCTCCGGACGATCGATTTTATTGATACACACGATTACGTTCAGATCCAGTTCCAGTGCTTTTTTGAGCACGAACTTCGTCTGTGGCATCGCACCTTCAAATGCATCTACCACGAGGATAACGCCATTTACCATCTTTAAGACACGCTCTACCTCGCCACCGAAATCAGCATGACCCGGCGTATCAATGATGTTGATCTTTGTATTCTTATAAGTAACTGCGGTGTTCTTAGAAAGGATTGTGATACCTCTCTCACGCTCGATGTCATTCGAATCCATGACACGCTCTGCGACTTCCTGATTGTCACGGAATACACCACTCTGCTTCAACAGTTCGTCCACGAGGGTTGTCTTACCATGATCGACATGGGCGATAATTGCTACGTTTCTTACATCTTCTCTTGTAATCTGCATATCTCTTTCCTCATCTCTATATACATACTCAACTACAACAAACTTAGGTATTTTAGCACATTCTTCCCTTACTTTCAATATTTTAGACAAAAAAAGCTCCGGGGATTTCACTCCCCGAAGCCCTGTTTTTACTGCTTATTTTTTGATATATGCCTGTGTTTTCACACTGGTGATACCCTGATAGCTTCTCGCTGGTGCATTACCACCCTTTGGTACAAGCACGATCTGGATTCCTTCCAGTCTCTTCGCAAGTCCTGCGGTTCCTGCTGCTTCGCCGTTCTTTGCCCAGCCAAGCCAGCCAAAGCTCTGTGCATGTACACGGTAATATACATCGTAATGCTCTGCCATCTCGCCAGTCAGTGCAATACGGATTGCTTCGAGACGCTTCGCCTCTCCACTTGTACCAGACATATCTCCATCGCGCCTCCAAGTATTTGGATTGTTTTCATTTCCCTGCCAGCCGTAAGTCTGTACATGGGTTGTGTAAACAATGCTTCCACTGTATGGCTTATTTGTAAGCTTGATGTTGATACCTTCGAGTCTCTTTGCCTGTCCGGAAGTACCACTCATCTGTCCGTTATACTTCCATCCCTGCCAGCCAAAGGTCTGTACGTGTGTGCGGTATGCAACATTGACATTTGCCTCTCCAGCCACACTTGGATTTGTATTTGAAGTTGCCTGATTGCCAACCACTGGAGAAGAACCAGCCTTTGCAATATAACTCTTTGCCTGATGTACGCCAGATGCTGCGTTAACACCTGCGTAGTTGACACCCGGTACAGCTGCGCCCTTCTTCACTACCACGATCTGGATACCTTCCAGTCTCTTTGCATAACCTGCAGTTCCAGATGGTGCGCCATTCTTCGCCCAGCCAAGCCAGCCATATGACTGTGCATGCACTCTGTAATAAACATCGTACTTATCCTTATCTGCGCCTGTAAGCTGGATCTTGATTGCCTCTAATCGCTTTGCTTCACCCTCAGTTCCGTTCATCTCACCATTTGCGGACCAAGGCAACCAGCCGTAGCTCTGGCAATGGGTTGTGTACTGGATTCCAAGGTTGTCATTTCCGTAAACACGGATCTTGATGCCTTCCAGTCTCTTTGCCTTGCCACTTGTACCAGCCATCTTACCATTTACAAACCACTTGCTTGCATTGTTCTCGTCGCCCTGCCAGCCAAAGGTCTGTACATGGGTTGTGTAACGGATTGTCACATCCGGTATTACAACTGGTTCTGGCGTCGGTGTTGGTGCTGGAAGCTTTGCGATTGCTTCCTTTGCAAGAACGGTCTTGCAGACGGTACATTCCTTATGTCTGCTTCCCTCTGCATCGACGGTTGCTGTCTTATCTACGATCCAGTCGCTGGATGTGTGATCTTTCTTAGCGATTACTTCACCTGTTGCAAGCTTCGTGTCACAGTCCACACAATAAGTATCACCGGTATATCCTGCTTCTGTACAGCTTGCTTTCTTTGCGTTTCTGACTTCTGTTTTCTCATGCTTACAAACCTTCTTATCGCATATTACATAATCAGAGCAATGGCTAAGTACCAATGTAACCATTCCATCCTTTACTACAACACTGTCGATTGGCTCTAATACATTTGTCTCTTTGTTGATATGGTAGTAATAAACCGTAGTTCCATCAACATACTGGTCACCAACTGCGATTGTTACCTTCGTATTCTTTGGAAGTTCACCATCATGTGCAAATGCCACTACACACTTCGTTGCATCTGGATCGGTCAATTCTTCAACTACCTTCTGATTTCCATAGCCTACTGCATCCTCAAATACTTCCAGCTTCGTGTTCACGCCGCCTGTAACCTCTGTTTCCTTCAGGGAATCTGCATCAAAGCTCCATGTATATTCTACCGTTCCGTCCGATGCTTTCTTGCTGATCTCCAATGAAACTTGTGCATCCTTCAAGCTGTTCAATACATCTGAAGATACGGTTGTCTGACTGTCATCTGTGTAAGATGCCTGAATGTTGCTGATCTGCTCCTTACCGTCATTATCCGAGTTATATTGTGATACAACATCAATACTCTTCTTGATTGCATCCTCTGAGATGCCACCCTTTTGTTCTACCTTGACTGTCGCATCCGCTACTTTTCCAGCCGTGTCCTTATCTTCTGCTATTATAATTAACGTGTCATCATCAGTTGTATCTACGGTCGTCTCAACCTTCTCACCATTCTCCGTTGTTTCTTTCTTTGATTCTAACGATGTCTTTGTCGTTGTTACAACAACACCGTCATTGTCCCCTTCTACCCACAAATAATAAGTCTGTTCTTCATTTGCAAGATTATTAAATGTCACACTTGACGTCTCATCTGCAATTGGTGCATCACCCAGATCAGTATAAACGACAAGTCCTGCATTCTTCGTTGCTGTAATCTCTACCTTATTCTTTGCAGGAACCTTGAAGCTGTACAGTTTACCAGTTGCTTCTTTGTACGCTACCTCATAATCTGCATCCTTATATGGTCGCTGAACCGTCAAGATTTTATCCACTGATGTGGTATATGATTCTGGTAATTCGATTGCCAGCTCTGCATATTTTCCCAATGGCACAGCGGAGTTTATTTTTTTGATTGTCAATGTTCCATCCAAATCACCACGTTTGTCTGACATCAGATACAGATCCACATACGCCGACGAATCATTTGTATATATGTAATTCATCGTATCATACCAGACATCCTCGTAAGTCTGGAAATTACCATCCTGATCAAAAATCCAGATTCTGCCTTGGAACGTATCTGCGGTAAACTTGATATCTGACCACGGCTCTACAACATATTTATACAGCTTTCCAGTTGTTTTAGCATAACTTTCTTCTATATTTCCTGTGTTCGCATCTTCACCCTTGCATTTGAATACATATTTCTTTTCATCCTGATTTGTAAGGGCAGTCTTCTCTTCTTTGATTGTTTCTGCTTCTGCCAGATTGGATGTCAGCAATCGATCCTCTTTTACATCGGATAATGTAAGTTCAATCTCTGCATCCGGATTCTCACTATCCTGTGAAATCAGAATATATGTTTTTTCTCCATCCACTAGATAGTAATCATTCTCATACGCCTTGTTTTCAAATGCATATGTTCCTATTATGTATTGATTCTTATCAAATACAGTCACAGATACATTGGAAGCATCCTGTTTGGATGTCAGACTCAGACTATACATACCCGGAGCATCCAGATAATACAATTTTGCATGCTTATATTGGTAAACCGTAGATCCTCCCATTCCGCTGTAATACGTTACGTCCTTCATATAGGATTGATCCGATTCATTATACCGGTACGTCACTGTGTTACCTTTTTCAAGCTTTTCCGCGGTATCAAACTTCGCAGAAAGAAGTTCAACCTGACTTACATCGATTGTTATCGTTTCCGAATATTCGCTTATACGACTCCAAATATAATACGTCTTATCCGTATCTGTTGTATTTACTGCAGATACTTGATTGTTACCCTCTATTGCCTTGTTAAAATCCTCCTCATACAAATACATATACCAGCCAGATTCTTCAGACTTGAACATATAGGTTGTATGTTTTGGAACAGTAACCTTCATAAGATTACCATAATCAAAAGAGAAGTTATTGCCATAGCCTACCAGATATGCATATTCCTTTTCAAGCTTTGGCAACGTAACTGAACCCGCCTGTATGATAGCATCCGATATCTCAACTGCACTATCCTTTAACGAATCAATCTTCGCCATCTGATTCAAAGAAATCTGAATCGGCAGCAATTTCTCGGAACCCTCGATTGCAATATAATAGGTTCCTTCTGAAAACAGATCCATTCTTCGAGTATAGTTTCCTGAATTAACCAAATAATTTTCACCAGATACATATGCGTCATATTTGTCATAATAACTCCAAACTGTAAATGTCCAGCTTCCATCACCGGAAGTCTCACTATAACTCGTATCCAATGTATAGACTTCATTTTCCGGTACAGTAAACTTCAACCAATAGCTTTCTTCCTTCGTATTCTTTACTGTGTTTGTATTATAATCCCATGCTGAAAAAGATACTCTCTGTTTCTTCAAATCACTAAGCATCTTCGCATCCTTCAATGTAAGCTCTGCAATATTGGCACTCTCGATCGAAGTTGCTGGCGTCTGCTGTTTGAACTCACCAATCGTAACCTTCGAGAACGGACTCTTTACAAACACATAATAGGTCTTAGCTTCATCACTGTTGTTCTGAAGAACGCCCTTTATCGCATTTTCGTTCCAATTACTGGATCGTACATAATCCGATGTATCCACAACAGCTCCACTTACCTGCTCGTAAATGTCAACTCTTCCCTTATCTGCCTCAATTGCAGCTTCATAGTCCGCAGGAATCGTGATCTGATACAGCTTGCCACAGTACATATTCTCATTGATATTTACAATCCGCATATCATCACCCGATACAGCATCTTCTGTTGCTGCTGTTATCGTTTGTGCAGAATCCAGAATGTCCTTTATTTCCGGTACATCTTTCTCTATGAAGATTGTAACACCCTGCATATCTTTTGCTTCTGTAATTGCCTGATTATCTACTGTGTATTGAAGCTTAAAATAATATGTTTTGTCATTTTCCAGATACGATGACAGTACATTCATCTTATCATAGTTATTCGTACTAACATTATTTATATATCCCGCATAATCACCATTCTCATCGGATGAATACATGTCCAGCTCCATAGACTTAAATGTATCCAGATCTGTTCCGGTGTATTTTAATCCAATGGCATACGTTCCCTCATCTGGCACGGTAAACTGATATACATGTCCATTCCAATATTCCGTAGTTCCTGCATACGTATATTCCACTGTCTGTGCATCTGTTGTAACCGTATTATCGCCTACCTGTAATTCCGGTACTTCACGCAACTGGATACTCTTTTTCATTTTCACAGATACTGTAGCATTTACCGCCTGATTTACCGGAATCAATACATAATATTTCTTAACGGTATCTGTATCATTATAAACAGCATAACTTGCTGTACCAACCGTTTGCCGGCTTTCTTCATGCGCCAAATCTGTATATACAGAATAATTTGTATAACTACTATCATTTGCAAGCTTAAACGTTGCACTTGTCTTGGCTGGTACATCAAATGTTACCAACGCACCTTCTGTATAACACGGACGTGCTGGAGTATAATCATACTCATATGACACATACTTAATCAGTCTTGCATCGTTTTCGGCAAATGTGATCGGTGTTTCCTCTGTCAAAGATACTGCTTTTTCTGCATATGCATCTATGGTTGCAATATCCTCGTAGCTAATCGTATAAGTCTCTGTTCCATCCATTGCGTAAACGCCAACATAGTACACTTTTTCTGTATTCGTGTCATTATTTAAAATCAGATGTTGTTCAACACTTGTTGTACTACCACTTATGGAGAAATCTTTTTCTTCCAACTCCATACGATTCTCATCCAAGACTTCAATTCTCCGTGCAGATGAATCATTCATTTTTTTAACAAACACACTTGCCATCTTCCCGGCAGCCACAGAAATTTTATAAATCCGATGCTGATATCCATAAGCACCAGCCTTCCAGCTGCTGTCTTCCGAAGTTGATGTATAGGATTCTCCCTTTACAAGCTCTGGAATTGTAAGCTCTGACAATTTCTTTGCAGTATCCAGTGAAATCGACATATTCTCAGCGTTGGCTACATTTCTTATAAAGATATATCCATTTTCAAACAGTAACTGTTCTTCCTGTGAATTGCTCTCATCCGTATATCTCTCTGAAGTACACTGATATTGTCCCTCTTGATTCAACGTGAAAACCTCTATTTGAAAATTTCCGCTATTATTATCAAGATTCAGTGTGTAATATCCCGATTCAAAGGAGCTTTTATATAACCATCCATCGCATACATACCAGTTATCCGGACTTACATCTTTTATATAATTATCTGCATTCGTGTCCAATGTAATAGTCTGATTTAAAGTTATATCCGCTGCCTTGTCCTTATATTCAGAAATCTTTTTTCCGGGTGTAAATGTAATTGTATAACTCTCTGGTATCTCGTTTCCGTATGGATTTTCCCGCGAAATCCACAAGTATATAGTATCTTTTTGACTATTATTGTACTGTGAATATGCCTGTGAATATCCATCGTCTATGTGATCTTCTTCATACCATAATAGTCCACTTTCCAAGTCTGTTTCTACTCTGAAAGTTTCTCCCTCTAATTTCCGTATCTGATACAACGTACCCCGATCCGCTTTTGTCTGCTTCTGGGTATTATCACCTTCCTGATAATATGACGCAACATATTCATACGAATCGGTCGTCCATGTCTGCTCCGTCAACGTCACATCTTCCCCCTTAGTCAGGTCTACCGACACATAATCACTTGCCGCAATCAGATCCGACAGCTTCTTTGTGTCCGTTGTACCAGTTCCGGCCTCTTCCGCCCGTACAACCAGGTACTGGTTTGAAATCAACGGCAGCACCATACAGAGTGTCAGTATGACCGCCATCAACTTCTTGCAAACTTTCCATTTTTGCATACGCTTCTCTCCTCTCAGCTTTTTATTTTTGTTTCTGGGATTACCCATTGTTCGTATCATAGCATATAAAAATGGCATTTTTTACACTTATGCAAAATTGGCAAGGATTTATGCAAAATTGGTATTTTTTACAGATTCTTTGCCATATAGCCAGAAACTGGAAACCAAAAATTGTATAGCTTTCCACAGATTTGTAAATCCTTTCTAGTAATGAACAAAAGGATTACAGGAGATACGAAATTATGGCTGGAAATAAAGTAGTAATCTGTGGAGTCAACACAAGCAAGCTCCCACTGCTTTCTGAGGATGAAAAGCGGGCACTCTTCGCCCGCATGAACGCAGGGGATAAAAGTGCCAGAGAAGAATTTATCCGTGGAAACCTCCGACTTGTTCTGAGTGTGATCCAACGGTTCTCCGGCAACAACATCGAAAGCTCCGATGACCTTTTTCAGGTCGGCTGCATCGGGCTGATCAAAGCACTGGATAATTTCGATCAGACACTGGATGTCAAATTCAGTACCTACGCTGTACCTATGATAATCGGCGAATGCCGCCGCTACATGCGCGACAACAACACCATCCGTGTCTCGCGCTCTCTCCGGGACATCGCCTACAAAGCAATCTACATGCGGGATATCCTGACAAAGAAAAACGACCGCGAACCAACGGTTGATGAGATTGCCAAAGAATTAGAGCTTCCAAAAGAAGATATTGTGACCGCCTTAGATGCGATCGCCACACCAATGTCCCTGTTTGAGCCAGTATATCAGGAGGGGCAGGATGTCTTATATCTGATGGATCAGGTCAAAGACAAAAAGAACAAAGAAGAAAACTGGGTGCAGTCGCTTGCTTTACAGGAAGCGATGCAACGGCTCGACGAGCGGGAATTAAATATCATCCGTCTGCGTTTCTTCGAAGGTAAAACACAGACGGAAGTTGCCGATGAGATTGCGATCTCACAGGCACAGGTCAGCCGATTAGAAAAAAATGCTTTAAAATCCATGCGGCATTATCTGTCGAACGAATAAAAAACAGGTTCCATGAAAGATCTTTCATGGAACCCATTTTCTATATTTCTATTATTGATTATTTCTTGATATATGCCTGTGTTCTCACACTGGTGATACCCTGATATCTCGTTGCTGGAGCCTTGCCGTTCTTCGGTACAAGCACGATCTGGATACCTTCCAGACGTTTTGCAAGTCCTGCAGTTCCTGCTGCTTCGCCGTTCTTTGCCCAGTTCAACCAACCATAGGTCTGTGCATGTACACGATAATAAACATCGTAATGCGCTGCCATCTCGCCAGTCAGATTGATACGGATTGCTTCAAGACGCTTTGCCTCTCCGGAAGTACCACTCATCTGTCCATCGTGTCTCCATGTGTTCTGATTGTTCTCATTTCCCTGCCAGCCATAGGTCTGTACATGGGTTGTGTAAACAATGCTTCCACTGTATGGCTTGTTCGTGAGCTTGATGTTGATGCCTTCGAGTCTCTTAGCCTGTCCGGAAGTACCACTCATCTGTCCGTTGTACTTCCATCCCTGCCAGCCGTATGTCTGTACATGGGTACGGTATGCAATATTTACATTTCTCTCACCTGCCACACTTGGGTTGGTATTAGACGTTGCCTGATTGCCAACCACCGGTGAAGAACCAGCCTTTGCAATATAACTCTTTGCCTGATGTACGCCAGAAGTTGCATTCACTCCTGCATAATTTAATCCCGGCGCTGATGCACCCTTCTTCAATACAACGATCTGGATACCTTCCAGTCTCTTTGCATAACCGGCAGTTCCGGATGGTGCACCATTCTTCGCCCAGCCAAGCCAGCCGTAAGACTGTGCATGCACTCTGTAATAAACGTCGTACTTCTCTTTATCAGCGCCTGTGAGCTGAATCTTGATTGCCTCCAGTCTCTTTGCCTCGCCTTCGGTTCCGTTCATCTCGCCATTTGCCGACCAAGGTAACCAGCCGTAGCTCTGGCAATGGGTTGTGTACTGGATGCCAAGGTTTACGTTTCCGCTGACGGAAATCTTGATACCCTCCAGACGCTTTGCCTGTCCGGAAGTACCAGCCATTCTACCATTTGTAAACCACTTGCTTGTGTTATTCTCATCACCCTGCCAGCCGTATGTCTGTACGTGGGTTGTATAACGGGTTGTAACATCTGGCGTCGGTGTCGGATCTGGATCTGGGTCTGGGGTTGGATCTGGAGTTGGATCTGGATCTGGGGTCGGAGTTGCCTTTGTAACTGTTACATAAAAACGTTGTGTACGTTTTCCATCATTCGAACGGGCTAATACAAAAGTTTTTCCTACTCCAACTGCCTTTGCTTCACCAGTTCTCGAATCTATTGTAACAATATCTTGATTTGCACTAAGATAGTTAACACCTTTGTTTGTTGCATTTTCCGGAAGTACCGTTCCTGTTACTTTAAAGGTGTCTCCAACCTTCAATTTTGTCTCATCTACATCTGCAGTTACTTTTAAATCATCTGCATAAATCGTTTCGTCATCATCACTGATTAAATTGAAATGATAACCGTTTTCCTGTGCATATTTATGAGCAGCACTATTTTCTACACAGTTAATGGTTAAAAATTCACTTACTGACGTTACAGAATGTCCTAAGTCAGAATTCCATCTTGTTTGGCAACATAAATTTTTACCAATACTTTTTACCGTCTTTGGAATCGTCAAATTCGCTAAGCTACCACATTCATCAAATGCATAGTCTTCAATTGTTGTCACACCAACAGGGATTTCAAGTGTACTCAGCTCATGACTACTTTCAAACGCATGACTTCCAATCGTTCTTATCGTTTCTGGGATTTTTGTTCCATAGATTCCTATTATCAGCTTATCCGTATCTGTCTCGATGACTGCATTACAATTATCACGACTATCATATACAGGGTTTTCAGGTGAAACCGTAAGCGTTGTAATTCCACTGCTCATAAATGCATTTCCGCTAAGCTTCGTCACATTCTTCGGAACCTCAAATGACTTCAATCCCTTACAGCTCTGAAATGCTTTTTCTCCAATCTCAGTCACAGAATCTGGAATTGTTAATGATGTCACATTCTCACAAAATCCAAATGCACCCTCACCAATCTTTGTGATATTGTCTGGAATGTCAAGTGATGTAATATTAGCCCATTCAAATGCATATGCCGGGATTTCTGTGATTCCTTTTGGAATATTGAACGATGCCAATGCATAACAGTCACCAAATGAGTATGGTTCTAAATCTGTTACACTATCTGGAATGTGTACGTTTTTCAAATTTTTACATTCGTAAAACGCACTTTCCCCTATTTTCTTAACAGTATCCGGAATCGTGACACTCGTCATTGTTTTTTGATAAAACGAATATTGATCAATCGATGTAACTGGCTTTCCATTAATCTCTGCGGGAATCTCCACGGCATCTTCATTCAGCAAATAATCATAAATCATATATCCGCCATTTTCCGTGTCTTCCACATATTCGAATCTTCCATCTTCTGTTTTCATAGCAGATTCTTCCGCTTTCACGTCTACTTTGAACACCGACATACTAGAGATCACGCACAAAAGTGCGAGTAACACAGCCAATACCGATGCTCTTCTTTTTCTTTTTTGCATCTTTTTCCTCCCTTTCTTTTATCCCTTCCACCAAAAAAATTGCACGCAAAAAACACCACGCACACATCGACTGCTCCTGCATCCCTGTTCTGCCTGATCTCGTACTATGTCTCTATGAAGTTTTTTCCGTTTGCTGATATTTTGAAATGGAAATAATGATGCTGTATCCTGATTTCTCAGTGACTGCAAAGAAACTGCATTCTGCAGTAAATTATCGTCTAAGCAGTACCCCCCGAAGAACATTTGTTCTTATCGGGTGAACGGTTGTGCATACATCTGCTTTTATGAATTTAAGAACGTTATATTCATGCTGCATCTTTTGCACCCCCATCTTTTGAATCAACATACAAGTTTCATTATATATTTATTATTTGCATTCTGCAATAAGTGAGTGAAAATTTACTATCTGAAAAAGGGAGAGCTGCATGACGTTCACACATCATGCAGCTCTAAAATGAGAAAGCGTATTAAATTATCGTACCCAATACTTAAACTCTTCATCACCCATACGGATATAGTCATCATTTTTCAGCATGACATCAAATCCCGGCTGGATCATCTTTCCATTCACATAAGTATGGTTTGTTGAGTTCTCATCACGGATATAACATTCTCCATTGCTGATACGGAAACTGCAATGCTTCCGGCTTACCTTCCGGTTATCTGGAATCTGATAATCACATTCCGAAGACTTTCCTACTAAGAACTCTGTCTTCTCAATCGGAATCAGCGCGTTCGTTCTGGAACGAACGAGATATGGAGTGATATTGTTGTAACTCATCTGCTGTAAGACAGTTGTCTCGCCCTCGCCAAGATCAATATCATCCTTCAAAATATCTTCTTTCTGCAATTCAATAATGAATGTATAGAACTCACGCAAAGAGAACATTAACCGGCTATCCAAATAATGCAGGATCTGGTCAACACAATTGACACACTGCATATCTGCAAACCGGATCTTGCTGATGAAATTCTGTACAAACTCACAGACATTGCAGTCTGTAAATTCCTTCTCAATCGGCATGTAGATCAACTGTACATGCAGATTGGACAGTTCAATATACATATACTTCGTGTTCAGAAGTACTTTCTTGATTGGCATATTGCGGTCTTCAAAATACAACAACTGATTCAATATATTCGACAAGATCGAAAGAAACTCGCCCTTGTACAACTGCTTCTTCAAGAACTGACCGAGCGGCAACGTTGCAGGAATCTTGTAAGACAGAACACGCACGCCCTCTACAACACTCTGCTGACAGGTGGACTGGTTTCCAAGGAAAAATGCATTAAATCCTTCCATCTCTGTCTGATTTACGATCACGGTATCTTCTATTCTGAAATTCAAATTAAATTCGTCATAACTTTCCTGTACTTGATCCACGGTTTTTCCCCCTGTTACATTTTATTGCAAGTGAAACTCTGATATCGCACCTTCAATCGTCTTATCAGCAGCTTCCTTACCATATTTTTCAACATCCATACGGCTCTTCGCCATATGCGTCAGATTTCCGTTTCCGTTGACACAGCCACCCTGACATGCCATGCCCTCCATGAAGTTTCCATCCAACATATTTCTGCGCAGCTTCAACAGCGCAATCTTACATTCTTCAATACCATCGCAGACAACCGGCTTCAATTCGAAGTCCTCTGCACCCTGTTCTTTCATTCCCTGCTTCACAGCACTGCTCAGACCGCCTGTGTGAGCAAAGATACGTCCAAAGTAAGAAGCATTCTCCAGACTTTCCTCTTCCAGTGTCGTGATGTCGATCTCCCGGCTGTCAAGCACTGCCTGCAGCTCTTCAAAAGTCAGTGCACTGTCGATATACGGTGCAACCGTCTCCTTGCGGATCTCCATCTTCTTTGCGGTACACGGTCCGATAAATACGACCTTCGCCGTCGGATCCTGCTCCTTAATATGTTTACCGATCATCGCCATCGGTGACAAAGTAGAAGATACATATGGCAACATATCCGGGAAGTTCTTCTCCACATAGGATACAAATGCCGGACAGCATGAACTCGTCAGCATACCCTTCTCCCGCAGCTCCTGTGATTCATGCCAGGTTGTCATATCTGCACCAAGCGCAACCTCCACAACTTCATCAAAGCCAAGCGCCTTGATTCCGCTGATGACCTGTCCACGCTTCGCGTAAATAAACTGTCCCGCGATTGCAGGTGCAACCGCCGCGTAGACCTTATAATTCTTGCCATGGTCACTGTCCTTGATCATGTTGATGACCTGTAATATGTATGATTTCTCATTGATGGCACCAAACGGACACTGATATACGCATGCGCCACACGCGATACATTTATCGTTATCAATCTTCGCTTCCTGATCCTCGTTCATCGTGATCGCGCCAATCTTACATGCCTGCTGGCATGGACGCTTAAAATCTGAAATGGCACTGTACGGACATGCCTTTGCACAGGCACCACACTCTTTACATTTCGACTTGTCGATATGGGCTTTCTGATGCTCATCAATCGTGATCGCACCAAACTTACACGCATCCGCACAGCGGTGTGCCAGACAGCCACGACAATGCTGTCCGACTTCATATCCGCCAACCGGACACTCATCGCAGGCGATCTCCATGACTTCAATGACATTGTCATTGTCCGGATTTCCGCCCATTGCCATCTTGACCTGTTCACTCACGATCGCGCGTTCCTTGAATACGCAGCAACGCATCGTTGGCTTCTTGCCCGGAATAATCTTCATTGGAATATCCAGGATTTCTTCGAGCAGTGTGCCATCCCATGCCATACGCGCAACTTCGCGCAACACTTCATAACGAAAATATTGGGTTCTGGTGTCAAATTTTCTCATATTCTTTGTAGAGAGCATTCTCTCCTTCTCCTAATTCTATGTCATATCTTAAAACATATATAATTATCTTAATATTTCTGATAATTTCTGTCAACGGAAACCACATATTTTTAAATATTTTTTAGTGAAGCTCTCCTTGTCCCTGTGAAAGCATCTCTTCTTTGACTTCATACAGTTTTTTCGACAGATCAACGTAATGGATATGTGGATTCGTAAATCGCTGTTCCTCCTCCCAGATCTGATGGTCAAGCTGTTCTGTCACATATGCTTTGATTGCATCAAGCTCCGGCTTGTCATAAACCAGCTTTCCATCGCGGAAGATCGGCACCTGCAGCTCCTTCACATCCACATTTTCAAACTTCATCTTCTTCCAAGGCTTCACCGGATCCACGTAGGCAAATGGTTCATCTCCGTTTACTTCCTCGTCGTACATCGTGATCAAATCGGCAAGCGCATATCCGGTCTCACGGCTGTAAATACGCCACAGCTTCTTTCTGCCCGGATTCGTGATCTTTTCAACGTTCTCAGAGATCTTGATCTTCGGCACAAATTCCCCGGCATCATTCTGCACAGCAGCAAGCTTGTAGACACCACCAAAGACCGGATCGGATTTCGACGTGATCATACGTTCTCCGACGCCGTAGGAATCAATGCTTGCGTTCTGCTTTTTCAGTGACTGCATCAGAAATTCATCGACACTGTTCGACACGACGATCTTGCAGTCCTTCATATCATGTGCATCGAGTGTCTTACGGATTTTCTTCGAGAAATATGCCAGATCACCGCTGTCAATGCGGACACCCTTCAGGCGTTTCCCGGCAGGCTCTAACACTTCCTTTGCGACACGGATGGCATTGACCAGACCGCTGTTTAAGATATCATAGGTATCGATCAGCAATGTACAGTTGTCCGGATAGACCTCTGCATATGCCTTAAACGCTTCGTATTCATTGTCAAAAAACTGAATCCAGCTATGTGCCATCGTACCGATTGCAGGTACGCCAAACCGTTCATCTGCCATGACCGTTGCTGTCGCAGCCGCGCCACCGATATAGGCTGCTCTTGCACCGAGAATCGCTGCATCACCACCATGTGCACGTCTCGCGCCAAACTCCATAACAACCGCACCACTCTCAGCCGCTGTCCGGCAGATGCGGGAGGCTTTTGTGGCAATCAGCGACTGGAAATTCATCGTAAGCAGCAACATCGTCTCAATTAACTGTGCCTCGATCACCGGTGCCGTCACCGTGACAATCGGAGTATTTGGATAACAGATCGTGCCTTCCGGCAACGCATCAATATTTCCTGTAAACTTAAAATCAGCAAGATACTGCAGGAATCCTTCTGAGAACTCGCCCTTGCCCCGCAGGAATTCGATATCCTCCTTAGAAAAATGCATGTTCTCAATGTATTCGATCAACTGTTCCAATCCGGCAGACACAACAAATCCACCATTATCTGGATTCTTCCGGTAGAACATATCGAATACAACCATCTTATCTTTGAACCCTTTTTCAAAATACCCGTTGGACATTGTCAGCTCGTAATAATCCATCAGCATTGTCAGATTTCTCATAGAATAAACCTCTCTATTAAAAAACTGCTGCACCAAAGCGTTTGGTGCAACAGCCTTTGTTTTATTATTTCGTCTTAGTTATTAAATCCACGATAGATGATATCAGATCTCTTTGGTCCGTTGGAAACCATCGTGATCGGGAATCCGATCTGCTCTTCGATAAACTCGATATACTTACGACAGTTCTCTGGAAGATCCTCATACTTCTTAATTCCGCGGATATCCTGCTTCCATCCCGGAAGTACCTTATATACAGGTTTTGCTTTCTTTAACTTTGCAGTTGTAGGGAAGTCCGTTGTTACCTCTCCGTCAATGTCATAGCCGACACAAACCGGAATCTCATCGAGATAACCAAGTACATCCAATACGGTAAATGCAACATCAGTTGTTCCCTGAATCCGACAACCATACTTAGATGCGACACAGTCAAACCAACCCATACGTCTTGGACGTCCGGTTGTTGCACCAAACTCGCCTCCATCACCACCACGGCGGCGAAGCTCATCCGCTTCTTTTCCGAATATCTCACTGACAAATTCACCTGCTCCAACAGCGGATGAATATGCCTTACATACTGTTACGATCTGCTTGATCTCATATGGAGGAATACCTGCTCCAATCGCGCCATAAGCAGCCAGTGTGGAAGAAGATGTTACCATCGGATAGATACCGTGATCCGGATCCTTCATGGAACCAAGCTGTCCCTCTAAGAGGATATGCTTTCCTTCCTTGATTGCATTATACAAATAAGCAGATACATCACATACGAACGGAGCTACCATCTCCTTGTACTCCATCAATGTGTTGTACACTTCATCCACGGTCAGAAGCGGCTTCTTGTACAGATACTCTAACAATACGTTCTTCGATGCGATCACACGCTCAATCTTGTCGCGCAAGGCTGCCTCATCGTCAAACAGCTCACTTACCTGAAAACCAATCTTTGCATATTTATCTGAATAAAACGGTGCAATACCGGACTTTGTAGAGCCGAAAGACTTTCCTGCCAGTCTCTCTTCTTCATATGCATCAAATAATACATGATATGGCATTACCATCTGTGCACGATCCGATACGAGGATCTTTGGCATCGGAACGCCCTTGTCTGTAATTGACTTTACTTCATTGAACAACACCGGGATATTCAATGCAACACCATTTCCGATAATGCTGGTTGTATGGTCATAAAATACGCCGGAAGGAAGTGTATGCAATGCAAACTTTCCATAGTTATTCACGATTGTATGACCTGCATTTGCTCCACCCTGAAAACGCACGATAATATCTGCCTTCTCTGCGAGCATGTCTGTAATTTTACCTTTTCCTTCGTCACCCCAATTGGCGCCTACTACTGCCTGTACCATAGTCTAACCTGTTACCTCCGTTTTTATCACTTTGCAATTAATAGTGTATCGACCGCAGTCGACCTTTCTATTCTACTTTATTTTTACAATAAAATCAATACGCATCGACGATTACGCATCTTATACGTTAATCTCTGCCTTTACGCCGAGGATATCTTTGTTTGCATCGAGAATTGGCTGAATCTGCTCTGCCAGGAACTCGGCTGTCTGCTCCGGTGCACGACCAACAAAGTTCTTTGGATCAAGCAGAGCTTCGATCTCTTCGCGTGTCATGCCAAATGCAGAATCGCATGCGATCAGCTCTACCAGGTTATTCTCGTTTCCATACTTCTTCACCTGCTCACCCGCGATCATCGAATACTCACGGATCTTCTCATGCAGCTCCTGACGATTTCCGCCACGCTTTACGGCATCCATCATGATGTTCTCGGTTGCCATGAAAGGAATCTCCTTCATGAAATGCTGGTAGATCACCTTGTCATATACGACAAGTCCATCTACGACATTCAAGTACAGATCCAGAATACCATCGATGGCAAGGAATGCTTCCGGTACAGAAATTCGCTTGTTTGCAGAATCATCCAGTGTACGCTCAAACCACTGTGTACTTGCCACAATTGCCGGATTTAAAGCATCTGCCATCACATAGTCAGACAGGGATGCGATACGCTCACTACGCATAGGATTCCGCTTATATGCCATCGCTGACGAACCAATCTGGTTCTTCTCGAACGGCTCTTCTACTTCCTTCAGATGCTGAAGAAGACGAATATCGTTAGAGAACTTATGGGCTGACATCGCAATGCCGGAAAGTACATTTAAGACTCTCGCATCGACCTTTCTGGAATAGGTCTGTCCGGAAACCGGATAGCAGGCTGCAAATCCCATCTTCTCAGCAATCTTTCCATCGATTTTCTTCACGGTCTCATGGTCGCCCTCAAACAGCTCTAAGAAACTTGCCTGTGTACCGGTTGTTCCCTTACAGCCAAGCAGCTTCTGCTGTCCGATCATATATTCAAGGTCTGCTAAATCCAGCAGTAACTCCTGCATCCAGAGTGTCGCACGCTTACCAACTGTCGTTGGCTGTGCAGGCTGGAAATGTGTAAATGCCAGAGTCGGAAGATCCTTATAGGTATCTGCAAACTTTGCAAGCTCATTGATGACATTGATCAGCTTTGTACGAACGAGCTTCATTGCCTCTGTCATAATGATGACATCTGTGTTATCGCCAACATAACAGCTTGTTGCACCCAGATGGATGATACCTGCTGCCTTCGGACACTGCTGTCCATATGCATACACATGACTCATAACGTCATGACGCACGAGCTTCTCACGCTCTCTTGCCACATCGTAGTTGATATCCTCTACATGGCTTTTCAGTTCTTCGATCTGCTCGTCTGTGATACGTGGGTTGCCATCGGCATCTTTTAGTCCAAGCTCCTTTTCGGTCTCAGCAAGTGCGATCCATAATTTTCTCCATGTCTTGAATTTCATGTCCGGGGAGAAGATATACTGCATCTCCTTGCTTGCGTATCTCTCTGAAAGTGGGCTTACATACTTGTCTCTGCTCATAAAAACCTCCAAATTTATATATTTTCCTCATATGTTCTTCTATTATACACCTTATGCGTCATATTCGCCACGAATATCTTCTTTTGGTGGATCAATTGGCCATTTTCCTGTGAAA
>ULNX01030513.1_pt1 | contig 21121 bp, 18 predicted proteins | sample 1952061 | NCBI WGS metagenome assembly ULNX01 (sample SAMEA4835588, study PRJEB28245) | human gut metagenome | biome: gut microbiome; material: fecal sample | place: Denmark | collected 2008 | reverse complement strand
ATGAAAACAGCAAAGTATCCTATGATTTTGTATAATCTGAGCTGTTGGTTTGGAGATAAAAATTGTCATAAAGAAGCGCTAAAGATGGCTGATGAAGGAGTAAATTTTTGCATTCAATATGGAAATTTAGCATTTTTTCCTATTTTATTATTTAATGAGGGCGGAACTTTAGTAGAATTAGGTGAAATTGATAAAGGAAAAGAACATTTGCACCAAGCAATTACAATTTTTAAAGCGATGAGACGAAAAGATATGGTTCAAACAGCAATTGAATGGTGCAAAATCCATTATCAAATTGATTTTTAATATCCGCCAGCTCTAGGACCGAAAGCAGAAGCAACTTCATTCGAGTTATCCACAACTCCTGTACTTCCAACAATAGAAGCGGCTGCAATAAGTGCACATAATGTGATAGCAAAAATTTTCTTTTTCATGGTTTTGTACCTCCAGTTAATTTTGAGATTATGGTAAATTCCAGAAGGCAAAGAGACCATTCGATGTGACGTAAATTTAAATTTACGCGATATCGAATGGTCTTTTTGCGTGAATGGGAATAAAATTAATTAATTTAACAGGTTGCTTTGGGGATTAGGGAAACTGTTAAAAGAGATTGAAAGAAATGAAAGGAAAATGTGAGTTATGGTAAGACCGGGATTACGTCGCAGCGAAATTGATTGGGAGAATGTAGACATTCATATCTCCAGAGAAGAAATGGAGAGAGAGCAGGAGCATGAAGCGGCAATACAGCAGGCAAAACAGTATCTGATCAAAAACTTTCCAAAGTTTTGTACAATAAATAATGGCTATTATGAGACAGAGACATTTAATCATGATGCAGGGATGTATGAAGTAATGCATGTGGATCATATTGTGATCGGCGATCAGGCAATCTATGTGATCAAGACAGTGAAGTTTCCGGAGCATGTCGAATTATACGGAAGTTCTGACGCAAAAACATGGTACTATGCGGAGAACACAGATAAACAGGAAACGCATAAGCACAAAGTGGACAATGCGGATAAGAGAAACCAGAGTTATTGTGAGTATATACAGATGTTGGCAGGAGAAGCTATCAGACGGGATGTGCCGGCGATTGCAATTGTCAATATTATTGGACTTACAGATGAACAGATCCATTTGGATATAGAATCAGGGCATGAGGTTGTGACAATGGATAAACTGGCAGACAGGATCCGGTATTATGAGAGTACAATTGACAGTGATCGTGTAGCGTATGAACATAGCGATGATCTGATAAGAAAATTCAAGGAAGAAGAGGTGTATGATAATATCATTCCGCAGATACGGGATGTGGAGTTGAAATACAGAATTTATTTAAAACTATCGGAATAGATTCCAGTAAGATTTTAAGCAAATCTTAAGATGAAATCATTGTTTACAGGTTTACAAGTTTCCTTTTATTTGATAAAATTCTATTTTGGTATGTAAGAATAAAATAGGTGTCTTAATATTTTGAGATGCGGTCACTTTAGGAGGAAATGATGAGTTTTATTAACACGGTGTTTGGTATTCCACTTGGATATGTCATGTGGGGATGCTATCAGTTGGTGAAAAACTATGGTTTATCAATCATTCTGTTTACATTGGTCAGCAAAATCGTCATGTTACCGGTATCTATTATGGTACAGAAAAACAGTATTCGAATGATTCAGATCCAGCCACAGATAAATGAGATTAAATATAAGCATGCAGGTGATAAAGATCGCATTGCGGATGAACAGATGGAGTTGTTCAAGAAGGCACATTATAGTCCAATGCTTGGTATGGTGCCAATGTTATTACAGATTCCATTGGTTCTTGGCCTGATTAATGTCATTTATAATCCAATGCAGCATTTGATGCATATCAAGACATCTGTCTGTGATCAGATCGTGGCAGCTACCTGTTCTCTGATGGGGGTAAATCAATTGGGGAGCGGCGCACAGCTTCAGGCAATGGCAGCATTGCAGAATCCGGATAACTTAAGCTTTTTCCAGAATGCATTGGCAGGGACCGGCATTGATATTGAGGCGATCGCAGCACAGGCAGCTACGATTAACACACATTTTCTTGGTCTGGATCTGTCTGTAGTGCCACACATTACTGTATTGGCATGGATCCTTCTTATTCCACTGTTCAGCTGTCTTTCTACTGTTTTACTTTGTGCATGCCAGAATCAGGCGAACGTGTTGCAGAAAGAGCAGGGCGCTTTGGGACAATGGGGAGTAACAATTTTTACAGTTGCATTCTCAACATATTTTACATTCCTGGTTCCGGGTGGAGTTGGTTTGTATTGGATTTTCAGTAACTTGTTCTCCACAGCGTTGATTTACATTTTAAATGCAGTTTATAACCCGAAAAAATATATTGATTACGAGGCGTTGGAGGAAAGTAAACGTCTGCTTGCAGAACAGAAAGCGGTAGAGGATGCCTATAAGAAAAAGATGGCTCCTTATAAGGCTAAGGAAAAAGAGGACTATAAGAGGTTTTTTGCCAAAGACAATGAAAATAAACAGTTAATGTTTTATTCTGAATCCTCAGGATTTTATAAATATTATCGTGGAATGATTGAAGAGTTATTGGAAAACTCGGATATTGTGATCCATTATGTTACAAGTGATCCGGAAGATCAGGTTTTCCAGATCAGGCATGAGAGGTTTAAAGCATATTATGTCGGAGAGATCAAACTGATCACTCTGATGATGAAGCTGGATTGTGATATTGTTGTTATGACAATGCCTGATCTTGAAACTTATCATATCAAGAGAAGCTATGTAAGAAAGGACATGGAGTATATTCATGTGCCACATAGTATTGACAGTATGAATATGACGTATCGAAAGGGAAGTATCGATCATTTTGACACTATTTTCTGCGTAGGTCCACATCATAAAGATGAGGTCGAGAAGATGGAAGAAACCTATGATCTTCCGCATAAAGTATTGTTAAACTGGGGTTACTGCCTGCTCGATGATATGCGAAAAGATTATGAGTCAAAAGAAAAAGTGATCAATGAACAGAAAACCATCCTGATCGCTCCGTCATGGCAGGAAGATAATATTGTGGATTCCTGTCTCGAGGATATTTTACAGAAATTGCGGGCTACAGGATATAAGGTGATCGTGCGTCCGCATCCACAGCATGTAAGACATATGCCAGAGAAGATGCAATTATTAAAAGATAAGTTTGCAGAAGATAAGAATATTGAAATTCAGACAGATTTTTCTTCGAACGATACAGTATTTAATGCAGATCTGATCATTACAGACTGGAGTGGTATTGCATATGAATATGCGTTTACAACATTGAGACCGGTGTTGTATATTAATACGCCGATGAAGATCATGAATCCGGAATATGAGAAAATTGGGGTTGTGCCAATTAATATTTTCATGAGAGACAGCATCGGATGCAGCCTGAATCTGGATCAGTTAGACCGTGTAGCAGATGAGGCAACGAGATTGATCGAACAGAGAGATTTATACCACGATAAGATTGATGCTTTTGTGAAACAATATGTATATCATTTGGGAACCAGCGCAAAAGTTGGAGCCAATTATATAAAATTACGTTTAAAACAAATTCATTCAGAAGATTAAAGGAGAAAAGATTGATGAAAAATTTAATGAAACAGATTACAAAGAACGGAAGAATTTTTTGGGTGACTTATTTTACTTTCTTTCTTATTTTGGCAATGCCAACACATGCATGGGCATATGTTGATCCGGCAACCTTAACTTATGTAGTTCAGATTATTGCAGGTGTTTTTATTGCGGGTGGTGTTGCAGTTGGTGTATACTGGAGAAAAATCAAGAAGCTTTTCTCTAAGGACAAAACATCTGTTAAGAAGCATGAGTCAACAGAACAGGAAAGAAATGCAGCAGCAGCAGCGGCTGAGGAATTTAACGAAGACAAATAGGAATCGTATCATTCAGAGAGAGGAATACAAATGAATATCAAGAGGAATATTTTATTGAATCCAGGACCGTCAACAACAACAGACACGGTAAAAATGGCACAGGTTGTGCCTGATATCTGCCCAAGGGAAGATGAATTTGCTGAAATGATGAGACAGATGAGGAAAGACCTTGTGAGGATCGTACACGGAGATCCTCACAAGTATACTTCAGTTCTGTTTTGTGGTTCCGGCACATTGAATCTGGATGTATGTGTAAATTCACTTCTTCCAGAAGGAAAGAAGATTCTTGTTGTAAATAATGGCGCATATAGCAGCAGAGCAGTTGAAATCTGCGAATATTACGGATTAGATCATATCAATCTGCAGTTTCCAATCGATGAACAACCGGATCTTAAAGTGGTTGAGAAAACGATGAAGGAAAATCCGGATATTGCTGTGGTATATACAACACATAATGAAACCGGTACGGGTGTAGGAAATCCGATTCGTGAGATAGGAGCAATTGCGCATGCACACGATGCGATTTTTATTGTTGATACGACTTCGACATATGCAATGGTTCCAATCGATATTGAAAAGGATAATATAGATTTTTGTATGGCATCTGCACAAAAGGGATTGATGTCTATGACAGGATTATCTTTTGTAGTTGGTAACGAAGAAATCATAAAGAAATCCAAGGATTATCCAAAACGTTCCTATTATTGTAATTTATATCTACAGTATGAATATTTTGAAAAAACGGGTCAGATGCATTTTACACCACCGGTACAGACGGTATATGCTACCCGACAGGCATTAAAAGAGTATTTTGCTGAGGGAGAAGAGGCAAAGTGGGCACGTCATTCCAGAGTGATGAAAGCCATTCATGAGGGACTGAAAGAGCTTGGATTTAAAGAACTGATACGTCCTGAAATTCAAATTGGTCTGGTTGCGTCGGCAGTATATCCTGATGATCCGAATTGGAGCTTCCAAAAAGTTCATGACTATTGCTATGAGCGTGGATTTACGATTTATCCGGGAAAAGTGACAACTACTGATACATTTCGATTGTGTGCGTTAGGAGCCATCGATGTGGAAGATATTGAAGAGTTTTTTAAAGTGTTAAGGGAAGCGCTTATAGAAAATAATATTCGAGTTCCGGTACAATACAGATAGTGAAAGGATACAATATGAAAACAGTATATATGTGTTTTGCTACAGACGTGATCCATGAAGGACATATGAATGTAGTTAAAAAGGCAAAAGAATACGGGAAAGTCGTAGCAGGTGTATTATGTGATGCAGAAATGGTTCGTTATAATCGTTTTCCGACAGTAAGCTTTGAGGAACGTATGGCAATGGTGAGAAATATTCCGGAAATTGATGAAGTGATTGTACAGGATAGGATTATGTATGATAATGTCATCAAAGAATTAAAACCGGATTATGTCATTCATGGTGATAATTGGTGCGATGGACCAGAAAAGACGATTCGTGAAAATGTGATTGCTTTGTTAAAAGAATATGGTGGAGAGTTAATAGAGGTTCCATATACATATAATGAAAAAGTAAAGAAAATCGATGATCAGTTTAAGGAAAAACTGGCAATGCCGGAATATCGCAGGAAAAGATTAAGACAGTTGATAAAAACAGTACCAATTGTTAAAACGATAGAAGTTCATTCTGGATTAACAGGTCTTATTGCAGAAAAGACGGTAGTGGAACATGACGGTGGATTGGACCAGTTTGATGCAATGTGGATTTCCAGCCTTTGTGATTCTACTGCAAAGGGCAAACCAGACATTGAGCTTGTTGATATGTCTTCACGTTTGAGAACGATCGATGATGTTTTAGATGTTACCACGAAACCAATCATTTTGGATGGAGATACAGGTGGATTGATCGAACATTTTGTTTATAATGTCCGGACATTAGAACGTATGGGTGTTTCAGCAGTTATTATTGAAGACAAAACAGGCTTGAAAAAGAATTCTCTGTTTGGCACGGAAGTAGAACAGACACAGGATTCTATCGAAAATTTCTGCGCAAAAATCAGAGCTGGTAAAAATGTTCTTCGTACAGAAGAATTTATGATCATAGCCAGAATTGAAAGCTTGATTTTAGAGCGTGGCATGGAGGATGCGTTAACCAGAGCTTTTGCATATGTGGAAGCAGGTGCTGATGGCATTATGATCCACAGCAGAAAGAAAACAGCTGATGAGATAATTGAATTTTGTGACAAGTTTCGGGCAAAATATTCTGATATACCGATTGTTGTTGTTCCAACATCTTATAATTATATTACGGAGGCAGAACTGGCGGCTCATGGTGTAAATATTGTTATTTATGCAAATCAGTTAACCAGAAGTGCATTTCCGGCAATGGAAAATACAGCAAAAGAAATTTTGAAAAATCATAGGGCTCTGGAAGTGGATTCAAAACTTATGCCATTTAAAGATATTATTACGTTGATAGATGAATTGTAATTTAAAATTGGATTACGAATATTGATGTAGTGGTATAATAATTTTTGATGAGGATAAAAGAGATGAGAGTAGAAACATTATTCGATGTATTAGATTCTGATTTTTATACGGGAGTTCCGGATTCACAATTACAGGCATTATGCAATTTTCTGATCGATAAGTACGGAATTTCTGAACATCATGTGATAGCAGCCAACGAAGGAAATTGTACTGCACTTGCAGCTGGACATTATCTTGCAACGGGAAATGTACCTGTTGTATATATGCAGAACAGCGGTATCGGAAATATCATTAATCCGGTTGCATCTTTATTGAATGATAAGGTTTATGCAATCCCTTGTATTTTTGTGGTTGGCTGGCGGGGAGAGCCTGGTATTCATGATGAGCCACAGCATATCTATCAGGGTGAAGTAACACTGAAGCTTTTGGAAGATATGGATATTGCAACTTTTGTAATAGGAAAAGAGACAACGGAAGCCGAATTATATGCAAAGATGAAGGAATTCCGTAATGTTCTTACAAATGGAAAAAGCGTTGCTTTTGTAGTGAGAAAAGGTGCTTTGGAATATGGTAATAAAGTCGTTTATTCCAACGAATATCAAATGAAACGAGAGGAAGTTCTTGAACATATCGTTGCAGTAACTGAAAATGACCCGATTGTCAGTACAACAGGAAAAGCAAGCAGGGAATTGTTTGAAATCCGTGAAAGAAATGGACAGGGACATGAATGTGATTTTCTTACGGTCGGTTCTATGGGACATAGCAGCTCGATTGCACTTGGTATCGCTATGAGCAAAAAGAATGAAAAAATATGGTGCGTAGACGGAGATGGTGCATGTCTGATGCATATGGGTTCTATGGCAGTATTGGCAAGCAGAAAACCGGATAATATGGTACACATTGTGTTGAATAATACAGCACATGAGACTGTAGGCGGAATGCCGACTGTTGCAGGAAACATAGATCTTGTCACAATTGCAGAAGGCTGTGGATATCCTTATGCTGTATGTGTTGATAATTTCGCTGATTTAGATAAGGAATTAAAAGCAGCGAAAGAAGCAAAGAGTCTCCGGTTTATCGAGGTGAAATGTGCACTTGGTTCCCGTGCAGACCTTGGCAGACCGACTACGACTGCGATTGAGAATAAAGAAAGATTCATGGAGAGATTGAATTGAAATCATATATCGTAAAACAGAAGGACCTGAATAGTCGTATGCTATCCAGGTCCGGTGGCATTTTTGCAGCAATATCTGACCAGGTGTTAGCACAGGGGGGGGTGATTTACGGCGCAGGAATGGACAAAAATTTTAATGTTGTACACAAACGCGCTGTAAATGCGACAGAGAGAGATGAACTTAGAGGATCAAAGTATGTGCAGAGTGACATGCACAATGCATATCGGCTTGCCTGTGAAGATTTGAAAGCCGGCAGGTTGGTTCTGTTTACAGGAACTCCATGTCAGGTGGATGGAATAAAGGCTTTGTGTCCAAAAGGATCTGAGGAACATCTCGTTTGTATGGATATCGTGTGTCATGGTGTTCCAAGTCCAAGAGTCTGGAATGATTATAAGGCGTATGTGGAACAAAAATATCATGGAAAAATAGAAAAAATAGATTTTCGTAATAAAGAACGCTTCGGATGGTCTGATCATTGGGAAACAGTTACAATTAATGGAAAAGAGCATGACAGTCAGGTTTATATGAAGATGTTTTATGAACACACTTTTTTACGTGAGGCATGCTATGTATGCCCATATAAGAATCTGCAGCGTATATCTGATATTTCAATAGCTGATGCATGGGGAGTAGAGACTGCTAACCCGGAATTTGATGATAATAGGGGAGTTTCACTTGTTCTTATTAATACACAAAAAGGAGAAAAATGGTTTTTGGATTCCCTGCAGGGGTGTGATTTTAAGGAGTGCGCTTTAGAAAAGTATATGCAGGAACCACTTAAAGGACCATTTAAAAAACCAGATAATACAGAAAATGTATGGAAAGAATATAACGAGGTTTCATTTGGAAAATTTGTAAAAAATCATTATAAAGAACCGTTTTTGTCAGTTGTCAAAAGAAGTTTGAAAAGAAAAATAAAGGATATGATACCGAAAGAATTTTGGAATCGGCTCAGAAGGTGGAGGTAATATATGGAAGAAAAAAGGCTGCCGGATTTATGCACAAAAAAGGATACCTGCTGTGGCTGTAGTGCATGTGCCACGATATGTCCGGTGTGTGCAATTTCGATGTGCCCGGATGAAAAGGGGTTTTTATATCCACTGGTAAATTCTGGTAAATGCATAAGATGCTATAAATGCGAACAAATTTGTCCGTTTAAAAAAAGATAATTTTTAATATATTCTTAAGTAGCTTTTCCATTCATAAATCATGTGCTACAATATTATCAGATTAACTATATATAGGGTAGTTATGAAAAATATTAAGATATGAGAGGTATTTACAATTGAAGAAAAGAGCACTTTTACTAGGAATGATGCTGACGCTTGCAGTAACTTCGGTAGGATGTGGTAAGAAAGAGGCAGATGCTAATATCACAGAACCGATTTATGAAGAATCCAGCGAAGAGGCAGTCGTTGGGGATGTTGTAGACAATGAGGAGGAAGAAGATCTTCCGGATGGTAAAGTCCGTAATGAGCTGACAGGAGAATTAATTGATGAGTCACTTGCAAATCAAAGACCGATTGCTGTTATGGTAGATAATGAATCAATTGCATTACCGCACTATGGTCTGACACAGGCAGATGTTGTTTATGAGATGATGAACAGTACTGAGAATGGCCGTATTACAAGATTCATGGCTTTAGTGAAAGATTGGGAGACATTAGAGCAGTTTGGAAGTATTCGCAGCGCAAGGGTAACAAACTGCATTCTGGCAGCAGAATGGAATGCTGTATTATGTCATGATGGTGGACCATTCTATATTGACGAATATATTGCACTTCCAAGTGTGGATGATTTTAATGGCGGATTTTCCCGTGTCAATAATGGAAAATCCAGAGAATATACAGAGTACATTGTTTCAGGTGATCTGGACAAAAAATTTGCAAGCACAGGTGCAAGCAAAGAGTATAATAAATATTATACAGAAAATCACTTTAAATTCGCCAAAGAAGACACTGATATTGCGGATGGAACATCTGCAGTTACAGTAGATATTCCATTTCCTCATAATGGCTCTTATTTGACATATGACGAGTCGGAGAAAGTGTATAAGTACTTTGAGTACAAGAAAGAGCATGTGGATCCACAGAATGGCAATGCTCAATTGAGTTTTAAAAATGTGATTTTACAGTGTACACCATTTGAATTACACAGCTGGGGTGACGGTGTATATGATCCAAACGGTTACATGTACTATAAAATCGAGAATAATAAGGGAACAGGTTATTATATTACAAATGGTAAAGCAGAAGAGATTACATGGTCAAAAGGCGGATTGACAGATAACACAAAATATTATGATGCATCCGGCAATGAAATTAAGATTAATATTGGTAAAACATACATTGCATTAGTTCCGGATGATGCATGGAGTGAACTCGTGGTAGAATAATATTATTAACACAAACGATGGCAGAGGTGACACGAATATAGGTAGTGTTTCCTCTGCTTTTCTGTTATAATAGCAGTATGTTTGGTCAGGTGAAAAATAAGCAACGAGGTAGCAGGAAGATGACTTCTTCAACGTTAAAATATGGCATTAATTATATAAAACAATTTGGGCTGAAAACATTAGGGGTTCGGATTATTGAAAAAAAGAGAGAAAGAAAATTTGATTATCAAGGGTTTTATGAGCAAAATTGCGTTTCCGACGGGCAGTTAGAAGAACAGCGGATGGAGAGTATGAAATGGGAAAAACGACCACTTGTCAGTATTATAACACCCCTTTATCATACACCGGAAAAGTTTTTGAGAGAACTAATTGAATCAGTGATGGCGTCTTCCTATGATAACTGGCAACTTTGTCTGGTAGATGCAACATCTGTAGAGGAAGAAAGAAAAAAGATTTATCAGATTGTCAGTGAATATCAGCAGAAAGACAACAGGGATGGCGGAAAACAGAAAATATTATATGAAAAGCTGCGAGAAAATTATGGTATAGCAGAGAATACAAACAGGGCTCTTTTCATGGCAAAAGGGGATTATATAGCGTTTTTGGATCATGATGACACAATTACGCCTGATGCACTTTACGAGATGATGGCAATGGAACAAAAAATGGGTATTGATAGCACTCGGGCAGTTATGTTTTATTCAGATGAAGATAAAATGAATGAAGAAAAAACATGTTATTACGAACCTCATTTTAAACCAGATTATAATCTGGATCTGTTATGCGCAAACAATTATATTACTCATTTTTTGATGGTAAGCAGAGTACTTCTGGAAGAGGTCGGTGGGATACAGGGTGAATTTAATGGAGCACAGGATTACGATTTTATCTTAAGATGCACAGAAAAAGCGGAAAATGTGGTTCATATTCCTAAAGTGCTATATCATTGGAGGGTTCATAATGCATCTACTTCTGGAGGGGGTGGAAGCAAGGACTATGCACTTCAGGCAGGTCGAAGAGCCATTGAGCAGCATTTACAAAGAATTGGAGAATACGGAACGGTACAATGCACACCGTATTTTGGTTTTTACAGTGTTAACTATGAACAGAGAAACAAAAGGAAAATCACTCTAATAGATATTAGTGGCAGGTTGGATGAAAGTGTACAAGAGGACCAAGAATCAGAGGCATATATTTTGTTTTGGGATTCGTCACTGAAGCCATTGCGTTATGACTGGAAAGAGATTTTGATGGCAGATATTGACAGAAAAGGTGTGGGTGTTGTTGGGGGTAAGATTTATAATGTAAAACATCGGATTGAAGAAGCGCCGTATTTTGTAGAAGAAACAGCAAATGGAAAAGCATTGGTAAATAAATTTCAGGGTTTGCGGGCGGGATATGGAGGTTATATGCATAGAGCAAACATTCAGATGGATTGCGATGCTGTTTCGGGAAGATGTATGTTGGTCAAAAGAGAAGTAATTGAAAAAATAGAAAATTATGCAGAGCAGATAACACAGCCATATTTTTATGAAGTAGTATGCAACACAGCCAAGAGACTCGGGTATCGTGTCATGTATGAACCACGGGTCGAAATGAAGATGACGAAAGGTGTCGGCATTTGTCATACAAAATAAGTATCGGGCTCTTTTTGGTTATGCTATAATATTTTTAGCGTATAATGAAAAAAGAGGTTTAATGCTTATGATGAGGGTATATATATGTCCGGACTGTGGCTGGATGCGCATGGTTTCAAGACGTAAAAATGTGGAATGCTATAAATGTGGTGTACAGGATATGACATTGGCAAAGGTTGATTTTGCAACCTATGTTTCGTGGTCAGAGAAAGAAAGACAGGAATATGCTTCTGCCTGGATGTACATACATAATAAAGGAAAAATAAAAAGAAATTAGGAAAAATTTATGCAGAAAGTGACAATTGTAATCCCAAATTATAATGGGAGAAGATTGCTTGAAAATTGTTTGAAAACATTGGAAAATCAGACATATACAGATTTTAAAGTGCTAATTATTGATAATGGTTCTACAGATGGAAGCAAAGAGATTATATCAGATACTCTGGATATGGAAATGGTTTCATTGGAAACAAATCTAGGATTTTGTGGAGCTGTGAATCTTGGAATTCAGATGACGAATACACCCTATATTATTTTGCTGAACAATGATACGGAAACGGACAGGTATTTTGTAGAAACCTTGTTGAAAGCAATTGAAAGATCGGAAAAGATTTTTTCATGTGGAGCACAGATGATTGATTTTCAAAATCATAAGATTCTGGATAATGCAGGAGATTTGTATACGGCTATGGGATGGGCAGTTGCCAGAGGTAAGGGGAAACGCTGCATTGATTATGAGAAGAAGAAACGTGTGTTTTCCTGCTGTGCAGGAGCTGCTATTTATCGAATGGATATTTTGAACCAAATTGGTGGATTGGATGAACATCATTTTGCCTATCTGGAGGATGTGGATCTCGGTTATCGTGCAAGAATTCATGGATTTGAAAATTGGTATATTCCGGAAGCTAAGGTTTACCATGTTGGAAGTGCTACAACAGGCGCACGTTATAATGAAAAGAAGGTATTTCTTGCAGCAAGAAATACTATTTTTGTAATATATAAAAATATGCCATTTTTGCAAATACTTTTGAATTTCCCATTTGTTTTCATTGGAATATTGATAAAAATGCTATTTTTTATAATAAAAGGATATGGAAGGCAATATTGGAAGGGAATTGTTGAAGGAGTCTGTAATTGCAACAATTGCAAAAAGGTAATGTTTTCCATAAAGCATATAAAAAATTATGTAAAAATACAATTTGAAATTTGGAAAAATATGCTTTTGATCCTTTGGGTATAAGGTGAAGTAACGGTGTTATCATAACAATGAAGGGATAATGTTTTAGAAAGTAAAGAAATTATTAAGAATTTACAATGCCAGATTTAAGAAAATTAAGTTGTGATTTGTTGGAAATTATTGTATCATTGAATTTATGATAGCTAAGAAAAGGATAGCATTATGATAAAAGATAATCAGCAGCATTTTAATAGATTGCATGTTGTTTTGGATGGATTGGTTGTCATTGTTTCTTATGCACTTGCCTGGTGGTTGAAACTTTCAGGGATTTTTGCAAGCAATCATGTTGGAGTTCTTTCATTTGAATTTTATATGAAAGCTCTGATTTTTATTGTTCCACTTTATTTGCTGTTATATTATGCGTTTAATTTATATACGCCGAAGAGAGTACAGGGCAGGCGGCTTGAATTATCCAATATTATTATGGCAAATACAGTTGGAATTTTAATTGTGTTTGCAGGATTTTTCCTTGTATTGTCTTATACAGAAGAGGCAAAGAACTTCTCGCGTTCCATGTTTGCATATTTTTATATATTTAACATTGTACTTGAAGAAGTAGAAAGACTTGTAGTCCGCGGTTTTTTACGTAGCATAAGAAGAAGGGGATATAATCAGAAACATATCCTGCTTGTGGGATATTCTAAGGCAGCAGAACAGTATATAGACCGGATCAAGCAGAATCCTCAATGGGGTTATAATATACGCGGAATTCTGGATGATAATATTGCACGCGGAACAGTTTATAAAGGTGTGAAAGTAATAGGAAGTATTGAGAATCTGACTTTCATTTTGCCGGAAAATAAATTGGACGAGATTGCAATCACGCTTGGGTTGGAAGAATACTACAAATTAGAGAAAATAGTATCACAGTGTGAAAAGTCAGGAGTGCATACCAAGTTTATTCCGGATTATGGCAATATTATACCGACGAGACCATATACGGAAGATTTGTTAGGTCTGCCTGTTATCAATATACGATATGTTCCGTTGTCGAATACGTTTAATGCAATGATAAAAAGACTGATGGATATCGTAGGATCCATAATATGTATTGTGATTTTTTCACCAGTCATGTTGCTTTCTGCGATTCTCGTGAAAATAACATCTTCCGGTCCGTTGATATTTAAACAGGAACGGGTTGGACTTCATAATGAAAAATTTATGATGTATAAGTTCCGAACAATGTATGTGCAGACAGAGGAAGAGGAGAAAAAAGGCTGGACGCAGAAAAATGATCCGCGTGTAACAAAAGTAGGAGGTTTTTTGCGTAAAACAAGCCTGGATGAGTTCCCACAGCTTTTTAATGTGTTAAAAGGAGATATGAGTCTTGTAGGACCAAGACCGGAGCGGCCGCAGTATGTGGAGAAGTTCCGGGAAGAAATTCCAAGATATATGATCAAGCATCAGGTGCGTCCGGGAATGACCGGCTGGGCACAGGTGAATGGATATCGTGGAGATACTTCCATTCGAAAGAGGATTGAACATGATTTATATTATATTGAAAACTGGACATTAGGATTGGATATTAAAATTTTATTCCTTACAGTTTTCAAGGGATTTATCAATAAAAATGCGTATTAGGAGAAAATAATTAATGAGTAGTGAACCAAATCACAATCGACAAAAAAATCATAAAGCTTTAACAAAGAAACAGAAAGAAGCAATAAGAAGGAAAAAAAGACAAAGAAAGATCATATTACTGGTCGTTGAGATATTAGTTGTTTTAATTTTAGCTATTGCATTGTTTTTAATCAGTAAATTGGGAAAAATCGAACGTCAGGAAGTTCCACTTGAAAACATCGAGGTGAATGAAGGTATTTCAGAAGAATCCAAGGAGATTATGAAGAGTTATACTACCATTGCCTTATTTGGTCTGGACAACCGCTCTAACGGTAATTTGTCAAAGGGACGCAGCGATGTCATTATGATCGCCAATATCAATAATGATACTAAAGAAGTCAAATTATGTTCTGTATTCCGAGATTCTTATCTGGATACAGGAGATGGAAGCTTTAAGAAATGTAATGCCGCTTATGCAAAAGGTGGTCCGGAGGCGGCCATTAATATGTTGAATAAGAACCTTGATCTGTCCATAACAGATTATGTGACGGTAGATTTTAATGCCGTTGTTGAGTGTGTGGATCTGCTCGGTGGTATTACACTGGATGAAGTCACAGATGAAGAAGCAGTTCTTATGCAGGGATATATGGATGAGATCAATAAACTTACCAAGAAGAATTCCAAGTATCTTTCCGGTGGTGGAACAAACGTGACATTGGATGGTGTACAGGCATGTTCTTATGCACGAATCCGTTATACTGCAGGCGATGATTATAAGCGTGCAGAACGTCAGAGAACGGTTCTTGCGGCAATGGTTGCAAAGGCACAGAAATCTGATCTTGTTACGATTAATAAGCTGATCGATGCTGTATTTGGGGATATTCAGACAAGCTTTTCGAATGCAGATTTAGTTGCATTAGCAGCACAGGTATTTAATTACAAACTTGGCGAGACATCAGGATTTCCGTTTAACCATGGATCAACAACTCTCGGATCCAAAGGAAGTGTGGTTGTACCTTGTACATTGGAATCAAACGTAATCGAATTACACCAGTTCCTGTTCGGTGATGAGGAATACACACCATCGGATACCGTTCTTGCAAACAGTAAGAAGATTATCAATGACACAGGTATGAATGAGGGAAGTGGATACAGATAAATGACAGTAGATATTATCATTCCAACTTATAAACCGGATGAAACATTATGTCTGCTCCTGCACAAATTGCAGGGGCAGACCTTTGTCGTTCATAGGGTAATTATTTTAAATACGGAAGAGGAACTCTGGAAACAGGCAACAGCTGCTTATCCGATTGAACAGGTATTGAAAGAACTTCCGTGTGAGTATGAGGTATTTCATATTGCGAAGAAAGATTTTGACCATGGTGGGACAAGGCAGTTTGGAGCAGAACATTCGGATGCGGATGTGATGGTTTTTATGACGCAGGATGCAGTTCCGGCGGATGAGTTTCTGGTAGAAAAATTAGTGGAGTCATTGCTTTTAAAGGAAGATCAGGTGTCTGCGCGGGTACAGCAGAATGCAATGGAAGTGGAAGGCACTGAAAAAAGCGCAAAAGGCGATTGTTTGGTAGCAGTAGCTTACGCAAGACAGCTTCCAAAAAATGACTGCCATATTGTCGAGCAGTATACGAGACAGTTTAATTATCCAGAACAAAGCCGTGTTAAGACAAAGGCGGATATTCCAACACTTGGAATCAAAACGTTTTTCTGCTCGGACGTCTGTGCGGCATATCGCAGGGATTTATTTGAAGCGTTGGGTGGATTTGAGTCACCGGTTATTTTTAATGAGGATATGTTTTTTGCTGCAAATGCCATCGAACATGGATATGGTGTTGCGTATGCTGCAGATGCAAAAGTAGTACATTCGCACAATTATACGATGAGACAGCAGTTTCACAGGAATTTTGATCTTGCAGTTTCACAGAAACAGCATTCGGAGATTTTCGAGCAGGTGAGTTCAGAAGCCGAGGGCATGAAGCTTGTGAAGAGTACGATTGCATATCTTTTTAAAATAAGAAAGCCATGGCTTATTTTTCATTTTGGTATGCAGTGTGTTGGAAAGTATGCAGGTTTCTGGATGGGCAGGCATTATGAGAAGCTCAGCAGAAAACAGATTTTAAAGTACACGATGAATCCGGGATACTGGGATATGAGAGAGGATGTTCATGAGTAAGACATTATATATTGTGATACCTTGTTATAACGAGCAGGAAGTTCTGCCGGAGACATCAAAAAGATTATTAGAAAAGCTGCAGTCTCTGGTCTTGAAAAATAAAATAGCGGATAACAGCCGTATCATGTTTGTAAACGATGGTTCGAAAGATCAGACATGGAGTATGATAAAGGGATTATGTGAGGAAAACTCTGTGTTTGCCGGAGTGAATCTTTCAAGAAACAGGGGACATCAGAATGCTCTTTTAGCGGGTATGGCTACGGCAGTAAAGTATGCAGATATGATCGTTACGATGGATGCAGATCTGCAGGATGATATTAATGCGGTTGACCGTATGATCGATGCTTATTATGAAGGAAATGATGTAGTTTATGGAGTGCGTTCCTCCAGAAAAAAAGATACCTGTTTTAAGCGGGGAACAGCGCATCTTTTTTATAAGCTGATGAGTTTCCTTGGGGCTGACATTGTGTATGACCATGCAGATTATCGACTGCTCAGCAGGCGTGCGACTGAAAATTTGTTGAATTTTGATGAAGTGAATCTGTTTTTGCGCGGGATCGTACCAATGATCGGTTTTCAGAGCACTACTGTGGAGTATGAGAGGGGAGAACGTTTTGCCGGGGAGAGTAAGTATCCGCTCGGAAAGATGATCACATTTGCGTTTGAAGGAATCACTTCACTTTCTGTAAAACCGATTCGAATGATCACAATAGGTGGTCTGCTGATCTGTCTGATCAGTCTGGGAATGCTGATCAAGTCTTTTGTGGATTATTTTAACGGAAACGTCGTTCCCGGCTGGGCAAGTATTATGGTATCTATCTGGGTGCTTGGCGGTCTGCAGATATTTGCGATCGGTATCATCGGTGAGTATATCGGTAAAACATATCTGGAAACAAAAAAAAGACCAAAGTATATTATTGAGTCGGTGATTTTAGATGACAAGGATATAAGCATAGACCGTAATTGGTAAAAAACGAACTTTGGCAATTCAAGAAATTTTGCTGGATTTTTTAGAAGAGAAAAAAGACATTAAGGGATTTATAAATATTATAGATATGAGTGCAGACAAAGAAAAGAGCAAGACAAATCAAAAAAAAATAGTATGGATATTTTGGGCGTTCATGGCAATCGCTATTTTTGTGATTTTAAATCAGATGGGTTATTCCGACGGCGATGACACCTATTTTTACCATTATTCTACCACCATGGGATTTTTCGAGTACTTATCCTGGCGCTATCAGACATGGGTAGGGCGGATGGCCGCGGAAGCAATTGTATATATCACATTTAATCTCGGACTTGGATTCTGGAGAGCCGCAGATGCGGTTATGATGGTGCTGCTTCCAATCGGAATTTTAAGATTGGGATGCAAGGCGGCTGGCTATACGGGATATATTGCGTTACTGAATGAGTATCAGGAGCGTGTGGATGTTGGCACAGAGCAACACAATTCAGGAGAATTAAACGTGTGGCGCAATATCTGGAAAAGCATCCGGTATCCGGTTTTACTTGCGAGTGGATATCTGTTGATGAGTGTCATGACATTGGGATATTCTGCGGTCTGGGTGAATGGTTCCATATTTTATACCTGGACATTCACAGCAGGAGTTTGGGCGATGATGCCTCTTGCGGATCTTGTGTTTGATACAGGGGCGTTTTCGAACAGGCAATTGATCTATGCTATTCCATGCAGTGTCATTGCAGCGATGTCGATTGAGCAGATGGGAGCAGTTTTAATCGCATTTGAAGGACTGTCAATTTTAAGTCTTTTGATACAGAAAAAAAGAATACCGGCGGTGATATGGATTCAGACAGCCATTACATTTGTTGCATTTGTAATTCTTTTTATGGCACCTGGAAATGAGATGCGTGTAGCATCAGAAATTACAACCTGGATGCCTGGGTACAAAGAGTTGTCTGTAGGAAAGCATTTATTTATGACCATTCAATGGATGTTATCTTCCTTTGCAAATGAGGGAAAGGCATTTTTTATTGCAATCTGGACAGCAGGGTTCCTTTTACTGATGAAGTCAAAAAAAGCAAAAGTTTATCAGATTTTAGCAGTCGTTTTTAGTGTGGTGGCACTTCTTCCTTATGCTGGCATTTCTTTTTTTTCGGAGATGGGTATTGGATATATTGATATCGAGCAGCGTCTCACAGAGCTTCCAACATGGCAGACGATGAACATACAGAATCGGATTGCCTTTTTCTGGTGGATAGCAGCAGTTCTTTTTACTATGGTTTTATTGTGGAAAGTGACAGGACATTCTGTTTTTATCAGCATGGTTTTTCTTGGGGGAATTGCCAGTGAGGCAGTGTTACATTTCTCACCAACGATTTATGCATCGGGTGCCCGTGTTTATTATCTGACGGATCTCATGTATTTATTTATTATTTTGTGGATGGTAATGCACATGGATAGTGAGAAAAAGAAAAATTTATTTATTGCAGGAGTTGTAGTTCTTGGTGTTGCAAATTTCCTGTCACAGTATTCCATCATGTTATTAAAACTGTAACATTCATTTACAAATGAAAAATTTGAACTTCCTGTTTCTCTGGTTTAGGAAAATTTGAGAGATGGGAAGTTTTTATTTTCAAAAAACATTTTTTCTTGATATTTTTATCACAATTCGAACACAATTTGACGCTAGACTAAGGTCATAAAGATAAAGGCAGCAGATAATAAGAAGCTGCACAGAAAGGGGCAAATTGTTATGGATAACAATTATTACAACAATAATAACAATAATAACACTAACAGCAATAGCAACTATAATAACAATAATAGCAATAATAGCAATAATAATAGCAGTAATCAGTATTCTGATTCTTTCTACTCATATAATAATCAGCAGAATCATGGAAATCAGAACAATACACAGAACGACAGTACAGGATCCAAGGCAGGAGGATATGGTTCCACACAGAGTTCTATTTATGGAAGTCAGAGCAACAGTCATGGCTCCGGCTATGGAACGACACAGAATAACAGCCAGAGCACAGGATATGGAAATGCTCAAAGCAACAATCAGAGCACTGGATATGGAAGCACCCAGAGCAACAATCAGAGTTATGGATATGGTAGTACCCAGAATAAACAGCAGAGCGCTGGATACGAAAATACAAAGAGCAACCAGCAGAACACTGGATACGGAACCACCCAGAACAATCAGCAGAGTACAGGCTATGGAAACCAGAACGGTAACTATGGAACATATGGAAGCAATACCAGTTATCAGAGTTATGCTTATGGCAGCAATCCAAAACCGGAGAAGAAAAAGAAGGAAAGAAAACCGGGTGGATTTGGAAAACAGCTTGCAAAATGTGCAGCGCTTGCACTTGTATTCGGACTGGTTGCAGGCGGTGTCATGACAGGCGTTAATTATGCATCCGGAAAAGTTCTTGGAACAACCAATGCAGGAAATGTACAGGCTTCATTGACTACCGGAGATGATTCTACCGTACAGCCGACAGCAATCTCATCTTCCTATGTAGCAACAGATGTTTCAGATATCGTCGATGAAGTAATGCCTTCTATCGTAGCAATTACAAATGTAAGTCAGACAGAGTATCAGAGTTTCTGGGGACAATCCAAGACTTATGAGAGCACAAGCTGTGGATCAGGTATTATTGTAAGTCAGGATAAGGAGTATCTTTATGTGGCAACCAATAATCATGTTGTCGAGGGAGCAAACAGTCTTACTGTAACTTTTGCAAATGATGATACGGTCAGTGCAGAGATTAAAGGTACAGATCCTTCTACAGATCTTGCCGTTGTAAAAGTTGCCCTGAGCAGTATTAAAGATGATACTATGAGTGCAATCAAGGTTGCAACACTTGGTTCTTCTGATACATTAAAAGTGGGTGAATCCTGTATTGCAATCGGTAATGCCCTTGGTTACGGACAGTCTGTAACTACCGGTGTGATCAGTGCATTAAACCGTGAAGTTTCTGTTTCAGATTCTTCCAGCAGCACCAATTATACGGCAGAACTGATCCAGACAGATGCAGCAATTAACCCTGGTAACAGTGGTGGTGCATTATTAAACACAGCAGGGGAAGTGATCGGAATCAACTCTGTAAAATATTCAGACACTTCTGTTGAAGGCATTGGATATGCAATCCCAATGGATACAGCAAAACCAATTATTGAAGAACTTATCACAAAAGAAAAAGTTGACGAATCCAACAGTGCATATCTCGGTATCACAGGTGTAGATGTCACAAGCGATGTTGCAAAAACATATAATATGCCAACCGGTGTTTATGTTGCACAGGTCATGGAAGGAGCTGCCGCAGAGCAGGCTGGTATCCAGAAAGGCGATATTATCACAAAATTTGATGGAAAAGATGTCACTTCCATGGAGGAGCTTTCTTCCAATATGCAGTATTATGCAGCAGGTACTACGGTGGATGTGGTGATTGAAAGATCATCCAATGGACAGTATGAGGAGCAGACAATCTCTGTCACTCTTGGCAAGAAGAATTAAACCGGAGTTTGACGGACGTAGTGTCGCAGATTCTGTGGTGCTTTTA
>ULNX01028236.1_pt1 | contig 21624 bp, 19 predicted proteins | sample 1952061 | NCBI WGS metagenome assembly ULNX01 (sample SAMEA4835588, study PRJEB28245) | human gut metagenome | biome: gut microbiome; material: fecal sample | place: Denmark | collected 2008 | reverse complement strand
GCGTTCTTTGACTGATTTAGGTCGATTTGGTTTGGGGCTTAAAACGGCGTCATTCTCTCAATGTCGTAATTTAACTGTAATAAGCAAGAGAAAAGGAGAGAATGTCAGTTTCTGGACATGGAATCTTGATTATGTGGCATTGACAAATCGATGGAATTTGATTCGTTGGCTGCCTGATGGGTATGAAAATATATTGGACGATATTGAAAGCGGTACCGCTGTTATATGGTCTAATTTGGACAGAGTAGTATCTCCTTTAACTAAAGAAGATGATGAAAATGCAAAAAGAAAATTCTCAGAAGCTTTTGATAGAGTGAAAAGACATTTAGCTATGACATATCATCGATTTCTTGAAGATAAATCGTTTAAATTATATTGGTGTGGTCATGAAATTAAACCTTGGAATCCATTTTGCCTAAATGAAAAGAAGTTACAAATTATGCCGACAGATTATATCGGCAATGATATTGCTATAAAAGGGTATATTCTTCCGCATAAGAATAATTTTTCATCAGAATCAGCGTATAAAAATGCTGAGGGAATATATGGATTTTCTGCGCATCAAGGATTTTATGTATATCGAGGCAATAGGTTATTGTTAGCCGGTGATTGGCTAGGATTGATGCGTAAGGAAGAGTCTTATAAGCTTGTAAGGATTCAGGTCGATTTACAAAATACCGTAGATTCAGCTTGGCAGATTGATATAAAAAAATCAAAAGCATATCCTCCAATGGGTTGTCGGTTGCAATTAGAATCTTATGCAAAAAAAGCATGTGCATTAGGAATGGAGGTTTATAAACATCGTGGGCGGATATTAAAACGCCGAGCAGGAACCGATTTCCAGTCTTTATGGTCTGAAAAGAAAAAGGATGATAAATGGTATTTTGTGGTGAACCGTGAACATTCTATGATTAAGAATCTTAAATTGATGGCTAGAGAAGATCCAGATGGTGCAATTGAGATGTTGCTTAAATTTATAGAAGAATCGATACCCACAAAAACTATATATGTAAAAGAAGCTCAGGACGAAAGTGCGCAGAAACAGCCGTATTCTGATATTGATATATCCATTATAAAGTCTATGATGGAACAAATATATCATAATCAGATTTCGGAGGGTTTATCATCAGAGCAAGCTCGTCTCTCTTTAAAATATATGGAACCATTTAATGAGTATGAGGATTTAATAGATGAATTAGTATGAACGAATTATTGATGAAAGCTCTTGATATGTGTCGTATATATATCGGGACAAAACGTAACGTTACAGATGAAGATATTGATACGGCAATATCTAAAATATTATTGCTGTTCCCGGAAGTAGATAAAACATCTTTGAAGGATGAACTGCTTGCTTTGTATAATGTTAAGGTGGAAGCTTTTCAGATTTTGGAAGGGAAAGACCGTCGGGAGCCTTGGTTAAAATCTTTTAGAGCTGCTAAAAAATCACAGTGGAAATTTTGGACGAGATATTCAAAATATTTGAAAGAATCTAAGAGGTTTGCCCCTAGTGTCATTGCACAACTGGATGAACTAACGGATAAGATTCTGGATAAACTGTTTAATCCTCAGATTGAGGATATTATTATAGATAAAAAAGGACTTGTTGTGGGGCAGGTGCAGTCTGGAAAGACAGCTAACTATACAGGTTTAGTATGTAAGGCCGCAGATGCTGGCTTTAACCTGATAATTGTACTTGCAGGGATTCATAATAATTTGCGTAGTCAGACCCAGACGCGTTTGGATGAAGGATTTCTCGGATTTGACACGCAGAATACTAGAGCTTTTACGCAGAATCAGACGACCAAAATAGGGGTTGGTTTAATTCCTGGTTTTGATGATGCAATCGCACATTCATATACGACCAGCTTAGAAACTGGAGATTTTACTAGAAAAGCAACAAATACTGCAGGTTTTAATTTTAATGTTCCTCAGCCTATTATTCTGGTTGTCAAGAAAAACTCTACAGTCTTAAAGAATCTTCGTAACTGGTTAAGAACACACACAGTAAATGGAAAGATTGTATCAAAGGCAATGTTGCTTATTGATGATGAGGCTGATAATGCTTCAATAAATACGAATCGAATAGATGAAGATCCTACGACAATTAATGGATATATTCGTGATATAATAAATTTATTTAATCGTTCTGCATATGTCGGATATACGGCAACTCCCTTTGCTAATATTTTCATTCCTCTCAACGATAATGATTTATTTCCACGAGACTTTATTATAAGCTTACCTGCTCCAGATAACTATATTGGGCCAGAAAAAGTATTTGGAACTTCTGCTATTCCTGACGAAAATGATGAGTTATTGCCTATTGTAAATACTATTACAGATTGTGACAATTTTGTTCCTTCTCGACACAAGAAAGATGATAAAAAGCCGACAATTTTGGATATTCCTGAATCTTTAAAAACGGCAATAAAATGTTTTATTATGACTTGTGCAATACGGGCAGCCCGTGGTCAAGATAAAAAGCATAATTCTATGTTGATTCATGTTACTCGTTTCCAAGTATGGCAGAATCATATCAAAGATATAGTAGATCAGCAGTTTAGATATTATAAAAGTGAGATAGAGGCTAATGATCCGGATGTAATGGAGGAGTTTCGAGAGATATTAGAAGTAGATACTCCTGATTATAAGTCTTTTTCAACCGTGTCAAAAGAAATTTTGGAATCTAAAAGCTTTTCAAAGATTGATACACAGGTAAAAATACATACATGGGAGGAAATTCGACCATTTTTATACCCTGCAGTTCAAAAAATAGAAGTGAAATCTATTAACGGCTCTTCTGGAGATACACTTACATATTATGATAATGAGAAAGAGGGAATTTCTGTAATTGCTATAGGTGGAGATAAGTTATCTCGAGGATTGACATTGGAAGGGTTATCTGTCAGTTATTTTTTAAGAGCCTCTAAGATGTATGATACGTTGATGCAGATGGGAAGATGGTTTGGTTATCGTCCTGGATATGTAGATTTATGCCGTTTGTTTACTAGCAATGAATTGAATGAATGGTATAGACACATTACTCTTGCGAACGAAGAACTTCGTGAAGAGTTTAAATATCTTGCAGAATCTGGGGGAACTCCAGAAAATTATGCTTTGAAAGTTCGATCGCACCCTGGACAATTACAAATAACCTCTGTTAGTAAGATGCGTTATACTAATGAAATAAAGGTATCATGGGCTGGTCGTTTGGTAGAAACATACCAGTTATCGCGTTTTAAGAAAGATGTACATGCTAATCTAATAGAAACGGATAATTTCTTGTGCAAGCTTGGAGCAAATAAACAAGTTGGAAAGAATTATTTGTGGACAAATGTTTCTTCTGAAATAGTATGTGACTATTTGATGCAATTCATATTACCAAAATCATTAATTAAGGTTCCTTTAGATCGTATCTGCGAATATATTAAAGATTTAAATTCTATCGGAGAGCTCACATCTTGGAGTGTTGCCTTAATGAGTAAGAGTGAAGGTGCAGAGAGCACTCATGCGTTTTCAAATGAAATAAAAGTAGGTTGCTTTATTCGTAATCGTGCAAAAGATTTGACTGATCCGAATACATATTATATACGTAAAAATCATATTGTAGGAAATCAATGTGATGAATTTATAGATCTTGATAAAGATTTGCTTTCAGAAGCATTGGAAGAAACAAAGCGTCGTAAAAAAGAAAAAACAGGAGAAGAATGGAATAAAGACTATCCGTCTCCGGAACTTGTGCGGAAGGAATATAGGCCTAAGCAAACTCCTTTGTTAATAATATACCCGCTTAATCCTGAATGTTCGAATGTAAAAGGTGCGCAAATTGAATATAAAGCAGAAGATGAACCTTTTATTGGATTGGCTATGTCATTTCCAAGTAGTAATACGGACCATGCTGTATCGTATGTTGTAAATCAGGTTGGTGATTTTGCAGAAACAGAAGAAATGTTTGACGAAAATAATGATAATACTTATGAATGATAGTATATTATCTTTATAGCAGGTAATGGCACAAGAACAAACTTTTGGATTAGTAAAACGTTTGTTCCAAGTTGATGCTCCAGTAAAGATATTTGGTATATATAAATATCCAGAAAAGACTTATGGAGTCGCTTTTTCTTTTGCTAAAGATGTAAAAATAAGTCTTGATTCTTTTCGTAATTTGAAGGAACTTACCATACAGTTGGTACAAGATACGGCCTATAAATCAAATAGGCTTTTATTAGTACAATTGTCTTCTTTGGAAAATCTTGATGTTTTTGCTTGTTTGTGTGATAATCTTATTGGGGTTGTTCGAAAATGTGGCACAAGTTCGGATGCTATCAAGGAAATAATAAATCAAATAGAAAAGTGGAAGGCCATGTTTGATAGGAAACAATCAGATGGTTTAACACAGCTTGAACAGCAAGGACTCTACGGTGAATTGATATATTTGCAAAAGTTAATTGACCGAAATCTGTTTTCAAAAGTAGAATCACTTCAATTGTGGTCTGGTACAGATAAATCTGTTCGTGATTTTCAAGGAAAAGGATGGGCTGTTGAGGTTAAAACTATATCAGTCAACAATTCGGATCAAATAACTATAAATGGAGAGCGTCAACTAGATGACACCTTATTAAAAATGTTATATCTTTATCATTTATCTGTTGAATCTTCACGTTTGTCGGGGCAAACATTAAATGATAAGGTTGATGAACTGAGAAAATCATTAATGGATGATATGGTTGCTGTGAATTTGTTTAATTTCAAATTGATGGAAGCTGGATATTTTGATAATCATCGCCCTTTGTATTCAACCCGGTGTTACAAAGTCCGAAAGGAAAACATTTATCATGTACATAATGCCTTTCCCCGAATTAAAGAAAATGAGTTGCGTAATGGGGTTAGTCATGTTACATATTCCATAAATGTGTCTACTTGTACGGAATTTTTGGTGAATGAGAATGAACACTTTAATTGCATAGGAAGTCTATGAATGAATTGAATAAGTTTTATCAATCATTGATGCAGGATGTGGTTGCCATACAGTCTGGGGATGATGATGGAAATACACAAGAGCAAGTTTTTACTCGTATATGTCAAGAGATGTTGTCTGAGGCTGGTGAAACTGAAAACGCATATCTTGCATACGATGAGCGTGATTTAGGTAGGAAAGGGCAGCATAAGATTAATGGGTATGCTATCTCTGACAACTATGAAAATGTTGATTTATTCATTTCAATATTTAATAATAAACAAGACATCTGTTCTATTTCTAAATCAGAGATTGATACAGCTGTTAAACGAATATCTAATTTTTTTCGTAAGGCAATCTATAATGATTATGTCAATGAAATTGCAGAGTCATCTGAAATTTTTGAATTTGCAGATACACTGGCAAATTATGATGAGTTAAAAGAGAATCTTATTCGTGTAAATGCTTTTATCTTGACAAATGGGCAGTATAAAGGAGATATACCGGCTAGTCAGTCTATAAGTGGTTATACGGTTTTTTATAGAATTATAGATATTGATTTCTTATATAAAATATCAGAACAATCTCGGATTCCTATAGAACTGGATTTTGATAATCTGGATGGAAAACGTTTTGAAATTCCTTGTTTAGCTGCAAATATAGAGAATCCTGATTACGAGGCTTATATTGCAATTATGTCTGGACAGTGTTTGGCAACACTTTATCATGATTATGGTGCGCGTTTACTTGAACAAAATGTTCGTTCTTTTCTTCAATTTACGGGGAAAATAAATAAAGGCATTCGCAAGACTATCAATGAAGAACCACATATGTTTTTAGCGTTTAATAATGGTATTGCTGCTACTGCTGATCATATTCTGCTGGATGAAACGGGACGATTTATTAAGCGGATTAGTAATCTACAGATTGTTAATGGAGGACAAACAACTGCTTCTATTTATAATACAGCAAGAAAGGATAAAGCTGATATTTCTCAAATATACGTTCAAGTAAAGTTATCTGTAATTAAAGATATCGAACAGTATGCAAATATAGTTTCTCGGATATCACAATATGCTAATACACAAAATAAGGTTAATGATGCAGACTTTACAGCCAATAATCCGGCATTAATTGAGATAGAGAAGTTGTCACGATATATTTTATCGCCGGTTACCCTAGAAAAGAATATGCCAACGTCTTGGTTTTTTGAACGTGCAAGAGGTCAATATAAAACATTACGCTCTAAGGAAGGATTTACAAAATCTAGACAGACTGCATTTGACCTTAAATTTCCCAAAGATCAAGTATTTACTAAGGTGGAATTGGCTAAATATGTTAATGCATGGCAAGAAGTGTATAGTGGCAAATCAATGGTGATAGGTCCGCATATTGTTGTTCGTGGTAATGAGAAAAATTATGCACGATTCATGAATTATAATTTGCCGGAAATAAAGCATATTGATGTCGCATATTTTGAGGATATTATTGCTAAGGCTATTTTATTTAGAACGGCTGATAAACGATATGGAACAAAAGTATCGGGTAATCATATAGGAGAATTAAAGCAGGTTGTTGTTCCATATACTCTTTCATTATTGAATCTTATAACTGGAGGTCGGTTAGATTTGTATAAAATCTGGAAAAATCAACGCATATCAATGGAGCTGTCTGACTTTATTTATGAGTTGATGAAGCAGGTCAATCAGTTTATTATTGACAAATCTCCAGTGTCACACTATATTGAGTGGGCAAAAAAGGAGGAATGCTGGCTTATGGTAAAAGGTAATAAATGGTCTTATAATATTGCTGATATAATCGCTGATTGTATTGATGAGAATAATCCTCCGAAACGAACTCATAAAGTAGATGTAGAAAATGTGGAAACTGACCGTCGACATCAAGAAGAAATTCTTAAATCTATACCATTTTCTCTTTGGAAAAAGATTGAAGAATGGGGAAGAGATACAGGGTTATTAGAAGCTCCTTATCCAACTGTTGCTAGTGATATTGCTTATAAGGTCAAGAATGGAAGAAAATTTCTGGATGGTGATATATCTAGAGGGATTACTATCTATGAAAAAGTTTGGCAGTATAATCCAGATTTATTGGAAGAAGCGGATGACTTGGCTGAAAAAGATAGGATTGCAGAGGAACAAAAATCAAATTCAAGTGACAGTAAGATTGCAGAAATAACGCTGGATTTAGTACGTCAAATGGTTGAATGGGACAAACGTAGACGAATCTTGGAAGATTGGAAATGGAAAGCTATGAAAGATGTGGTAGATGGGAAAAAGGATTTAAGTGATAGAATGAAGTATGCTTTCTATCTTAATTTGCAAGTGTTAAGGAAAAAAGGATTTCAAGGATAAAAAAGAGGAGATTTCTGAAGTGGCAAGTCTTCTTATCACGTATTACAAGATAACTTAAAAAATCGCAGAAGATAACGAGGGGAAATATCGCTTTTGGTATCTTTTGCGATTTAAATTGTGAAGATAAACAGATAACTTGAAAAAACAAAAGTGAGGGTAGAAGTTTTATCTTTCCGTCAAAAAAATAACGGAAATCATCAGGTTTATAGGCAATATTTCTATAATTTTACATTAATGAAATAAAGCCTTATGCAAATACCACAATCGCAAATACTTACCACCCGATGCCTTAACAGGGTATTCGATACCACCTCGGCCACCTATAAGTTCTTCTGGTTCTTGTCCATCTTGCAGATACATGCCCGCACGGAAAATTTGCATATAAACGTATGGGACATTATGGTCCGCATGGTGGCCAATGCCTGGTATCCGATACATTATTTCCGGCTGTCATTCGGGAAAAACGATTCGTTGTTTGAGATTGTCACCGAGTTGCAGAAAGAAACGCAGATACCGATTGATGCAAGTTGTGAGGAGGTAATCGGGCAGCTTCAGGAAAAACTGGAAAATAAATCGGTAAAAAGTAAACTGCGTCGACTGACAGTGTATGTGCCATATTGTTTCCTGTATCCTTGGATAAATGCGGCACATAACAATCGGGAAATCATGTGGCGTTCGCAGAATCGGGAGAACGGATGCCTCTATTCCATCCATAAGGAGAAGGCGGATTTTTATATCGAACTCAATCCGATATGGGATGAGTACCTGCATACTCATTATCGGATTCTGATGGATTTCACTTATTGGAACTTGACACAGTTCTTGCAAGTGAGAAATCCGAATGTCCCTGCCATCTCCAGTAAGTTAATCCGACCGGAAAGCAGGAGCTCGTTGGCAAATCCGCATCGTTATTGGAATAAGGTGATACAGTTGGGGGGACCTGTACGCTGTATTTATACGGGACATGAGTTGCATGCTTCCGACTATGAACTGGACCATTTTATTCCCTGGAGTTTTGTTTCTCATGATTTGCTTTGGAATCTGATACCTGCTGATGGAAGTATTAACTCTTCCAAAAGCAATTATTTGCCGGATTTGGATATTTACTTACCGAAATTGGCTAAATTGCAGCATCATTCTTTGAAAATCTCGATACAGGCAGGGTATCAGCCTGCAATTTTGGAAGACTTCCTGTCTTTAGGATATACCCCGAAGGAGTTTGTCAACATGAATGAGGAAGAGTTTTTAGAGGTGTATAGACGTACGTTCGGACCGATGCACCAAATTGCCCAGAACATGGGCTTTGAAACTTGGAAATACTAATATTATGGAACCTGAAAAAATAAACCATCCTTACCTGACCGCCATCAAGCGTACCAGCCTTTCTGCGCCCACCCGTTATTTGCTTCAGCACAGTCTGCTGAAGGGACGCATTCTGGATTTTGGTTGCGGGTATGGATTTGACACAGACGAATTGAAACGGCAGGGATATGACATTGTGGGGTATGACTATTATTACCGGCCTGAATATCCGGAAGGAAAGTTCGACACCATCTTGTGCAACTATGTGCTGAACGTGCTGGAACCCTACGCGCAGGCCGAAGTGATGATGAACGTGACCAATCTTCTTTCTCCCACAGGAACGGCCTTTTTTGCCGTGCGTCGTGACCTGACGGAAGAAGGATTCAGGTTGCATGCCATCTATCGCCAGTACACCTATCAATGCAATGTGCGTTTGCCTTTCCTGAGTCTGGAACGGAACACGAGCTATGAGCTTTACGAGTATCATCATTTCAACAAGCTGCCCCGGAAGGAAGGGGAGACCTGTCCTTTCTGTCGGCTGTCGCGCAAGGTGGAAATCATCTGTGAGACGGCCACTTGTGTAGCGTTCTACGATGGCTATCCGGTGTCGCCCGGGCATGCGTTGATCATTCCCAAGCGGCATGTGGCTTCTTATTTTGACTTGACCCATCACGAACGGGAGGCCATGAACGTGATGCTTCAGTATGTGAAGCAGAAGGTGGACGAACGGTATCATCCGGATGGGTATAATATCGGCATCAATGTGAACGAGGCAGCCGGGCAGTCGGTCTTTCACGTACACATGCACCTGATTCCTCGCTACAAGGGGGATGTGCCCAATCCGAAAGGCGGGGTGCGGGGTGTCATTCCGTCCAAGCAGAGTTACAAGGCGAAGGAAACCCTCTCTTCGCCCGTGCAGCCGGAGAAGAAGAAGGCTTATACGGTTGAGGAGAAGAGAAATGAGCATGGAAACGCTTATATTCCGTGGGAGGAAGAGGCCGATAAGTTGCTTTGTCGGTTGTATGATGAAGGAAATAGCATAAGTGCGCTTGCCGAGATGTTTGAACGTACTCAGGGAGCTATCCGCAGCCGCTTGAAGAAGCTGGGGAAAATTAATTGAAAAAGATTGGTTGTTAAGAATAATTTTTATGTCTGTTCAAACGCTCGGTAAATTCTTCAAATGTCTTATAAATAAGGATTCTTTGGTTACGGCATGCACGTAAGGGAGTGGAGTCGACAAAAGCCGATACAGGTCCCCAGCAGTACTTCCTTTTCCAGTTCTACAAAACGTTTATAGGAAACCTGCGCGGAAAAGATGCTTCAGATGTTTATAGACATATTCTTTGTAGTAATGCTTGAAGTAGCGGAAATCACTGGAGTGAAACAGGATAAGAATAACCATAATCTTAGCATCACTCATAGGTTGGGTTTGTTGCGATGCCTGGTCTTCTTATCATCAGTTATATATTTTTCATGTTGTAATGTAAATTTCTTGCAAAAATCATCGGCCATACAATAAATCTCTGTAACTTTAGAATTTAGAAACATAACGGTTATCGTTTGAATGTTATAATTGAGCACTATAGATTTAATGATTTTATCGCTATATTTCTGATTATCAGTAAAATATATTTGTCTTTATTTCAAACTCACGTTAATTATATGACTAGTATTTACAATATTGCCCAAAAGTGTAATGATTATATAGAACAAAATATTTCTTTTAAGAGAAATAAAATACATTATGACTCAGTAATATTTACTGATTATGATGTAATCGGTAATATTAAAGAGTTGGAATGTTTGCTTAAAAATTTGTATACTGCGGTTAAAGATAGATATCCATCTATAGCAGCTGAACTTAAAGAAAATATGGATTTGTATAACAATGATAGAATTGTTCATATTTCTGCAATTGAAGCAATAGTAGATTGTATATGCGCAATAGAAAAGCCTTTGACTAACAAACGAATATTCATAAGTCATTCGTCAAAAGACAAGCAGATAGTTTCCAGTTTTATTGATCATATTTTGTGCTTGGGGATTGGCATCAATCGGAATGATATTTTTTGTACTTCAATTGAAGACCTTGCTATAAAAAATGGTGAAGACATTAGACGCCATATTCAGGAAAATATCCGTTATGCGGAGTACTCATTCTTACTTATTTCAAATCATTACAAAGCAAGCGAAATATGTGTAAATGAAATGGGAGCCGTTTGGGCATATGATTCAAATGTTAGGTTATATTTGCTTCCTGACTTTAGTTTTAATAATATAGGTTGGCTATGTGATACGCGAAAAGCAAATAAGATAACTGACACTGTTGCTCTTGATATGTTATATAAAGAAATGCAAAATTACTATTCTCTCCCTGATAATTTTGAGAACTGGAGTCAGCAACGCGAAATTTTCATTAATCGATAATTTATTATGATGAATACAAAATAATTAGATTAACATAAATTTATTAGAAATGGGCAGCTTGATAAAAATAGAGGGTAAACCTCTTGAAAAATTAATTGAAGTTATTAGTAATGGAATTGGTACATTGTATAGACCTCGTGCTATTCGAAATGAAGCTGATGCTAAAGCTTATGAAATAAAAGTTTTGGAAAAAGCTAAACATGAAGCGATAGCAGAAGGCAAACTGATAGAGGCAGAAAATTTGGATAGGATAAATGAAAGATTAGTTGCAAAAGAAATTAAACGCCAAAATAATATAGATGATGTAGTTGAAGTAGCCATTAATGATATAAGTCAGACAGAATCTGTTACAGAGACTCCAATTGACCAAGACTGGAGCACAAGATTCTTTGATATTGTACAAGATATATCAGATAATGAAATGAAAATTCTTTGGGGAAAAATTTTAGCCGGAGAAGTTAAGAAGCCTAAATCATATTCAATGAGGACATTGGAGTTGTTAAGGAACTTATCCAAAGAAGAAGCTGATACTTTTGTAAAAGTCGCACAATATGTATTACATCAAAGAGATTATTTCATATTTAATGGTGATGACGATAAACTGTCCCATTTGGGACTTTTTTATAAAGATATAGCAAGACTTACTGAGATAGGATTAATCCAAGCAGGAACCTTTGTCCATAAAGAATATAAAGCACTACTCGATAAAGACCTAAAAATTGGTATCGAATATAAAGATCTAGTCATAATTATCACTTTGCAGGGTGGAAGAAGTATTTCATTACCCATTTATTGTTTAACTACTGCAGGCCAAGAATTATACCAGCTTATTGATATTTCACCCAAGATTGAGTATGTAAATGCAATAGGAGAATACGTCAAAAAGAACAATGTTTTAATAGAATATTCTAAAATTATTTCCGTAAATGATAACGGTGAAATTAGTTACCAGACGCCTACAATAAAAATCTGACAAATGTTGAAAGATTTTTATTCGATTTTGTATTTGGCTAAGGTGTACGTATAATGAGGAAAATCTTTATGGGATTATTTGTACTTGACATTTTCGGAATTACGGACAACTTAAAGAATACATTACATAAAGGTAAGAAATTCATAAAACAGCAAACTCTTTTTGTCAACAAGTCTATAGTTGATAGAAAGAGTTTGTCTTTGTATAATATCGTAATATATGCAAGAAATGGATAATATTGTCAATGGAGATATAATCTTGTAATAACTGACTATAAAGTTTGGAAATCAGTTTAAAATTATTGTAATTTTATGTTTTCTGGGTAAATGTTCTGTCCCTTGGTGTTGCTGTTCTCCGACTGATGAGTTTTCTACAGAGAAATAATGTAAAATTTTACACAACCTTTAGATGGGTAGTAGAATACGGGCTAAATTTTATTTCTGCCGCTTTTTATAACTCTCTTTCGTCATTATTCCTTTACCAGCCTCTTCCTGTGAATCAGCCTCTTTATAGAAAATCCAGTGCTGTATCACATTGTCAGCATACACGGAAGTATATGCCTGTTGGAAGTTCCAGCCTTTTTCGGACATGTAGTTTGCCGTGTCGACCATACTGTTAAACTTGATTTCCTCGCCATTTTCATCTACCAGTTTTTGTTTGCTTTTTAATCCGGTCCAAGCAGAATAGACCGAACTTTCTCCGAAGTCAAAGACAATTTTTAATCCATTGGAAAGAACTTTTTCAGTTCCTTTAATCTCGCAGAAATATTTTCGTGCCTGAATTTGCATGGGAAGGAAACAGAGAATCCCGACACAGAAAAGAATCAATCGTTTCATAGTTTTTGAGAATTAGCTTTCATTTTGTGAAGATACTCAGATTTCCTGAGAAAACAAAACTCCCCCAAAAGAGCCTTGTCCGATTTACACTTTTGTTATAACTTTACCTCTCGAAAACAGAATTACTATGACTGGAAAATGGATTTATGCAGGAGCCATCGCACTCATGGCCCTCTGTACCGAGCAGGCAGCCGCTCAGCAGGAAATAGTGCTGCACGATGTCAATGGAAAGGAAATGAAGGCCGCGCTTCGGAAAGCGTTGCCGGTGGAGGCGCCGCGGGTGCGTTATCCGGGATTCAAGCAGGAGACGCTGGTGCTGAAGAAAGGAAGCATACGGCGTGAGGGTACCCGCCCGCTGCCCTGCGACATTCTGATGGAGAGAGACGTACCCGTGAAGTTGCGCGACGGGGTAACCATTTATACCGATGTGTTCCGTACCGTGTCGGGCGAGGCGTGTCCGGCTATCCTGGCCTGGAGTCCTTACGGCAAAGAGGTGGGCGGACAGATGCTGGACGACGTGCCGATGCGTTCGGGCGTGGCCAAGTCGGCGACTTCGGGACTGGAGAAGTTCGAGGGACCGGACCCGGCGTACTGGGTGGCGCACGGCTATGCGGTGGTGAATCCGGACAAGCGCGGGGCGTATATGTCGGAAGGCAACCTGCTGTACTGGGGACACGAGGATGTCCTGGACGGATGTGACCTCATCGAGTGGATTGCCTCGCAGAAATCCTGCAACTGACGGTGGGGGCGTATGAACCGGAGAATGCGACGCTGCCTTTCGGATCGGCCAAGATTACGGTGCCGGTGGAGGGATTCACCTACATGCCGGGCGAACAGCCTGCGATAAAGACGCTGGGGGGCAACGCAACTGAATGTGCGGACCCGAAGGAGGTGGTGGTTTCACCGGCTACGCACAACGTGGGCCGTCACTGCATCTACACAGGCGGTCAGTATGACAGCTTCCTCTATGTGCCGGAGATTCCGGCAAAGAAGTGACCGGCGGGTTGCAAATGAATGGAAGTGACAGGAAGGTGAAAAAAGCACTTTCCTGCCACTTGAAACAAATCTTCCAGCGAATGAAAGAACCCAGCCCAATCTGGCAGAAACGAGGGAGACAGGACAAGCTCAGGAGTAAAGAAAAAGTAATCTTTTCGTAGGTCATCTTGTAAGATGGAAATCATCTGTGAAATGGCTATCATCCGTATGGATATTTCGGTTATATTAGTTGAAGAAGAAAAAAGGGTTTGGGTATTTGCGTTTAATTCTCTAAATTCGCATAAATAGATTCCAAACCATGAACATTTTATATTACCCTGAAATTAATATACCAAGAACGGAATGGGCAGTTCGCGCTTTTTTGTATTATGATGAGGTGGCAGCGATTGTTCCATATAGATATAATATGGAGCCAGATCTTTATGAATCTTTTATGCGGGAAGCGGTTGTAAATGAACTGGTTATACCTATTGATCCAATGATGAATTTACGATATCAGGATCAGGTGCAGAAGATTTTTGAGCAATATGTTACTTTACATATGCAGAGTCTGGAACAAAGAAGAGGCTTTTTTCATCGGATGAAACATTTGAAAGCATTTAAACTTCATGAAGGTAAATTTGGTCATTCCTTGTATCACTCTTTAGAGGAACTTGGCCTGGCAGAACAGGATAAGAATGGTTGGTACAATGTAGAGCCTCATACTGCCAATGATTTGATGTATTATTTAGCTTCTGTATTGGCTAATACGATGGATTACAGATTATCTACAGACCGAATGTCGTATTCATTTTCAATTAGATACATTCATACCCCAGAATATGAAATCCGTCATCAGAACAATCGGAGAAATTGTATTTTGAAAGAACTGATGCCAGCTCCTAGAAATTACGATCTTGGAAGGATCAAACATTTTAAGGAGACACATCGTGAACTTTTAAGGACATTCAGGAATCATGTAGAAGAAATAGCTTTGGATGCCACAATCTCGCCTGAATCTGAACTTTTCTCTATAAAATTGGATCAGTTACGGCAAGAGAAAGAAGAAATTTCTGCAAGAATGAGGGAATCTCACTTGGGTGACATTATTTTTGGTAAAATTTGTGGAGTACTTTCCCCGATATGGGGGACATCCGCTTTATTGAATGCTATATATAATGCATGTCATGTAGAGCGTCCGGAGGTCAATTGTAGAGGAATGAAATACATTGTTCTCGCTGAAAGAAATCTAATGCGAAGATAATGGTTCTATTTGAAGTAAGAACAGGTGGATATGATGATAGAATAATATTTTTAGATTGAGAAACCATGACTGATTTTGATGAATATATAAGACAGAGTGAGCCGGACAGGCAGCAACGGGCGTATGCCTGGCAGACTGCCATCGGACTTCAGGCTGTAGATGGACTGAAACCTTCTGAATACCTGAAAGATATGGCACGCAGACACATCGAAGGTGAAATGACCATCGATGAAGTGCGTGAACAGATAAAGAGTTATTATCAGTCAAAAGCCAATCGTGAGCCGGATGACGAAGGAAAGCAGGAAGCCGACAAGGTTTCTGCGAATATTACGAAGATTCTGTCCACACGTACACTGGATTTTAGCACAAACGGATATATTTCATTGCACCGAAGAATTTTTGAAGGAGTCTTGAAGTTTGCTGGGAAAATCCGGGAGTATGACATCATGAAAAAAGAATGGGTCTTGAATGGGGATTCTGTCAGTTATTTGAACTGGGAAGATTTACGCAGGGCCATAGACTATGACTTAGAGCAGGAACGTAATTTTAGTTATGCAGGACTTTCCGCGGATGAGATTGTGGCCCATATTGCACGGTTCGTTTCGGGTTTGTGGCAGATTCATGCGTTTGGAGAAGGGAACACACGTACAACGGCTGTTTTCACTATTTTATATTTACGCTCTATTGGTTTTGAGGTGAGCAATAATCTGTTTGCCGATCATTCGTGGTATTTCCGTAATGCGTTGGTGAGAGCGAATTATAAGAATGCACAGAAGGGAATAGATTATACTCCCGTATACTTGGAACGCTTCTTCCGGAATCTGCTGTTGGGAGACCAATGGGACTTGCGTAATCGTTATCTTCACATTACTCCTTCCTGCGAATGGAAGAACCAGCCCAATCTGGCAGATACTAGGGAGACAGGACAAGCTCAGGACAAGTTCAGGACAAGTTCAGGACAAGCTCAGGACAAGGTGCATACGGATAATCCGGAGATAGAGCGTCTGGTAGCAGTGATTGGGAAGGAACAGATGTCCGTAAAGATGATGATGGAGAAATTGCAGTTAAAGGGGAGGGATAATTTTCTCCGTCTGTACCTTTTCCCTGCTTTGGAAGAGGGTTTTGTCACTTTGCTGTATCCCGACAAGCCACGTCATCCCCGTCAGAAGTATCTTTTGACGGTAAAGGGACTGGCTTTGCTCTCGGAGTTGTAATTTTATTCTGTGTAAATTTTGTCGTTTATTTTCCTATTGATCATTACTCAGTTGGGATATTGGCTTGGTTAAGTGGGAAGTTCCTTTCCACCCACCTTCCAATATTCTCCCGGGCGACTTCCGGACGGATGGCTTCTTCAAGAGGCATGCCGTCGGGCGTGAGGCTGTCCACGCGACTGAATCCGGCCTGGAGCAGCGGTTCGGCATCGAGGGCTTGTCCGGCTACCAGCCAGGTGGGGACGCGATGGGCTTGTGCGCGGCGCATCACCCGTTCCGGCAACTTGCCCATGAGGGTCTGACGGTCGGCACGGCCTTCGCCGGTGAGGACCAGGTCGGTGTGGGGAAGGAGGGCATCGAAATCGCAGAGGTCGAGCAGGAGGTCGGCACCCGATTGCGTGGTAGCCTGAAGGTATTGCAGGAAAGCGTACCCCAGTCCCCCGGCGGCTCCGGCACCCGGCTGAGAGGATGCGTCTCTGCCCATGCGACGGGCCGATTCTTCAGCAAACTGACGGGCGCGGCGGTCCAGCTCTTCCACCATCTCCGGCGTGGCTCCCTTCTGCGGGGCAAACACGTGAGCCGCTCCTTCCGGTCCGTAGAGCGGGTTGCGTACGTCACTGGCCAGGATGAAGCGGCATCCGGAGAGTGCCCCGTGCAGTACCTCTTCTATCGTTCCGCCCGGCGCCAGAGAGTCGGTCAGTCCCTGAAGCATCCCTCTTCCCGAATCGCTCGTACCGCTTCCGCCCAGTCCGATGATAAAGCGGCGGCATCCGTGGCGTGCGGCGTGAGCTACGAGTTCACCCACTCCGTAGGTAGTGGCCACCAGTGGGTTACGCTCTTCGGCGGTCATCCGGGTCAGTCCGCAGGCTTGTGCAGTTTCGATGACGGCGGTTCCGTCGGGCGCAAGGCCGTAGCGGGCGGTGACGGAGCGCATCAGCGGGTCGTGTACTTCTACTTCTTGTATTTGCCCGTGCAGGGCGGCGATAAAGGCTTGCAGCATGCCTTCGCCTCCGTCGGACATCGGGAGGGCACGTACTTCTGCACCGCGGGCAGTCAGGACCTGCGAGAAAGCGGCTTCCACCTCTTCCGAGGAGAGGCAGCCTTTGAAAGAATCGAGGGCAAGTAAGATTCGCATAGGTTTGTAATTCAGTAGGACGATACTGACTGCAAAATTACGTTTCTTCTGCTTACTGCCCAAATAAATTGTCACCTAAGCCTGCATGGTAGGGCCTTGTCATGGATTTTCAGGACGGGAGAAGCGGAATATAAACGACGCTGAAATGATAATATATGTAAAAATTGAAAAGTAAAGTGGGCTGGAACGTTGTTTTTTGTCTTTTTATGTATATATTTGGGTGAAAGACATATTAATTTTTTTAATCTATTTATTACTATGAATGCACAAAGAATTACACTCCAGGGAGTGTTGTCCGAAGGAATTGCTATCGGAATCAAGAATTTAGCTTCTTTATTGGTGGCCAGTGTCTTGTGGCTTGTGACCATTTGGATTCCGTATCTGAATGTGGGTACGACCATTGCCATGAGTACGATTCCCATTGAACTCAGCAAGGGAAAAGTCATTTCTCCTTTATTTATTTTCGATGCGAAGTACAGACGCTACATGGGGGAATATTTCACCCTGAAGGGAATGATGTGGATGGCCATTTTCCCAGCTTCGCTTTTCGTCATTATTCCGGGCATGATTATCTCATTGGGATGGTCACTGGCTTTGTTTATCCTGCTTGACAAAGGGGTGGCTCCGGGAGAAGCGATGATTCGCAGCAACCGGGCGACATACGGTTATAAGTGGACTATCTTTGGGGTAGGATTTGTATTGAATGTCTTGTTCCTCATTCTGGCGTTGATTCTGTTCAAGATTCCGCATATCGGCATTCTGCTGGTTTTCATTCTGGTTGTCGTGCTGATGGTGGCCCGGTTGGGATGCAATGCTGTCATCTATCGCAACCTGGTGGAGGAAGAGGAGGAAGAATCCGTTGCATAAGTAGCTGAACTTCTTATCTTGATTTATATATCCGGAAGGAGGCGGGCGGAACATATTCGCACGTGCTTCTTCCGGTTCTTTTGTTTTCAGAGGTTGGACGGCGACTGGGCTTTCCACAGTTCCTCGATGAGCGGCACATAATACATCCGTACTTCTTCTGCCGTGGGCGTGTGCTGTCCGGGGAAGTGGAAGGCATGGGTGTAGTGCGTGAGGAAGAGCGGTTCGTAGTGCGCCAGGTGGTCGTTCTCCCCGAAAAGGCCCCAGATGCGTTCGCGGCCTTCCGGTGTGCAATGGTCCCACTGGTGGCGCTGTACCTCGGCAAACTCGTCTATCAGGGCTTGGTCGATGACAAAATGCGCACGGCCGTCTGCCCGCGGGGATTTGTACGCGTGGGGACCGAGGCGTTCGGCCAGAAAACGGGTCATCTCGAAATACGGGTTGCCGAGCAGGGCCGGGAGACCGTTTTCGGAAGCCACGATTTGCGCCAGAAACGCCCCGTTGCTGTTGCCCACCAGCAGGTCGGGCTGCTCCTGTTCGCACAGCCGGCGGATAAAGGCGAGGGCCTCCTGCGGATGCAGCGGCAGGTCGGGTGTCAGGACGAGGGCCTTTCCGGCCATACATTCCTTCAGTGCCTGGGCGGGGATGCAAGCCCCCGAGGCAAAGAACCCGTGCAGAAAAATGAGTTTCAGTGCTTCCATCTCAACAACCGCTTCCATCCAGGTTACAAGTGGCGCCTTCTTCAATAGGGCGTGAATGCAGACCCGCATCTTCCGGGCAGAGGGTCACGGTGCCGTCTTCCAGCACGAAGCAGGGGATGCCCGCCGCATCGATGCGCTTGGCTTCGTCGAATGCGGGCGAGTGGTCGCGGAGCTTGAGGAAAGCCTTGAGGTTCTTCACGTGCTGCCCGATGTCGATGATTTCGTACCGGTCGTTGCCTTTCACTTGTGCTTCCACGTAGGTACAGTCGGGACAGGTGTCCATTCCATAAATCTTGATCATGATTCTATCATTTTTAGGTAAATTGTTCTATCCATTTCATCAGTACGGCCACGGCATAGCGCTGCTCTTCGGGTGTGAGAGGGCGGCCTGCCGGAATATGATGCCACTTGGCGAAGCATCCCCGGCAACAGCAGCCCGTGGCATGCTGGGCGATGAAGACCGGATGCCCCCGCATGGGCGTCTGTTTTCCGTCGTTCGGGATGACAGCCGGAGCCAGCCGCTTGCGTACGAAATCGGCGGCATGTTGCCGGATGGTATCCATTCCTTTCTCGCGGATGTAGGCGATGTCGGCCGGTTTCAAGTGGAACCGGCTTCGGAACGGGGAGTGGGAAAGCCGTTCAAAAAGGTCGGTGAGGTCGTATTCCGGCGTCGGCTGCGCGGCGGCAGGTGCTTCCGGAGTTTTTCCCTCGTCAAACAAATCTGGAAAAAGACTGTTCATTTGTATGCTTGCTTTGAATTTGTGGGGGTAAAGATACGCATTTTCCTGTTTCGTGTGATGAAAAACTTTTGTGCGGGTGAATACCCGATGGCGATAATCCGTATCTTTGCACCGTTTTTTAAGATAGAGCACAACACAATGGATGCAATCGTGACGCAGATGATTATCCTGTTCATCCTGGTAATCGTCGGTTATTATTTGAGCAAGAAGAAAATGATGGATGCGGATTTCGACCGCAAACTTTCGGGACTGGTCATCAACGTGACATGCCCCAGTCTGATACTTTCGTCGGTGATGGGCGACACGCTCCCGGACAAGGGACTGATTCTGCCGCTGCTCGTGGTGGGATTCGCCACCTATGTGGTACTGATTGGACTGGCTTTCCTGCTTCCGCGCTACCTGCCCGTCAAGGTGGCCGACCGTGGTATCTACAGTTTCATGCTGGCTTTCGGCAACGTGGGCTTCATCGGCTATCCCATCGTGGCCTCCATCTTCGGCGCCAGTGCGGTGTTCTACGCCAGCATCCTCAACTTCCCCAGCACACTGCTGATTTTCGTGTTCGGCACCCTCTTCATCTCGGGTGGCGAGGGCAAGATGCGCTTCGACTGGCGCACGCTTTATTGTCCGGCGATGATTGCCTCGTACCTCTCCATCCTGATTGTGGTGACGGGATGGGTACCTCCCCGCGTCATCAGTACCCCGTTCGTGCTGCTGGGTAATGTCACCGTACCTGCCGCCCTGCTCATCATTGGTTCCTCCATTGCCCAGGTGCCTATCCGCCGGATGTTCGGCAACACGGCCATCTACCTGATGGCGGCCCTGCGTCTGCTGCTCGTTCCCTTGCTGATTCTCTACCTTTCCCGCCTCTGTCAGGTGGATGACACCATCGCCAATATCAACGTGGTACTGGCCGCCATGCCCGTGGCTTCGTACGGCACCCTGTTCTGCATCCAATACCAGAAGGGGGAGATTATCATGGCCGAGGGCACCTTCCTCACCACCTTGCTCTCCGTGCTGAGTATCCCGCTGCTGACGATGTTCCTGTAAAGAGAAATTCTTTATATATACCGGATTTTATTAGCTAGTTGAATTTATTTCCTTACTTTTGTGTAATAATAAATTTTTAAACAGAATTCAACGATGCTAGATCACATTCACAGACATATTGAGGATGGAACTCTCTCCTTTATTATAGGGGCTGGTTTCAGTACAAATATTTCTACCAAATTCCCTTTGTGGGGAGATTTGCTCAAGCCCTTAGTCGGAGAGTTGTATCCTGCGTGTGCAGGCGGGAAGAAAGAATTGCAGGAACGGGAGGTTCAAAGAATTATTGCCGAGAAAGGGTATCTTGAAATCGCTTCGGAATACGTACGCCGCAAAGGCTACCATGAGGCGATGGATTTGTATATCGAGAAGCGGGTGCCCTATCTTAAGTCATCCGGCAACGGAGAATATGGCCTGTTTCTGGGTGACAACCTGATTGACGACAAGCTTTATTTGGGATGCCATAAGAAGTTGCTGGGATTAGGGGTGAAACATATCTTTACGTTCAACTATGACAATGCATTGGATATCCTGGCAGGTGTGGATGTGGCGGAAGAATGGTCGCAGAAGCAAGAAAAGGCGGTGCAGGAAGTGAATCGATATAAATTCCTCCTGGAGCAATACAAAGGCTTGTATTGTGAATTTGAACGGAAACTGGAGGCGGGATGTACTACAGAATTGGCTTCCGTCTGTCGCTCGATAGAGTCGCTGATAGCGGATTGCGGGCTGGCATTGGTTCCGTTTAAAAAAGATGAGTGGGATGATGCCGGCAGGCTGTATCAGCAGAATCTAAAGGTGATTGAGCAGGAAATTGTCCGGC
>ULNX01002977.1_pt1 | contig 21710 bp, 22 predicted proteins | sample 1952061 | NCBI WGS metagenome assembly ULNX01 (sample SAMEA4835588, study PRJEB28245) | human gut metagenome | biome: gut microbiome; material: fecal sample | place: Denmark | collected 2008 | reverse complement strand
GAATTCATCAAGGACCGTCCCCTTTTCTAAATTTTAGTTTACTTTTTTATTTATGCTTACTCTTAGGCTAGTTTTAGAAGGACCGTCCCCGTTTTTTTATTCTATAACTTCTAATGCATCTTTGTTGTCTGTTCCATAAAAATTGTAGTAACTGCTTGGTATTTCGCCTACAATTATAGATTCTGCTATTAAAATTTGATTTTTTATTTCTTCTGTTGTACTGTTGAACGGTGTTAGAATTGATACATCGCAGGTTATATCTAAATAAATTTGATGCAATGTTTGATTTATTCCTGCAGTTTTGAATTCTGATTTTAGCTCTGTTTCAACATTTCCTATTGTTGACATTTTTACTTTTACATATGGTCCGCTTCCAGATAATAGTTTAATACCTGTAAAACTTCCTAATCTTATTCCAAAACTTGCATTATCAACACTGTTTAGCTCTTGCTGAATTTTTATCGCCACATCGGATATAATTTCATTTACTGGAATAATATTTAATTTTACCATTTGAATTTTACCTGCATCATCTTTTATTACAACAGCTAGATCTTCATATCTGTAGTTTTCCATAACTCTTGTCGCTTGCTCATTTGAAATTATTGTTGCTATACTTTTGGCTTTATTAGAGCATTGTCTTTTTACTATTGGATCAATAGCATTTATAACACTGTAAGCAACGATTATTTCAACAAGTAAAATTGCAATAACTTTAAACAATACTTTTTGTTTTTTGGGCATTTTATTATTTTTACGAATATTACCATTATTATAAAGCTCAAATTTTGGAAGCCTTATTCTATTTCTAGAATATATTTTTTCCATTTTATTATGATATTTTGGTACATGCATATTTTGGAATATATAATTGGTCTCCTATATTTAATTTATCAACATCTTCAATGTTATTTACAGTGGCAATTTCTTCCATTGTACTTTTAAACTTTTTAGCTATTTTCCAAAGTGTATCTCCTTCTTTTACAAAATATATAACTAAACTACTTGAATTATTATTACCACTGTTTTCTTCTACATTTATATTACTTACAATATTTACAGTATTTTTTTGATACATATTTAATATAAAATTCATACTTATTTTTACATCAACAGTATTATCTGGCATACAAATAAAATCTTTTGAATCAATTTCTATATTTGTAGTTATATTAGAGCTTTTGTTTATTCTTTCACTATTTATTGTATGTGTAAAAGATATCGTTTGTTCTTTTACTTCTATTCTGTTAGTCGCATTTGATTCATATAAAATTCTTAATATTAATTCTCCTTCATATGATATTGAACCATTTAAAATATTTTCTTTTACTATATTTGGACATGATTTAATACTATATATTTTATTGCTATTAATATCAGAAATATCTATTTTTTCTTGAATGTTACACATGTCTTTTATAACATTTTTATCTTGCATTAAACTTACTTGCTCTTGGCACATTGTTATTTCTTCTTCTGGGCTATATAAATCCTGTATTAAATTTATTTCTTTATTTTCAAAAGCACTACATGAAATTGAAAATTCAATTTCGATAAATATTGAATGATCTTCAACATTATTTGGTTTTATATTAATATTTCTTATTTCATAATTAGTATTGCAAATTTCTTGGTCAGATATATTTGGAATATCTATAAATCCCATAATCGGTATTTGTGCTGTTGTTGTATTTATTTTTTCATCTTCAGTCAAATACATTATTTCTACCATTACATCTGCTTTTGATAAAACTTTGTTGTAGCTTATTTTTATATCTTTATTTTTTATTGATATGTCACTGCTTAATATATCAGCTAAATTATCATTAATTGTTATTGTATCCTTTGCAATTGCAACTGTTTCCCCTTTTCCTTTTAAAGAGTTTACTGTTGTAGAATTACTTATCATTTGTATTTTTTGAGTATCATTTATTGATTTAACAAACTCTTTTTCATTATTAGAAAATACTTTTATGTTTGCCTCTAAATTAATCTTAATGTTTATTTTTCTACCATTTAATATTTTGCACTCTATACTTCTTATATTTAAATCACAATCAAAATCCATATCTTGAGTTAATTTTTCTATTTCTATACTTTGTGAAAAATCAATTACAGTATGTAAGCCTCGTACATCATTTTGTTCATTGTCTGCAATGTACATAACATATGTATATACTCCTCCATCTATTTTCAATCTGCCATTTACAATTTCTTTTTTATAGATATATACATTTCCTGAAGAATCAATAGTACTTAATATATCTGGTTTTACATCTGGAATTATAATATTTTCCTCTGCACAAAAATTATCCTTTTTTTGATTAATTATTTGATTTAGGCATATTTTTTCAGTTTCAAAATCAACCATATATTCACATTCCTTTCTAACTTTATTTTGTAAATTTTATATTTTAAAATTCACCATACATTTAGTACTAATATATTTTAGAGCAAAAAAAAAATTCCTTTTTCAAGGAATTTTTTTTAATCTATTTTTCTTCTTCTTCTTTTTACTTCAACAACTTCTGGCATTAATGGTGTATAATCTATTCCATTAAATACTTGCATTTCTATTGTTCTTGTTAATACATCTGTATAACTATAAGTAACACTTCTATCATTATCATCATATTTTACTACAAAGATGTTAGGATATGTTTTTTCTATTGTAGCTTCTTTTTCAAACGATTTACTCCTTCCTAGAGAACCTTTGACGATTATTTTTTGTCCTATTTTTCCCCCTATATCAGCTTTTATACTTGTTATATCATTTTTGCAAATCATTTAATCACCTACTTCTTTATTCTATAAAAATTATAGCATCCTCAAAAAAAAATGTCAAAACATGTTTTAAATTGTAGAATCCTGCTTTTGCTCATTTTTCTAAGAGTTTTCGGCGTTTTTTTGCTTATTTCACATTTACATTACATTTTTGTTACAATTATATTACAATCATTTTTCCTTTTGCTCCAATGCCACTTACAGCCCTTCTACCATTTCTTATTTTCCCTTCAAGATCAGACATCATTATTAATTTATTTTTATTTGTTATTGAAACATCTTCTGCTACAATTAAAGGATCTATAAAATCGATTAAAATTCTTGCTGGTGATGATGCAAAATTAGCACCTGCGGACATTATTGCTTCATAATAACTTTGACAAGCACCTGCAAATATAACTAATTCGTTTTTATCTGAATTCCATCTTCTTGCTTCATTCACCGATTTTACAAAATATCTTGAATTTCTATAATTGTTTATATCATTATAATTTTTTCCATTTTTTATCATACCGTCATGTCCTGTAATTACAAGGATATCAGGTTTATATCTTTGTAATAAGGTTCTTACTACCATTGGCTGTCTAAATTCCATTACATGTTTTACTATATAATTTAATCCTCTTTTTTTATAGTATTTTTCTGTTTTTTCACTATAACTCCTATCTCCATCCAAATGCAAAATTTTACCGTATCTTATTACATTTCTATTATCTATATAATCATTTGTAAATTCTATTTGTTTATCAATTCTTTTTAAATTTTCTTTTATTCGGCTTTCATTTGGAAGTTCTAAATCATCTATTGGTGCATCTGCTTCAATTCTAATTGTTACACCTTTTAATATAGCCACTTTTCCTCTATTTTCTGTTTTTATTATTTTTTCAACATAAAATAAAATATCATTTTGATACGAATTTCTTGAAACTATATCGCCTTTTTTTATCTTTTTCATATAAATTCCTCCAAAATATGTCAGCTTAGTATATATTATGATTTTTTTCTATTTTGGTGAATTTTAATGTATTATTTTTGTATTAAGTTTTTATTACAAAATCAATCACTTTTTCCAATAAACCATCCAATTTTTCTGCTTTCAAAAAATTCTTTGTATAACTTTTATTTTTTTTTACATACTAACACATAAAAGGAGGATTCATATTTATGAAATTTTTAAATTGTTTAGTACTTACTCTTGTTATTATTGGCTCACTTAATTGGCTTTTAGTTGGTATTTTTGATTTCAATCTTGTAGAAACGTTATTTAATGGTTTCTCTGTTGTTTCAAGAATAGTATATACTTTAGTAGGTATTGCTGGAATTTGGGCAATTAGTTTTTATAATAGAATAAGTGATTAAAAAAGGACTTGCAAAGCATGTCCTTTTTAATCACTTATCACATCTTTAATTTATATTTCTAATTTTCTATTGCTTCTTATTTAAATTTTTTGAATAATAGTACTTATCAATACATATTGCATTTTCATTACGTATTTTCTCATCATAATTATCTTCCCAAAAATTTTTCACTGTTTTTTCATATTTATCAAAACCTTGTTTTACATAGAATGGAATGTTATTTTCTGATGTTCCAACAATCATTTTCTTATATCTTACCTTGTAATTATCTGCTAAATATTTTAGCATTTTCTTTCCATAGCCTTTTCCTCTATATTCTTTTTTAGTTACTATGTTTTTTAATTCTACTGTGTTTTCATCTATTTTAGAAACTAATGCTACGCATGCTATACTTTCATTATATGTTAATACAAATAAGTCTGCATTTTTTAAATATCTATTTATCATGTCTTTACTCTGATCTGCTTCAAGTAATAGGTTTATATATTGTTCTTTGTTATTTCTTTCTTTTTTTATATTTATACTTTTTTTCACAGGAAGAAATTCAAATCCATCTGGTAGTTTTGGTTTATTATTTGTGTTGTCTAAGAAAGATTGCTCTTCTGAAAATATACACCCACAGTATTTTTGCATATATAATCCTTGCTCTATTGCTTTTTCATGTCCTTGCCAAAAACCTTTTCTAAAATCTATGTATAAAAAATCTATTTCAAATTCTTTTCTTAAATCTTCCATTAATTTTTTTATAAAATCATGTTTTTGATATATACTGTACAAAAGTGTAGTTGTTACTGTATCATATCCGTTTGCTTTTGCATATTCAAATGTTTTTCTTAATCGTACTAGATAGCAATAATTCACACATCTAGCATTAATATTTCCTGATACATTTTTGCAAAATTCATCAAGTCCATACTCATCTTCAAATACGGCCTTTACATTAATTTTTTGAGCATATTCTTTTACGCAATCTCGTCTTGCCATATATTCTGTATATGGATGTATATTCGGATTATACCAATATAATGTTGGCTCTATTCCTCTTGATCTTAGTTCATCTATGCAATATACACTACACGGTGCACAACATGTGTGCATTAATAATTTCACTAAATCTCACCGCTCTTTCTTCTTTTTTATAACATCATAATAAATTATAGTTATATCTACAATAATAAAAATCGTAACCTTTATTCTTCTGGCTCATATTCTACAACTTGTTCTTTTTCATATATATCATATATACCTACAGTTCCAGATTTAACAAATCTTTCTTTTATATAATTTATTACTTCTTTCGGCGTTTGCCAATTTAAATTATAATTATTATTTAATATCAAATATCTAGTGTTTTCTGAATTTTCTTCTATATTACGTATTTGCTTTTCTTCTCCACCGCTTCCCAAATTTCCTCTTAAAAACATATCATAGTTTTTATTATATCTATCCAATGGAATCATATATAATGCAGCATTTGAATCTAATATATATGCATCTTTTTCAGATGTTACCATATAATTATCAACATCCTTTACAATTTTTTCTAGTTTTTGATCAACAATTATATTACTAAAATGATTTAATGATCTATATTTACTTAATGCACTAAGCTCTTCTCTATATTTTATTTCTGTATATCCTGTAAATAATATTATAAATATAAAAGATGTTATTTCAAAAAATTCTAATGCATATTTAAAGCTTTCCCACTTGATTTTATTTAAAACTATTCCCATTCCATAAAAAAGAAGAATATAACAAGGAGTTATTGAAATAAGAAAATGTATATTATCTGCTATCGGATATGATATAGCAAATATTGGTAAGCAATATGTCGTTGTTAAAAATAATAATTCATCTTCTTTTTTTAATATTCGCAATACAATATTAAGAACTATTGCTATTGCTAATATTACAGGTACTGCTATACTAAATATTTTAATAGTTGTATTGTCTGATTTTAATAAATTGCTATATGATATTTTATTAGAAAATGTCTTTATTCCTAATATACAATAATCAATAAAATAATTAAAAGCACCTGTTATAAATAAATATCCTATGAAAATTATTACTGGTATTATAATTCCTATAATTCTAAAAACTATATTTTTACAAATAGCTTTAAAGCTTTCTTTATTTTTTATAAAAAATAATTGATTTAATACTACAACAACACTAATTAGTAATCCAATAGATTGTTTAGTACATATTGCCAATCCGCTTACTATTCCTATAATAATATGTATTTTTTTATTTTTGTTTTCCTGTTCAAAGCTTTTAATTTCTAATAATAGTATTATTAATCCTAATGTCATAACAAGAATATTATAGTCTAAACAATAATAATCTTTCATTATAAACATAACAACTAATATAAGTAATTTACCAATTGAATTTGGAATTTTTATTTTTATACATATTCTATATAATATTCCTAAATTTACAGTAGCTAATAATGCAGCTAATACTCTCGTTATAAACATTTCTGTACCAAATATTTTCAAAAAAATTGCTGTTAAGAATCCTAGTAATGGTGTAGACACCATGCTAATCTCTTTATATGGTATAAGTCCATTAGCTATACATCTTGCTACATTGAAATTCCACATTTCATCTAAATTTTCCAATGGTTTTATGACAATATAAGTTAAAATTACTAAAAAAATTCCACTCCAAAATAATACATCTCTTAATTTCTTCATATAAAACCCAAGCCCCTTTATACAACTTTAATTTTTATTAACTTAAATTTTTACACCGTTCCTAAATCATACCCCATATGTTCATACGCTGCTGGTAGCGGTATTCTTCCTCTTATTGTTCTTGATATAAACCCTATTTGTATTAAGTATGGTTCATATACATCCTCTATTGTTTCAACTTCTTCTCCTACAGTTGTTGCTAAAGTATCAATACCTACAGGACGACCTCCATATTTTTCTATCATTGTTTCTAATATTTTTCTATCTATTTCGTCTAATCCTAATTCATCTATTTCTAATCTGTTTAAAGCAACTTTTGTAAGTTTTAAATCTATTTCATTATCTGATAAAACAATTGCATAATCCCTAACTCTTTTTAAAAGTCTATTTGCTATTCTTGGTGTTCCTCTTGATCTTCTTGCAATTTCTTCAGCTGATGTATCATCTATATTTACATTTAGTATTTGAGCTGTTCTTTTTACTATCTTTTTTAAATCATTTATATCATATAGCTCTAATCTATTTACAATTCCAAATCTATCCCTTAATGGTGTAGATAGTGAGCCAGCCTTTGTTGTTGCACCTATTAATGTAAATTTAGGTAAATCAATTCTTATAGACTTAGATGTTGGACCCTTTCCAATTACAATATCTAAAGTAAAATCCTCTAGTGCTGGATATAAAATTTCCTCTACATTTTTATTTAATCTATGTATTTCATCTATAAACAAAACATCAAATTCATTTAAGTTCGTTAATAGTGCTGCTAAATCGCCAGCCTTTTCTATTGCAGGACCAGATGTAACTTTTATATTTGAGTTCATTTCATTTGCAATAATGTTAGCTAATGTTGTTTTTCCAAGACCAGGAGGGCCATATAATAGAACATGGTCTAGTGGCTCTCCTCTTTTTTTAGCAGCCTCAATATAAATTTTCATATTTTCTTTTACTTTTGATTGACCTATATATTCTTCTAATAATTTAGGTCTAATTGATGTTTCTAAATTTTCTTCTAAATCATCTTCTAGCTCTGGTCGTATAAGTTGATTATTATCCATAATTATGTTTTTCCTTCCTTTGTATTGTTAAAACTAAGTTCAACATATTAATTTCAAGGATATTAGCTTTTTATCCTATTTTAGTAAATTATTTAATACAATTGAATTTGAAATTGTTAGCTCTTCGTCCATTTTGTTTTTATAATAATTTAGTTGATTCTTCTTTTTATCATCTAAATCATCTATATTTATTTCTTCTCCATTTTTTCTATCATACCATTCTCCGTTATAATAATAGTCATCTGAAACAACAATTCCATTGTTTAAACATGCAAAATCTTTTGTACCAAAAATATTTGTTCCTAATGATACTTCGTCTTTTAAACCTGATATATAGCTTAATGTTGGCTTTATATCTAGTTTACTCACTGTCTTTTTTATTTCCATATGTTCAACTCCAGGAATTTTTATTCCACATACTACATTTGCATAATTTATTTCAGTTTCAACATTATTAAACTCATGGTCGCTTTCTTTTATAAAATCCAACATTTCCTCATTATACATTTGCATACCATAATGATCTCCAAAAATAAATATAACAGTATCATCATATAAACTTTCATTTTTTAAATTCTCTATAAATTTTCCAAAAGCGTAATCAGCATAATTTAGAGATTCTAAATAATTTCCAAAATATGTATCTTTATATCTACCAACATCAATTGATACTTTATCATATTTATTTGCTAACCCTGGTAAATCAAATCCAGTATGTGATGATGATGCAACTATACTAGAAAAGAATGGCTTTTCTACTTGTTTTAATTTTGCGGTAGCTTGTTCATATAAAGATTCATCTGATACCCAATCGTTAATTAATTCACTATTTGGATCAAAACTATCTATAAAGTTTAAATCATCAATTTGTAATGTGCTATATACATTTTTTCTATTCCAAAATGAACCTTCATTTCCATGCATATATACAGTATAATAATTACTTTTCTTATATAAATCAAATATATCATTATATTTATTACCACTATACTGAGCAAAAGCCATTCCATTTTCTAACGGATATAACGATGACATAGCTGAATGCTCTGAATCAGCAGTTGTAGAATAACTTTGAATTATCATATTATCAACTTTCATATTTTCATTTAAAAATTTATTAATATTTGGAGTTATTTCTTTTCCATTAATAGATTTTCCTACTACGAAGTTTTGAAATGACTCTAACTGTAATAATATTACATTTTTTCTATTTGCTATACCATTTAAATTATATATATCATTATTGTATTTCTCATTATAATCATTTTTCAAATTCTGATATGCATTTAACACATCATTTTTATTATTATATTTTGCTGTTTTCTTTAAATTTATATTACTTTTTATATCTAAATAATGAAATGTATATAATGTTCCCATTTCTAATTGCATTTTCTTATTATATCTACTTTCTTTTGCTTCTGATACATAACTTGGAATTGTAGAGCTAAATATTACAATCATAATCGCAGAATATAATAATGCTGGTTTCCAACTTCTTTTTTTAATTTTTTCAATTTTAATAAATTTAGTTACATATAAAATTAGCATAATTACAATATCTATAAAATAAAATATCTGTCCCCAATTTAATAAATCACCTATTGTTCCTGATATTTGCTCAGAATATTGTAAATTACTAACTTGCGCTACAGATATTAAACTAGATGAATAATTATAATACACCTCATCTGCAAACATTATAATACTCATTAATAAATTCATTATATTTGCACATATAAATCTAGATTTGTTTCTAAACAAAAATAATAATGTAACTATGTACATTGAATAAATAAATGTTTTAGCTGCAATTGCTGTTTGCATTACATCTGAAAAATATATTGTTTGCTCATAAAAAAAACACATCTTAAAAAACAATATAATTCCAGTGTAAATTATAATTAGTTCAGAATTTACTATTTTATTTATATATTCTTTTAGCACATTTACTACTTTATTTATCATTTCTTTTTGTATGTTATTTTGCTCTAAATAACATACACTCCTTCCTTTATTTATAATTTAATTATTATTTATGTAATTTTCTATTATAGAAAGTATTTTTTTATTACCACTTTCATATTTTTTAGGTTCAAAGTTTTCCATCTCTTTTATTGTATCACCTAACTTACTTATGTCTATTACACTTCTAACATATCCATTATTTTCAAATTTTTCTGCTATTTGAATTTGATGATCATTAACATGTTCATTATATTTTTTTAATCTTGGTACTACAATTACTTTCTTACCTTTTTCTAATGAAGAAATAATTGAACCAACTCCACCATGTGTTATAATTAAATCAGCTTTATCTTGCAATTTTGAAAGCTTTTTCTTATCTATTAATTTAAATATTTTCATATCTTTTGATTCAAATTTGGTAAAACCTGCTTGAACTACTACTTCATCATTTATTATTTTTTTATCAATATTTTCTTGTACAGCTTCCAATAGCCTAGTAAAACTATTATTTTGAGTACCTAATAATACTAATATCATATTTACACTCCTTATAAATTAATAAATTGGACCACCATATGTAGCTTTTGGATATAATTTTAACATTTCTTCCCATTGAACAATAAATAAATTAGCTATTGGGTATATCATTTTTCCAGATAAAGTTTTTGACTCGGAATTTGCAAAAGTTTCAATAAAAATGATTTTACTGCCAAATAGCTTTCCTAAGTAACACATTGGTACAGCTGTATGTGTACCTGTTGTTACTATGTATTTAGGTCTTATTCGTATATATAAATAAATCGTTTTCAAACATAAATATAAATATTTAAAAATATAAGTAAATAATTTACTTCTTGTTCCATATGGTAAAAAAAACATCTTATTTCCATATTCTTGCTTAAGATTTACATTTGTTTCATCCTTTTCTGTTATTATATACGAATCATATTTTTTAAATAGTGGTTTTAATTGTAACAATTCACTAAAGTGTCCACCTGTACTCGAAATAAATAATACTTTTTTCATAACATCTCATTCTTTCTAAATTAATTGCTAAAATTTTATAACTTCTATATTTGAATAATTGATAAATAATCCAGATTCTATTACTCCTGTTATTGATTTAATATCTTTTTCTAAATTTTGAGTTATATTATTAAATTTCGAATCTATTATAAGATTATTATTTTCAGTAATAACTGGGCCATCTTTTCCTTTAGCAGATCTTATTTCACATTCTGTAGCCCCTAATTTATATAGCTCTTGTTTAATATAGTTTATAGTTTCTGGATAACATTCTACTGGTATTTTAAATTTATCACCTAACTTTTTTACAAATTTACTTTCATCAGCTAATATATACACCTTTGGAGAATTCAAAATGTTTATTTTTTCCTTAAACATTGCAGCTCCTCTACCTTTTATTAGCCAATTATTTTCATCTATTTCATCAGTTCCATCAAAACACCAATCAGGCTTTTTTTCAATTATAGATACTGTTGGTATTTCAAGTGCTGAGCATAATAATTTTGTCTCGTATGATGTTGGTATTGCTTTTATTTTTAAATTTTCATTTTTTATTTTTTTAGCAATTTCTTTTATTGTTAAAAATGATGTAGATCCTGACCCAAAGCCAATAACCTCTCCATCTTTCACTTTTTCAGCAACTTTTTTGGCTATATTTATCTTTTCGTCCTCATTACTGATAATTCCATTCCAATTTAAATAATCATCTTGCATTGTCCAATTCATATGTAATCCTCCTTATAACTTATATCCAAATTCAACTATGTTAGTTATTAGATATAAGTGCTTTTTTATCCTGATATATTCCCTTAATATTATTTATTATAGCATTATATAATTTTTGCAATTGTTCTTTTGTTAAATCATTTAAAATAATTTTTTTAGATTGTTCATAGTCATTACTTGTTGAGATGTTATCTGTAATTTCTGTTGTAGAAATATAAGAAATTGTAATATTGTTCTTGCATATTACATTTACTTTAGTTGTCATAGTGTTTTTATCTTCTGAAACATGATTATCTATAATCATTTCATCAACATTGCTAACAATTTTATTTAATACATCTGAAATTGATAATACAAATTTATTAGTTATATTATCATTTAAAAGCTCTTGTTTTAAATTAATTTTATTATTTTCTTTATCATATACGATTTTAATTATTCTCTCATCTTTCACTTTAATATCAGTTTGAATTAGCTCTGATTTTTCTGCATATACTGTAATTTCTAGTAATTCATCATCTGTTGTTTCTAATGAATCTATATTTCTTTTTATCTTTGTAAATTTCTCTGATAAATAATTTATTTGGGTGTATTCACTTGGTAAATTAAGCATCTTTAATTTAGATGATATAATATTTAAAGTCCTACTATCTTTAGACAATTCATTAAATACATCACTTAATATCTTTTTAGATTCATTTTCAGTAATTGTCATTTTATATGTTGTTGCAGTATGAATTTTATCATTTATTTTTATTCCAGCAGATCCACTTTTTTCATAATTTTTTTTATTTGTATCATTTATTATTAATTTCATATACTTATTAGATATATAATCAACATCATCTTGTTGAATTTCTAAAATATCTACATATGTTCCCCAATTTATATTATCTGGAAAACTATTAGTATTTTCTAATCCTATTTTTTCTGCTAAACTTTTTAAATCACTATTTTTTAATGTAATATAACCATTTGCAAGTTCATCCATTTTTAATCCAACAACATTATTTTTCTTTACTAAGTTAAAATCAACTATATTTTCAGAATCTTTAGTAAATTCAACTTGCGTAAAAATGTCATTTAGATTTTTTGAATTTGTATTTGAATTTATCAAATATTCGCCATCTTCAGTATTTATATCTAGTTTACTATTTATTTTATACGAATTATTTATTTTTTTATTTTTTATTTCTTTCACCGAATCATTATTGAACAGCTCTGTAACTTCACTATTTTTTATAGCATAGTTCCAAAATAGCTGTTGATTACTTTTAAACATATCGGTTTTTAAATATAAAAAAACACCTACTCCTACTAATATTAATAAAATAACAATTATAATTGATATAATTTTCTTTTTCATTAACTACCTCCAATATTTATTTTATCCTTTGTTCTACTACTTCATACATAACAATTCCAGCAGAAACTGCTGCATTAAGAGAAGTTATCTTTCCTTTCATAGGAATTTTTACTAAAAAGTCACAATTGTCTTTTACAAGTCTACTCATACCAAAACCTTCACTACCTATTACAATTGCAATTGGCATTTTAAAATCTTGATCATAATAATAAGTATTTGTATTCATATCTGTTCCACAAACCCATAATCCTTCATCTTTCAAATACTTAATGGTTTCATTTATATTATTAACTCTTGCTATTTTCATATGTTCCACAGCACCAGCAGATACTTTATTTACTGTACTATTTACCTGTGCAGCTCTTCTTTTTGGTATTATAATTCCATGAACACCTGCTGTTTCTGCAGTTCTTATAATAGAACCTAAATTATGTGGATCTTCTATTCCATCTAATATAACAACAAATGGATCTTCATTTTTATTTTTGGCATCTTGTAAAATATCTTCAACATCACAATAATCAAATGGTGGAACAATCGCAATAACACCTTGGTTGTTATCAGTTTGAGACATTTGGTTTATTTTATTTCTGTCTACTTGTGATATTACCACTTTACGTTTTTTAGCAAGTTCAATAATTTTATTTACAGAGCCATGTTTTTCACCATTTGAAATATAAATTTTATTTATATCTCTTCCAGATTCTAGTAGCTCTATAACTGAGTTACGTCCTTCTACTTGGTCATCAAATTTTTCATTTTCTTTATTATTTTTTTTCACGATTATCTCCTTAAATTTTATTATTTATTCTCATCATCAAGTTTTAGTACAGATAAAAATGCCTCTTGAGGAATTTCTACGTTTCCAATTTCACGCATTTTTTTCTTACCACGCTTTTGTTTTTCTAATAATTTTTTCTTTCTTGTAATATCTCCACCATAACATTTTGCAAGTACATCTTTTCTCATTGCAGATATTGTTTCTCTTGCAATTATTTTACCACCAATTACAGCTTGAATTGGAATTGTAAATAAATGTCTTGGAATTACTGTTTTTAGCTTTTCTACCATTTTCTTTCCTTTGTCATATGCCATATCTTTATGAACTATAAATGATAATGCATCAACACTTTCACCATTTACCCAAATGTCTAATTTAACAAGCTCTGACCTTCTATACTCCTTAAATTCATAATCAAAAGAAGCATATCCTTTTGTTTTAGATTTTAAATTATCAAAGAAGTCATATATAATTTCATTTAATGGCAATTCATAAATTAAAGTAACTCTGTTTTGGTCAAGGTACTTCATATCAACATATATACCTCTTCTGTTTTGACATATTTCCATAATTCCTCCAACATAATCTTTTGGAGTTAAAATTTCTGCTATAACAAAAGGCTCTTCAATATATGAAATTTCATTTGGCATAGGTAATTCTGATGGATTATATAAATCAATTACTTCTCCATTTGTTTTATGTACTTTATAAATAACTGATGGAGATGTTGTAATTAAACTTAAATCAAATTCTCTATCTAATCTTTCTTCAATTATTTCCAAATGTAATAATCCTAAAAATCCACATCTAAATCCAAATCCTAATGCAGCAGATGTTTCCTGTTCGTATTCTAATGCTGCATCATTAAGTTTTAATTTTTCTAATGCGATTTTTAAATTTTCATAATCACTTCCATCCATTGGATATAAACCACAATATACCATAGGATTAACTTTTTTATATCCTGGTAATGGTTCTGGTGCTGGCTTATCAGCCAATGTTATTGTATCACCAACTCTTATATCTGATAAATTTTTAATACTTGCAGCTATATAACCAACTTCACCAGCCTGTAATTTGTTTGAAGGAATGTATTCACCTGGTTCAAAATATCCAACCTCAGTTACAACAAATTTTTTCTTAGCTGCCATAAGTAAAATTTCGTCACCAACTTTTACAGTTCCATCTTTAACTCTTACATATGCAATTGCTCCTTTATAATTATCATATAAAGAATCAAATATTAAACATTTTAAGGTCGCATTTTCATCACCTGTTGGAGCAGGAATATCTGTAACAATTCGCTCTAAAACCTCTTCAACATTTAATCCAGATTTAGCTGAAATACATGGTGCATCTTGCGCTGGTATACCTATTATTTCTTCAATTTCATCTTTAACTTCTTGTGGTCTTGCATTAGGCAAATCTATTTTATTTATAACAGGTAAAATTTCCAAATTATTATCAATTGCCAAATATACATTTGCTAAAGTTTGAGCTTCAACACCTTGGCTACTATCAACAACTAAAATAGCTCCATCACATGCAGCTAAACTACGAGAAACTTCGTAATTAAAATCAACATGTCCTGGTGTATCTATTAAATTAAATTCATATTCTTGTCCATCTTTCGCTTTATATAACATTCTAACAGCCTGAGACTTTATTGTTATACCTCTTTCACGCTCTATATCCATATTATCTAAAACTTGACTTTCCATTTCACGTTTTGATAATACACCTGTCATTTCAATTAATCTATCTGCAAGTGTAGATTTTCCATGATCTATATGTGCAATTATGCTAAAATTTCTAATGTGCTTTTTTCTATCTTCCACTAAAGTTCCTCCTATATGTTTTATATTTATTTTATAACTTACAATTATTCCATTATATTTTTACATAATAATAATACCATATTTATGGCATTTTTATCAATAGAAGTACGATATTTTATTGTTCATTTTCTTAGTTTTTTCTACCTGAAAATTAGCCATTCCAAAGGGATTATATTATAAAAAGTTCCATCCTTCACTGCTCTATTATTTTTTATTTGACAAATCATTGTTTTGCTATATAATATTTGCATATGAAAAATTTAATTGTAACAGATAAATATAATAATAAAAAATTAATGAACTTTCTTTTAGATAATTTTGACGGTTTAACAACTTCGATATTTTATAAAACTTTGAGAAAAAAAGATATAAAAATTAATGATAAAAGAATATCTGAAAATTGTTTGCTAAGAACAGGAGATGATGTGAAAATATATGTAGCTGATGATTTTCTATATAAAAAATTAGATATTCCTATTGTTTATCAAGATAATAACATTGTTATTTTTAATAAACCCCAAAGTATTGAAGTTACTGGTGAAAACTCTTTAACAGATTATGCAAAAAAAATTTTTTCAAATGATGCTAATACATTCATAGAACCTTGTCATAGATTAGATAGAAATACATCTGGATTAGTTTTATTTGCTCGTGATAAATCAAGTCTTGATGAATTGCTTTTAGCTTTTAAAAATCATCTTGTTGAAAAACATTACATTTGTGCAGTTTACGGAATTCCTAAGAAAAAAACACAAAGGCTTGAGGCATTTTTGTTTAAAGATTCAAAAAAATCACAAGTATATATTTCTGACCAACCACAAAAAGGTTATAAAAAAATAATAACTTCTTATAAACTTATAAAAACAAACCCACAAAAGAATATAAGTTTATTAGATATTCAATTAGAAACTGGAAAAACACATCAAATTAGAGCTCATTTAGCATATATTAATTTGCCAATACTTGGTGATGGTAAATATGGTATAAATAAAATAAACAAAGCATTTAGCCTTTCAAAACAACAATTATCTAGCTATAGCTTATCTTTTCATTTACCTTTAAACTCAAATTTATCATATTTAAATGAAAAAGTTTTTAAGCAATCTAAAATACCATTTACTTATTTGTTTTAAAACAAGTTACCAAAAACTTCTTTTTTGAATAAAATATGTATATCAGTATATTTTCTGAGAATACTATATTTGTTTAAGAAAGGAGTTTTTTATGATTTCTATATGTTTAAAAAGTTCAAACATCAATTTATTAAATTCCCTAGAGCAACTTTTAGATAAAGTATCATTTGAACGAATATATTATTCTCAAAGAAAATTCAAAATATATAATAATCTTATTATTCATTATTTAGGTAATGATGTAAATGAATTTTATAATATTTTTTCTGATTTAATTTCATCATTCACAATAAATCATTTTGAGAAAAAATTCATTCAGCAACAATTAAATTTTGACTATTTTTACTTTTCTGCTGATGAAAAAGAATCTATAAAAAGCTCTGCTTTTAACAATTTAAACCAGCCTATAAATATACAACAGAAAAAAAACATTATAAAAAATTGTACACTAGAATTTTTTACTCAGAATTCTCAATGTATTTTAGATGGATTTATTAACTTTAGGTTATATAATTATAAAAATTTTATAAATCTTATTTTAGAAAAAACAATAAACAATTATGTTATAAAAAAAGAATATATTGAATATGTTGATTTATTATATGAATATATACATATTCAACCATCACAAACACCAACGTTGCATTTAATTTATAGTGAACATATAAAATTACTTTTGGATGATTCAAAAAATATAATTACAGATACTAGTAGTTCAAAAATATATCTATCCGATATATCTTTTTCATCAAATGATTTTATATTAAATTCTCTATTATCATTATTACCACAAAAATTATATATACATTTAAAAAATAATCAAAGTGATAATTTTATAACTTTTTTAAAATCCATTTTTAATGATAGAGCTACTTTATGTGATAATTGTGCCATATGTTCACAATATTTTTCAAAAGCCGATTCAATAAAAAATCACAAGTAATAATTAATTATTACTTGCGATTTTTTATTAGATATAGCCACATTTTAAGTTATATACATTATTATATCCCAATGAATTTAATATGATTTGTGCTTTCTGACTTCTAATGCCACTCGTACAATACACAACTATATATTTATTTCTATCTGTAATAACATTTGTACAATCATTTTTAATTCTATATAATGGAATATTTATAGCTCCATTTATATGACCTTCTTTAAATTCTTGTTCACTTCTTACATCAATAACAACAGCAGAATATTCATTTATAAGTTTACTCATGCCAACATAATCTACAATTTTTTCAAAACTTCTTGTACAGCAACAATAATATCTTCTTATTGCCCTCACCTTCTTTAATATGATTTTTAGTATAAATTATATATATTTACAAAAAAATAGCAAATATAATATATTATATTCGCTATTTTTATTTTTTGATATTTTATTTTTTATTAGTTAGCTTTTCTGATTGTAATAAAAAGCTTTTATTTAAATATGTTACACCAAAAATGTATATTGCAATTGATCCAATTATAACCATTTTATCTATTGGATATCTTGTAATTGCTATTATTGCCATATAGAAAATTTCTGCTAATATTATTGAAATAATACTTCCTAATATAGTTTTCATAGCTCCTAATTTTTTAAATCTTATTGCGAAATATACTAAAATAATTACTGCAGATATTGCTGTATATTTACCATATTGTTTCGCCATATCTGTTAATCTAACTCTAGGAATTTCATTAACAGTTATTACTTGTGTTACACCAATTGATGATGTTTCATTTTTTAATTCATATTTCTCATTTATTTTACTATTTAATTTTTCAAGTTCGTCATTTGTTATAATGTTTGCTTCTATTGTTACATATTTAGCATCATCAGTAGATTTTTCTACTACAGAATCCTCTTTTGCAAAAACCTCATTTGCAATTGCTTTAATATCATCAACATTATAATCTTCTTTTCCTATAGAGATTGTTATTTTTTGCTTTGTTTGATATTTTTCGTTTATTTTATTTTTTAAATTTGTTAATTGCTCATCAGACACATCTTTTACATTAATTACAACACTGTCATTATAAACTCCAGCTCTTTCTAGATATGCATTCTTCTTTCCAAATATCTCGTCAGCAATTGTCTGAACATCTTCTATATTAAAATCTGCATTTATTGGTATATTTATTGATTTATGTGCTCTATAATTAGAGCTTACATTAAAACCTTTAAAAATAACAACTAATGCTCCAATAATTGCAATAATTATTGTTATTATAAGTAACTTTTTCTTCATTTTTTACACCTCTTTTACCATTATTTATCTATTAAAGTTCTTGTAATAATTATATTATATACATACATTACTATTATACTCCAGAAAATTGTCATTCCTAATGTAGCTAATTGTATATATGGTGCACAACAGAAAACTATTGCAATTATAATGCATGGAATTAATATATTTAGCATTTCAATACTATTTTCTTTAAAAGTTTTTTCACCTTTTAATGTTTTAAAGATTAATGCATAATTTGCAATTGTTATTACAGCAACTCCTAAGACAGTAAATAATGTTATTTTTACATTTGTATATCTTACTACTAATAAAATTGAGGCAACCAAACCAACTAAAGATAACATTGGTAAAACTGCTTTTGATTTAAATTTCATTATTGCATATATAAATGCTATTGCTGATATAATAATAGCTATAATTATTATAGTTTTTACATTAATATTTGAAGATACAATATTTACTGATTTTGCTTCATATTTTACTGGAATTTCTCCATTATTTATTACAGAAACTAATACTTGAGCACTTTCATAATTTGCTTCTATTTCTGATGTTTTCTCACTTTGTCCTAAAGATAAATTCAAATATCCATTTTTAGCTGTTTCAACAAAACTTGATGCTGTATCTGAATATAATGTTTCATCATCTAATATTAATTCAAAAGTAGCATCTTGTTCATTTCCTTCACTGTCAGTATACTTTGTATTTGCATTTTTTATTGCATTTTTAGCATCTTTTGTAAATTTTATATTTAATTCAACTACAGGATTAGAATAACTTGAATTTGTAGTATTTAATTTTGCAGATGCTCCATAAAAACCATTGGAATCTACAATAACTTCAGTTGTATTTTTATTTTTTATTTGAACTTTTCCCTTTGATACAAGCTCCGTTATATAACTTGTTTCCATTGATGTTGGTACTTCAATAACTAAAGTCCCGTCATCTTCATCTAATCTTATATCATATTCATTTGAACTTAATGAAGCTAATCTTCTTTCTATTATATTTTTTGCATTTTCATAATTCTTTTTCTTATCATTTTCTTGATTTTCAGTATTACTTTTTTCATCTGCAGTATTTTCACTTGTTGTGTTTTCACTTGTTGTGTTTTCACTTGCTGTATTTTCGTTTGTTGTGTTTTCACTTGTTGTATTTTCATCTGAAGTTGCACTATTTTCAGTATCATTTTGAGTTGTAGTTTCCTCTTTTACTGAAAATACAGCAACTTTACGATTACTAAAATCTTTTCCAAATGAATAGTCCTTTACTAAATTTTTTCCTTTGTATACACCTACAAATGATACTAAGGATACTAATACTACAAATAACATAGCTAATGTTATTTTTAATGTGTAATTTTTTTTCACTTTGTTTCCTCCTTTTTATCCTTCTTATTTTATAATAATTTGTATCATTAATTATTAACTTAGTAATTTTAATAATTTTCTCACATAAATAAGTAAAAATTTATTATTATCCCTCACATTTTTAAATTTTATATTAAAACATTAAAAATATCAACCATATTTTAATAAAATTTTAATATTTTTCCTGCTTTTTATTTTTTAAAATTTACACCAATTATTCCACCTATTATTCCCAATATTAATCCAAATATAATCATAAATATAGAGCTTTTGTTTATCTCAAAACTATTATTTGCCAAACTAGATAAAATATATAATATCGATATATACAATATTGATATTATTGCACCATTTATCCATCCATTTTTCTTAAATTTAATTGTTGAAACTGAAGCTCCTATTAATATACTTATTGATGATATTACAATTATAACTCCATTTATCATATTTTCGCTTATATTTGTTTTAACTAATAACATCGAAAAAAACAATATGCATATAATATTTAATGTAAAAGATACAATTAAGCTTCCAAAAATTGATTTGATTCTCTCCATAAATATCCTCCTAAAATCTTATTCTATACCATAAATTATTATATAAATTAAAATTTTAGAACAATAATTATTTTGATCATATAATAAATTTCATATTTAATAAAAAACACACAAAAATATTAAACACTTTGAATAATATTTTTGTGCATTTACTAATTAATCTTGAAAATTATAAACATCTTTAAATTTTTCCTTGAAAATAGCATACACAGTTTGTAGAGTTTTTTCATCAACACTTAAATATTCATCTTGCTCTCCTTCTGTTTCTTGCACTCTTAAAATAACAACTTCATCATTATTATTTTCTATTGGGTATAGTACAACATAATTCTCATTTTCAAGTTCTATTAAATCTAGGAATTCAAATTTTATTTCATTTCCATCTTCGTCAGTTAAAGTAAATAATTCCTCATCGTCGTTTAATATATCTTCTTCCTCTCCAAAAAAATCTTTACTCATAATATAACTCCTTTCTATTTATTCTCATTTTTCTTTAAATATGTTTCCAATATATATACAGCTGAAATTGTATCAACTATATTTCTTTTTTTATGCTTATTTACATTTAAAAAATTCATGGTTTTATGAGCTTCTACAGTTGTTAATCTTTCATCAATTCTTTCAATCGGTATTTTTCCAAATTTGCATTTCATTTTATGTATAAATTTTTCGGTTACTTCTGCTCTCTCTGTTTTGGTTCCATTCATATTTATAGGCATTCCAATTACAATTGTTGTTACATTATATTCTTTAATAAGATCTTCTAATCTTTTTAAAACAACCTTAT
>ULNX01052372.1_pt1 | contig 21840 bp, 16 predicted proteins | sample 1952061 | NCBI WGS metagenome assembly ULNX01 (sample SAMEA4835588, study PRJEB28245) | human gut metagenome | biome: gut microbiome; material: fecal sample | place: Denmark | collected 2008 | reverse complement strand
CAGGGTTATACGAATTATTCAGAAACCTTATAGGGGGAAGTACAAATGGCGTGCAGAGATATAAATGAGTTGACTCCGTTGGCGCAGAGGGCGTGCAGGTTGTTCATGGAGACTTGCAGAAAAAACGGTCTTGATATATTTATCACAGAAACATACCGCTCACAAAAACGCCAGAACGAACTATGGGAGCAGGGCAGAAATAAGCCTGGCAAGATTGTAACATGGACAATGCACAGCCGTCATACGGACCGCAGGGCGTGGGATATAGCCTGTAACGGGAGTAATCTGTATGACAGAGCGGTATTAAAAAAAGCGGGCAGAATAGCCGAAAACTTAAGTATAACATGGGGCGGTACATGGACTACCCCCGATATGCCGCACTTTGAAATAACGGACAACTGGAAAGCTCCCAAGGAGGATGAAGAAATGACACAGGAACAGTTTAACAAATTCATGGATAATTGGCTTGCTGAAAGAAGAAGCCTGCCTGTAAGCGATTGGGCAAAGGAAGAAGTGGAACAAGCCAAGGAGGAAGGCATAACGGACGGAACGGCTCCACAGGCGTTTGCCACAAGGGAACAGGTGGCTGCAATGATTTTGAGAAGTAAAGATAAGTAAAGAGGTGAAATAAAGCTATGCCGACAATAAACGAAGTAATAGAAAGAAATGACAGGGTAAAACCAAACGCATACTCGGAACAGGAAAAGGCTGGCTGGCTTTATCGTCTTGACGGAAGAATAAGTTCTGAGATTATGCACATCGAACCACCTATGCAATATCAATATCCTGAGAATGGGGACAAGGTTCTTCTTGTCCCCGAACCTTATGACGTTGTGTACGATTACTACGTTCAGGCAATGATAGATTATTACAACAAGGAGTATAACTCATACAACAACGCTATGATAATGTACAACGATGCCGTTCAGAATTACGCAAAATACTACATAAGGGAAAATCAACCTAAATCGTATTACAACTTTAGGAACGTATTGTAAGGGGTGATATATATGAACTTACCGCAATTAATACAGGGCGATAACTCAGCAAGACAGAGTATTATTAATTTTCTCGGACTTAATTACGGAAGGCTTACAGAGGACGGCGAACTGGAAGACTGCGAAAACTTGTCTACCGATGAATTTCCTTGTCTGTCGCAAAGAAAAAAGAGAGTAAGAGAGAAACAGTACAAAAGCCCTACAACGCTTTATTCCAAAGCAGGGCTTTTTATTATAGACGGAACGGACGTTATATATAACGATGAAAAGATAGGTACTGTAACGGCAGGCAAAAAGCAAATGGCTACTCTGGGCAAATATGTCGTTATATTCCCGGATAAAAAATACTATGACACGGAAGAAAAGAAGTTCGGAAATATGGAAGAAACGTACAAGAGCGGCGCAGGGCAGATAACATTTGCGGCAACTTCAAAAGATGATGATGACCCGGTTAAATATGCCACCATAACGACAACAGGCGCAAACTTTAACTTCCGAGACGGAGACGCAGTGGAAATAACGGGATGTACGGTAAATCCCGAAAACAATAAAACGCTTGTCATAAGAAAAGTTAAGGGAAAAGTGCTTAAGTTCTATGAAAACAGTTTTACCGCAGGAAAGGAAACCGCCGCAATAACCATTAAACGCGCCGTACCCGATTTAGAGTTTGTGTGCGAAAGCAACTACCGTTTATGGGGCTGCGCAAAAAATACTATTTACAGCAGTAAATACGGAGACCCTCTTAACTTCCAGGTATTTGACGGATTAACGAGCGACAGCTACTACATAGATGTCAGCAGCGATGGGAAGTTTACAGGTTGTATTCCGTTTACAAGCTTTATCTGCTTTTTTAAAGAGGACGTTGTACATAAAATCTACGGCACAAAACCGTCGAACTTTCAGTTGCTTACATCAAGCGTATTCGGCGTACAGGAAGGCTGTGAGCGTTCCATGTGCGTTATCAATGAAACGCTTTATTATCTTGGCAGAAACGGCGTATATGAGTACACGGGCGGTGTCCCTGAGCTTATATCGCAGAACTTCGGTACAAAGAGATTTACAGACGGATGTGCCGGCAGTGATGGCGATAAGTACTATATCTGCATGAGCAACGGACCCGAAAGAGCCATATATACATACGACATATCAAAAGGAATATGGCTGAAAGAAGATAAAGTATCGGTAATAGACTTTGCAGATATAGAAGGACGGCTTTATTACATTGACGAACAGGGGTGGAAGTATAAAACCGCCGATAACAGCGCAAATGAGGTAATCAATTGGAGTGCGACATTCTGCCCTTTTACAGAACTTATCAATGAGCGTAAAGGATATTCAAAGCTGAATTTCAGAATAGCGCTGGGCGCAGGAGCGTGGCTGAAAATAGAGATAAAGACCGATGACAGCCTATGGAATACCGTATATACAACACATAACAAAACGGCGAAAACAATTAATGTTCCTATATTCCCTAACAGGTGCGACCAGTTTAAGGTAAGGCTTTCCGGAAAAGGCGAGTGCGTAATTAAATCATTTGTTCGTGATTTCTATGTTGGAAGTGAGGTGTAACCTATGATTTTTTATAAACAGTTAGACAAAATAGACCCTGCCGACCCTGCCAAAGCGATATTGGCTATGGAGCGGCAGATAAGATACATACAAGACCAGTTGGAATATACGCTTGTCAATCTTGACAGCAGTAACATAACGGAAATCGATACAGACATAACGGATATAACAAGTCCGGGAGAGAGCGACAGTATACTCGGATTGCTTTATCTTACAGGGAAAAACGGCGAATCGTTTAAGGTTGGATATAATCCCAACAGAAATGAATTTGTATTCAGTTTATCCGGTGAGGACGGGGTTCAGTATATGTATATGTCATCGAACGGGAACTTGGTTATTTCCAAAAATACATCGATAACAATCGACAGCGGAACGTGGTGAGGTGATATAAATGGGATATTCATTAACAAATACAACAAAGAAAAAAGGCTCAAGCTCTTCAAGTTCTAATACCGACAAGAAAGTAGTTGTAACACGAAGCGAACGAGAAGGAAAAAAGAACGGCTATTCTAACGGCTCAAATGTTTCCGGTTCAGGCAGTAACAGTGTTAATGACGGTTATTATGACCCGAATATGGATTATGCCGCTGCCATAGACTACGGTATAAAAACGGGAGCGAGCAGAGAAGTTATTGATTCGCTTAACAGAATGAGGGCAAATAAAATTGCCGGCGAAAAACTTAACTACAAAAACTATACGGACAATGATATAGATACACTTATATCTACAGGAGGAAGCAGCGGAAGCAAAAAGAAGTTTAATGCTACGGATGATGCGCTTAATGCTCTTAGGCAATCATACGGAATTACAGACCCGAACACAAATATATTTGCGGACTTCAATTCAGGCATAGACTTTGACGCAAGAGCGGAAGCGGCAAAAGCTTCAGGGGCAAGTCAGGAAACCATAGACGGATTATTGCAAATGAAAGAATACTCTGACGGAGTAAGAAACGGCTCGGTTCTTCCTTTTGGATACGGAACAGGCATGGGTTACGGCAATCGTAATACAAAGTTTGTTTTCAATATGGCTGACGGAAGTAAAAAGACATATTCGGGCAATGAAACAATGTGGAGAGATGCGGCGAAAAACTCAGGCTTGGAAGGCATAATCGGTTTAGACACCGCATTAACATACGGCACAGCCTCATCTGATTATGCAAAGCCCGGTTATGGGTTCGGAACAATAATGGGACCCAATGACTTTACAACGGAAGTCCGCAATAACGATGAGGACGGACGACTGTTTAATATGAACAATATGCAGCTTTCGTTTTTAAGCGGACGAGACGGTATGGACTACTATAAACCGGGTGAGGATTTCGGTTATACAGGCAACGGACTTGTCAACGCCTACAATAAAGGCAAAGAGTTTGAGGGACTAGGACCTGCTATGGGCGGTTCGAGCGGAGCTATAGGAAGTTACAATGACGCTGACTTACCGTCTGACGCATTGGCACAGATTAGAGAGTGGCAGAAGCAGTATAAAGCGGCGGAAGCCGAGTATGCAAGAACAGGAAGCTATGACGCATATCAGGCAATGCAGAACGCCCACGCTATGGCAGAAGCTATAAGGGCTCAGTTCGGATATTCGGGAGGAATAGACGGTTCAGCCTTCTTAAGCGGTTGGAACGGAAGCGGTACATTTCCCGGAGGAGGCTTCCCCGGAGGAACATTCCCGGGTGGAGGTACACAGGGATACGGCACAAATCCTTTCCCGGAATATAAAAGCCCGTATCAGGATGAAATAGATGAGCTTTTAGGCAGTATTCTTGATTACGATGAGTTTGTATATAAGCTTGAAGACGACCCGGTATTTCAGCAGTACGCTTCTACATATCTTCGTGAAGGCAACAGAGCTCTCAACGATACGTTGGCGGCAGCGGCATCAGGCGCAGGCGGTATGAACTCCTACGCAGTATCATCGGCACAACAGGCTCAGAATTATTACAACACACAGCTTACCGATAAAGTACCGGAGCTTTATGGACTTGCGTATGACATGTATCTTAAAGGCTTTGAGCAGGAGCTTAATAAACTCGGTGTGGTTCAGGGACTGGAAGATACCGCATACGGCAAATATCGTGATAATGTAGGTGATTGGTTTAATAATCGTGATTTTAACTACAATGCGTATGTTAATAATCGTGATTTCAACTATAACAAGTATCGTGATGAAATATCAGACGATAGATATAACAAGGAATGGGAGTACAGTGTCAGCGCAAATGACAGAGATAACGCCTATAATCAGGCTATGAGCTTCCTTGAAATGGGTATTATGCCCTCTGCCGATGTACTCGGAAAGGCAGGAATAAGCATGAATGAAGCGCAGAACTTCATCAGTGCGGTTCTGGCTAGCAGGACAAAGAAAAGTTCCGGAGGCTCGGGAAAGAAGAAATCTGGCAACGATGACGATGACCCAGACTATAGTTCTGATATAGATAAGTATATTGACTCTGCCGTAAAAATGACAGGAAGAGGGGGAATGGTTGTTGGTGGAAACTCAAGCATTCTTACCGGAGATCAGGTGAGAGAATACTTAGCTGAAGGTACTTTGGTTGCAGATGTAGAAGAAAACGATGACGGAAAATTAAAAATTACGATAGGAACTCCTGAATATATAAAAGCTTGGGGAAAGAACAAAAAACGAAAGAGGTAATGCCGTATGATAGTTAAGTACACCAACTCTAAATACAAAGATAATGATAAAGATAATGAACTGTTTGAGGCAAGTAAGCGTGGTTCTGAGAGTACCTACAAGGGGGTAAAAGAACATCCTGAGATAAAGACAACAAGAAAGAAGGGGACCGCAAAGCGGACCTCTTCTAATCGTCTGGAAAGAGCTTCAAAGGCAGGCATGGTAAATACATATACCGATTTCAAACGCCCGAAAGAATCCAAAAAGGACAGGTTTTCAGGATTGGAACGAGCTTCAAAAGCAGGAACTGAGAATTTAAACACCGACTTCCTTAAAGAAAAAGAGAAGAAAAGAGATATATGGGATAGACTGGAAAAAGCTTCAATGCGTGGTTTGGAAGAATATCCAAATGAAGAAATAATGGAGCGCGGAAACAATGTTGTAAAAGGTGTATTCAAATCATTGACTGCATCACCCGGACTGGTAAAAGAAGCTACTAAACAATCATTAAACGATTGGAAAGAAAAAGTCGAAAGGGAAGGTCTGGAATCCGCATTATCGGAAATGGCAAGAAACATGGATAATCCGGAATATAATATAGGCGGTTCTCCGATAGATAAGAACTCAAAAGCATATAAAAATTATGCTCAGGCATTGGAATACTATGATAAAGCATTAGAGGGGTTAAGTCCTACAAAGCAAGCTCTTGGAAGTGTAGGTATATCAGCTTTACAAAATTTAGTAACCTTGCCTACGGCTGTTATAAATCCTGCTATTCCTCTTATGCTTATGGGTACAACAGCTACGGCGGACAAGACTTATGAACTTACCGAGCAGGGAAAAACATCCACAGAAGCGTTGGGAAGAGGTTTATTATCAGGCGGCATAGAAGCTATTACAGAAAAACTGCCATTAGATGAGTTATTGGGGGCGTTAAAGTATGGCGGCAAAGGAATACTGCGAAGCTTTTTAAAGCAGGGAAATATCGAAGGTGCGGAGGAGTTTGTATCATATGTTATGAACTATGGTGCTGACGTTGCCAATGCCGATAAAGACGCAGAGTTTTCGGTAAAGGAAGCTTTAATGAACTACATCGGTGGATTTATTACCGGTAGTGCTATGGGCGGTGGTGCCGCATACATAGGAAGTTTTAATAATAATATTTCAAACGAAGAAACCGGAAGAAAGATAAATGAAATAAATGCGGCGGAAGACGTGGTTGACGTTGCACTGAAAAACGAGCCAGGTTCAAAAAGTCAGATTTTGGCTGAAAACATAGTCATAAGAACCAAACGCGGCGTACCTGTTACAAATGAAGAAATAGGCGCTCTATACAGAGAAACCGTAAAAGACCTTAAGACCCTAAAAACAAAATCCCTTGAAAAAGATATGCTCGACAACATTCCAAAGGAGTATATGACGCCATTGGAAGCGGTTGGAAATATTGGAGAGAATGTACCGGTAGACACATCAGCGTACAATACGCAAAGCGAAATATCGCCTTCCGAGATAGAAATACCGTCCGTAAATAATGCTGCTAGCAATAATATATCAACAGCAGATAGCCCTATCATTTCAAACCTTCCTGCTACACTCGATACATATCAGTTCGATACAAACGATATGTTAAACAGAATCGCAAATGAAATGGCTGAGACTAAAAGAGCGGAAACTTTACAGAGGATAGAAGAATCTGAAAGCAATTTAGGTAAAAACGGTGCAAAAGCCTTAAGAACGTACTATAATGATACATATAACTTTGATGATTACTATAACGGATTTACACGCTACTACGAAGCCGGTAAGGTTGGCTTGCCTATTGAGCAGATAAACACACTGTATGGCAATAATATTGCGCCGGAGGTTAAATATGCGGCTTATATGTCAGGTATAAACGATGCTCAAACTATTGAATCTAATTATGAATTGCCACATAATGAAGATATAACAGACATCAGTACTAATAATTATTTTGCAGAAGAAAAAACGAGAGCAGAATTGAATGAGGGTGAAAAATATGGAACAGAAGAAATTGCCTACGGAAGCAATGCTCAAGGCAGAAGCGGAATTAGACAAGATACCGAAGGAACAGAGAGAGAAATTGTTAAGAGCATCGTTAGAGAGAAAGCAGAAGCTTTTTGGAGAAACAATAGATATTCAGAAGCAGAACACCAAAGAGTAATAGGCAGAAATGTGTTTACGGCTGATTTTATCAAAAAAGCCGAAAGTTCGGGAAAAAATGTCATAATGGAAGAGTACAGCGGAGAAACCCTTTCCATTGCTTACAAGATTGCAGAAACAAAAAATCTTAGTTCCGAAGCAAAAGAAGCTGTAAAAACTATTAAAGATTACGGATTTAAAACAGTTATTTTTGAAAATAGCGTTGAAATAAATTATGATGGGACTACAACATATCAACCGGAAGCATTTGTATACATTGACAAAAATGTACGAATGGGAAAAGTATTGCCGCAAATATTTATTGGTGCACACATTAACGGAAATGACTTGGAAGGCGTTTTGTATCATGAAATATATCACGGTCTAAAATACTATAATAAAGGTGATTTAAGAAAAAATTTTGATAAAGTATTTTTTGAGAATTTATATACCGATTCAAGTAAATTTGATGAGTATATAGGTTTTCTTGCTGAACTACATGGTTATAAGGAAACAGAAGCAGAAAAATTAGTTGAAGAACTTCCTGCCTACTTTATTGGGGCTATCAAAAGCAATGACCAGGATGAACTTATGTATTTTAATGCTTTTGTTGACGTGCCTAAAGCAGTAGTGGCAATGGACGAAATGTTTGAAAATGCTAAAACTACATTGGGTGTATTGAACACAAAAATAAGCAAGGAGAGTGCAGAAGATGTTCACGATGGAATATTGGACGGAAAAAGCGATGACGATAATGGAATACGAGAATCCAAGCCTATTCAGAAAGCTGAAGAAAAACAAAACGCTGGAACAGAGGATAGAGAGCTTAGCGAGAATGTCATTGCAGAGGACAGAGCAGATGTACAAGTTCCTGAAAGAGAGGCGTCCTCCGAAAGACCAATCGACAGCGGAGATAACAACAACGGAATACGAGAACGAGACAACGGCAATGGAGATAGCGGAATCGGAATTAGTAGAGATGGTAATGTCGATGAAGTAAAGAAATCCGTTGCAAAAGACTTTTCTATAACAAAGGCAACAGCGGAAGATTTGGACACAAAATCTCCCAGTATGGAAGATAATATAAAAGCTATTGAAACATTGCACGATATTGAAAACATCAATAAAACACCTACCAAAGCTCAGCAGGCTATACTTGCTAAGTTTAAGGGCTGGGGAGGTTTGTCAAACTCTTTTTGGGGCAAAAACAAAGAGAGATTGCAGGAGATAATGTCTGATAGCGAAATAGCAGCTGCACAAAGCACTGTAAACGACGCTTATTTTACGCCTACATATATTATTGACGAAATATACAAAGCTTTAAATTACCTCGGATTTGAGGGCGGCAATATCTTAGAGCCGTCAATGGGTGTAGGTAACTTCTTCGGAAGGTTGCCAAAGTCGATTAAAAGTAACTCATCGTTGTTCGGTGTAGAGATAGATACCATATCAGGCAGAATCGCAAAGTATCTCTATCCAAGTGCAAGCATTGAAATAGCGCCTTTTCAGGATGTTGCATATAAAGATAATTCGTTTGATTTGATTATAGGAAACGTACCGTTCGGCGAGGTTAAATACAAGTATAAGAACAGCCGATACTTAATACACGATTATTTCTTTGTAAAGGCTATGGATAAGCTTAATGACGGCGGCATTATGGCGTTTTTAACGTCAAGGGGTACTCTTGATAAGCTGGATTCTAAAACACGAGCAGAGCTTAACAGACAAGGCAAATTGATAGCTGCTTATCGTTTGCCGTCAAGTGTATTTACAAGAAGCGCAGGCGCAAGTCCTGTTACAGACCTTATCATTATGCAAAAAACAACGGACACAAACGGCGAAAGGTTTGTGAACACAGGCAGTATTGAAGTAGACGGTGTGGACTTCTCTATCAATGAATACTTTGTAAATCATCCGGAAAACATCATCGGAGAACTTTCAGCCGAAAGGAACTGGCGCAACGGTAAATATAGCCTTGATGTAAAAAGTACAGGCAATGTAGGCGAACAATTAGCCAAAGCAATAAAGAAGCTGCCTAAAAACCTGTTAAGCGGCGTACAGAGTGTTGGGACGGTTGATGTTACAGAGAATATCAACCCCTTACAGACGTTTATTGCAAAAGATGACGGAACTGTGGAATACATCGACGCACAGACAGGAGACATTAAACAGATAAGGAAAAAACAGGCTGAAATAGCAAAATCATATATCAATGTAAAAGATGTGTATCAAGACCTTGTTGATACTACGCTGAACAGCAATGACAGAGCCGCAATAGAAAGCAAAAGAAAAGAACTTAACACCGAATATGACAACTTTGTTAAAAAGTACGGTTCGTTAGAGAAAAACAAGAAACTGTTATCAGCGGATAACGATTTCTTTAAATTGTCAGGACTTGAAATATATGATACGAAGACTAAGAAAGTTATTAAGTCCGAAATGTTTACCAGAGATACTCTCGGAAAGAAAAAGCCCAAAAAAGCAGATAGCGCACTTGACGCACTTAGTATATCGATAAGTGAAACAGGCGGAGTAAATCTGGAACGAATAAAGGAACTGACAAACTTATCGGAAAAAGATATAGTTAAGCAGCTTAGCGACAGAATAGTTTATACGCCTGACGGAACGTATGAACTTAATGAGGTCTACTTATCGGGTAATGTTCGTGAGAAATATAAAGCTGTAAAGGGCAAAAAAGGCTTTGAAGAAAACGAAAGAATGTTAAAAGCGGTTCTTCCGGAGGATATACCGGCGAAGAACATAACTCCTCAGTTTGGTGCGCCTTGGATAGCTCCCGATTATGTGGCTGATTTTTTGAAAGAAACGTTTGGGCTTTATAGTACGCCTACTGTAAACTATGACCCAACAACGGGTACATGGACTTTAGAAACAAATATGTGGGGAGATACTACTCTCCTAACACACAAATACGGCACTACATACTTAAACGGATTGAAGATTGCCGAAAAAGCGTTAAATATGAGAAACATCGTTGTAAAAGACAGCGATGGTAAGATACTTGTAAAAGAAACGAGAGCGGCGCAGCAGAAAGCCGATGATATAAAAGCAGCCTTTGAAGAATGGTGTTTTAAAGATTCCAACCGTAGACAGGAACTGGTTACAACATTTAATGAAAAGTTTAACTCCAATAGAAATATGGATTTCACGGAGCTTTCAAAGTATCTTACTTTTGACGGTTTATCAGACACTTTCAAATTGAGGGACTATCAGAAAAGGGCAGTAGCCAGAGCAGTATTCAACGGTAATACATTGCTTGCGCACGGCGTAGGCACAGGAAAGACCGCTGAAATGATAACCATTGCAATGGAATTAAAGCGTATGGGGATAGCCAAAAAGAACATGATGGTTGTTCCTCCGCATAAAGTTGCTGACTTTAGAAATGATATTTTAAAGATGTATCCTTCAGCCAAAGTCGCTATGCTGGAAAAAGGCGCAAATGCAACTCAAAGAAAGAGGTTTTATGCTCAGGTTGCCGCCAATGATTATGATATAGTAATTATCCCTCATACTTCTTTTGGTATGCTTGATGTATCAGAAGACACTAAGAGGGCGTTTATAACAAGTCAGATAGCAGAACTGGAAGATGTATTGACACAAGCGCAGCTTCAAAAGGGCAGTATAGACGGCAGATTTATCAGACAGCTTGAAAATCAAAAGAAACGTCTTGAAGAGAAACTTAAGCTGATTACCGAATCCGCAAAAGACAGCGGCAATACATTTGAAGAACTGGGCGTAGACAGCTTATTTGTCGATGAAGCCCATAACTTTAAGAACTTACCGTTCTATTCAAAATTAAGCAGAGTAGCCGGTGTATCTGTAAATCAAAGCAACAATAAAACAAGAGCAAGCAGAGCCGAGAATATGTTTATGATAACAGACTATCTAAACAAGAATAACGGCAGAATTACTTTCGGCACAGCTACACCGATAACTAACTCAATGTCGGAAATATATAATATGCTTCGTTTCTTACGTCCCGATATTCTGGAAGAATCGGGAATACAGTCGTTTGACGCATGGGCGGCTATGTTCGGTTCTATTGTAAATCAGGCAGAAGTCGACCCTTCGGGCAGACACATGAGAATGAAAGAAAGATTTTCTAAATTTAAAAATGTGGCTCAAATGGTTGAACAGTTCAGGCGTATGGCAGACATATTAAAGACAAACGAAGTAATCGAGGATCTCCCTGTAGCCGAAAGAATAGACGTGGTTAATGAGCCTAACGCTATTCAGGAAGAATTCCTTGATATTATAGACGGAATGATTGATGAAATCAGGACAAGCGGACAAAATGCAGAACACAATATGCTCGAAGTAACTACGGCAGGACAAATGGCTGCCATTGACCTACGTTTTGTTAAATCGTATTTTAAGGGTAAATATACCGATGAAGAGCTTAATCTTCCGAATAACAGGATTTCTCAGGTAGCAAAGAAAGTAATAAAAGAATACAACGACAGTAACGCAATCAAAGGAACGCAGTTCGTATTCTGTGATGTTGGCGTAAGGGATGACCCAAGTAAAAAATACAATCTGTATGTCTATGGCGATTTGATAAACAGGCTTGTCGCAGGTGGTATACCGAGAGAAGAAATCGCAATCGCACAGGACTTTGAGGATAAAGCTGACCTTAGTGCAAAAGTCAATACCGGTGAAATAAGGGTTCTTATAGGCTCAACGGCGGTAATGGGCGAAGGTATGAACGCGCAGAACAAAGCTGTTGCTTTGCACCATATGACCGTACCGGCTAGACCTTCCGACATAGAGCAGAGAGAAGGTCGTATTATCCGTTACGGAAACGAAAATAAGAATGTCCGTATATACCGCTACATTCAGGAAAAGTCATACGATAGTTATCAGTGGCAAATGCAGGAGAGAAAGGCGAGTTTTATAAATCAGGCGTTATCGGGCGGTACGGTTGAAGAACTTGAAGAAATGAGCGACTTCCAGCTTACGGCAAGGGAGGCTAAGGCAATTGCGTCAGGCAACCCTTTATTATTGGAGAAGATAGAAGTCGAGGATAAATTAAGCAAACTGAAATCTCTTAGAAATAAGTTTAATACAGATAAGCTTGAAATGAGAGATAGGCTTGCTACACTGCCGAATAGAATAAGCCGACTGGAACAGTCTGTTATGGATAAAAAAGCGGATATACAAACAGTAAACGCCAACAGCAGCGAGGATTTTGAGATAACATTTGGCAAGACAAAGTATACGGATAGGACAAAGGCTGCCGGTGCTCTTGAAAAAGCCATAAGCAAAATCCCTAAAAACGGAACAAACGTATTGATTGGTAGTTGTAAGGGACTGGATGTATACTACAGCTCATCACTGGATAAAGGTACTAAGTTCACTATTAAAGGAAATGACAGTTATATAGTGGACGGTGGTAACAGTGCTTCCGGAAACATAACAAGAATACTGAACGCAATCGGTAAAATTCAAAACTCTTTGGATATAGACGAAAAACTTCTTAAATCCTTTAAAGCCGAAATCAAGACTTTGGAAACGGAAGTGAACGCCGAATTCCCACAAATGAAAGAGTTGGAGGAACTACAGGCGAAACTTGCTGACATAGATACTCAGTTAGGTATAAACATAAGTGAAGTAGATATGAGTGATGTTGTTGTATCTGAAGAAGATGACGATACGACAGACTATTCAAAGGCAGTTGGCTCAGATTCATATACAGACCAGTGGGCGACACAAAGAGTAGGCGATAGCGATACAGAACCTAAATCGTTGTCAGAGATAGTCGCAAGAATACAACATGACTTTGATGTGAACATAACATCCGGTCATCTTCGTGGTGGCAACGTAAGAGGTGCTTTTAATAAGAATAACGAAGGAATACGAACTAAGCTTGCTAACGACCTTCCCACAATAACGCATGAGTTAGGACATTTCCTTGATAAGAAATATAAGTTAATCAATAAGAGCTTAGACAAGGAGTTAATAAAAGAGCTTACAGATAACCTTCCACAGGAAATGAAAGATGTTTATGCTGAAAATAAATGGAAAACAGAAGGTTTTGCAGAGTTTATGCGTAGGTTCATGCAGAACAGGGAAGTAGCGACAATAGACTACCCGGAATTCACAAAGTATTTCTTAAATACACTTGACGGTAAGGACGCCGCTTTAATATCACAGTTCGCTGACGATATAAACGCATACTATTCTTTAGACGCAGATACAGCCACAAGCTCGATAAAACTTAACGAGGAAAAGAGTTATGATGCAAGAACAATAACCGAAAAGATTAAAGACAAGGCAGACGTATTCTATCAAGCGTGGGTTGATTCAAACTACAGCATTAAACGCTTTGACAAAGCAACGGGTTCAAACGCCTATACGTTAGCGACAAATGCAGCATACTCTGACGCAATAGCAGGTCAGATAATAATGGGAGACCTTACGGACAGTAACGGCAAATACGTTTCTCCAGGACTTAAAACCACACTGAACGGTATAAATTTAAAAGATGAAAACGAGTATAGACTATTCGGAGAATACTTAGTTGTGAAACACGGACCTGAACGATTGGAAGAAGGTATGAGGATTTTTGCCGATGACAGGAAAAATTCATCTGCGTTTATGAACAAGAGAGCTGAGGAGTTGGAACAACAGTATCCGCAGTTTGCAGAAGCCGCAAAAAGGTTCTATAAGTTCATAGATGACTTTTACAGGACTTGGGCAGTAGATACCGGACTCATATCCGATACAGCGTTACCCAAATGGCATGAGAGGTGGCAGTATTATGTACCGCTTTTGCGTGATGTGGGCGAAACAGGCTTTATGGGTGCAAAAAGAGGTTTTGCAAATCAAAACAGCACTATAAAGAAAGCAAGGGGCAGTAGCTTAGATGTTATTCATCCGGTTGACGGTATGATTACAAATATGATTAAGATAGTCAATGCCGGCACTAGAAACAACGTAATGAGAAATATCACAAGAAGTGCGGACAAGTTAGGAGCTAATGCCAAGTTTATTGAGAAAGTCCCGACACCAATGAAGGTTGAAAAAACCAACATAGGCGGCGTTAAGCAGCAGATAATTACTAAGTTAGACGAACTGGGCTTAAGTGCTTCCGATAGAAAGTCGGTAGATGAAATCGTTACCAATGTAGACGATATTCTTATACAGTATGGCAGGGGCAAAGCATACGGCGATGTTATAACCGTGTTGGAAAACGGTCAGCCTGAATTCTGGAAGATAAATGACGCAGGATTACTCAAATCGCTGACAACAATGTCTCCGACCAAAATGGAGGGAATATTAGACGCATATGCTGTTGTAAGTAGATTTATGACTTCCAATATAACGGGCAGTAACCTTATATGGTCTATATTCTCAAACCTTCCGAGAGACTTTATGACGCTCTATACATACTCAAGCACTAAGAATCCGTTTAAACTGTTTGCTTCTTGTGGTTCAGCCTATGTCAATAAGGTTAAATACAGTCTGGGAAAAGAGGTTAATCCTCTGTACAGAGAGTACCTTGCTATGGGCGGTGGCACAATAAGCGCTTACTCTGCTGATAGGGACTTTGCAAAGAGGGCAAGAAAGAAATTTGCAGGCAAGAAATTTTCGTTAAATCCGCTTGATTGGATAGCATTTGTAGGTGATACAATCGAATCGGGTCCGAGATTTGCCACATACAAAGTATTAAGAGAACAGGGTATGGACCCCAGAGAAGCCTTTTACGGAGCTATGGACGTTACTGTAAACTTTAGAAGGGGTGGAAACTGGTCAAGACAGATAAACAAAGTAGTTCCGTTCTTTAATGCAGGCGTACAGGGACTTGATAAATTCGGAAGGTGGATAACCGCATCGGAGGTAAACGGTAGCGGACGAAAGAGTGTAGTTATGAAAAGGACTTTCGGTTTCGTAACGGCAAGCACAATTCTTGCAGCTATTACTTATGCGCTTAATAACTCTGATGAGGAGAAGGAAAAAGAGTACGAACAGCTTTCAACTTATATCAAAAACAGTTTTTGGAATATACCTTTAGGAGACGGCAAGTTCTTCGCTATTCCTAAACCTCGTGAACTTGGAGTGTTAAGTTCATTTATTGAAACAGGCTTAGAGTACTACAAAGGCGAAAACAAGCACGCATTTGACGGATTTTATGAGTATTTTACGGATAACTGCCTGCCCAATTTAGTATCTGACATATCGCAGATAGGGCAGAAAGGACTTAAAGAAACAGGCGCAGGATTACTTGGAGATTTAGGTTTAATAGGTATAGTCGGTTATGTAGTCGCAAACAGAGACTTCCTCGGTAAACCTATAGTGCCGGCTAGTCTTGAAAAACTGGAGAAGAAAGACCAGTATACAGACCGTACAAGTAAGATTGCATACTGGATAGGACAAGCATTTAACGCAAGCCCGATCGAGATAGATTATGCTTTCGAGCAGTTGTTAGGCGGTTTTTGGAAGTATCAAAGAGCGTTATTCCCGGTAGGAGAAGCAAATATAGATTATTCTTTGGGTGTGAAAAATACATACTTCAAGGACAATCAGTATTCTAACGATATAATCAACTGGATGTACGATAATGCCGATAAGAGCAGCAGAGCAGCGGAAAGTGATCCGGATAATATCGACAAAGCTATAGCAAATAAACTGGATAACAGCTTAAAAGAGTTCTATTCCAGTTATTACGGTTTAGCGAAAGGAAAACCCGAAACAAAACAGCGCAGGGCTACACGTCAGGATGTCATAGATATAATTTATGAATATCGAAAAGCCGTTGAAGGTGATTATTATAAGAAAATAATCAACGATGTTAAAGAGTTCTGCAAGAAAGTCGGAGATGAAAGCTATCTTCCTGCGGTTATGCAGACTAAGATTAAGGACGGAAAGAAAAAAGAGCATGAACTTACGGACAGCCAGTATGTAGAATACCAGACATACTATCTGACTACCTACTGGGACTTAGCAGAGGATTCGTTAAGAGGTGTCGGAAACGATAAAAAGACAGCTGCGATACTTAAAGAAGTACAGACAGTAGCGAGAGAAGAAGCCACAAACAAAATGCTTGCTTCAATGGGACTTCCTAAATCTGATTTTTCACAGAAATACAAGGGCGTATCAAACGATGATATAATTGAGTTCCGTACGGAAGTGAAGTTAGAAAAAGAAGCAAAAGTAGCAAGAGGAGGAAGCGATTCTCTGAAACAAGTTGAAACAGCTGAGATTTTAGATAACATGAACCTTGATAGTGATGATACATATACATTGTTCTTCAGCCAGCATCCAAACGGTACAAACGCCAGAAAAGCATATGAAGCAGGAATATCGGCAGATGACTATCTGTATTTCCTTGCGGAAACAGATGATATGGAAGCAGAGAAAAAAGAAAACGGAGAAACGGACAGAGGTTCAAAGAAAACAAAAGTAGAAGACCTGTTATATGATATGAATTTAGACGAAGAAGAATACTGGACACTCATGGAAATAGCTGGGTATAAAAGACCCTAGGAATAAAAATCAACCCCTCATTCGAGGGGTTTTTAAATTTAATCAAGTATATCACAGACCTGTTTTTTTGAGACAACTTCAAAAATAGTCTAACAATAAGCTAACAAATTATGAAGAAATGCCTGAAAATTAGGACTTTTTCGCAACAAAAATTTAAGAATTTATTGCTTTATAACAAATTTTAACACGCTCTAATAATTTATGAAAAATTACAAATGCCGTAAAATCAACGTTTAAACAGGTTTAAACTCGATAGAACGTGTTAAAATAAGTCAATAAAAATAAAATAGTCTGACAATAAGCTAACAACTCATAATACTTTTTGTTTAGTAATAGAAAACTATCAAATCATATTTACTGCGGATATTAATTCCTCAACAGCTTTATGAGTGTATACTCTTTCAGTCAAGTCTTGCGAAGCGTGTCCCATAATCAATTTTACAGATGTTGGATTTACACCTGCGGTATTTGCCATAGAAGCAAAAGTATGACGGCAATCGTGTGGGAGGTGTTCCATTCCTAATTTATCCATTAATTCTTTAAAGGATCTAGAGTATACATGGTATGACATGTCAATAAAGAACACATTCTCTTTATTATACCGTTTACGGACTAAGGGGATAACTTTGTCCGAGATTGGAACAACTCTTTCCTTTCCTGCTTTAGTCTTGATGCCTCCAACCATATACTTCTCTTCTAGGTGTATGTTTTCGTTTTTCATATAAAGTAGTTCTGAAGGGCGCATGCCAGTATAAATCATAATCAGAACAGTATCGGCTATATCCTCGCTGAATACTACGGAGAATAGTCTTTGTATCTCCACATCTGTAAAGGGCTTATGCATATCTGATTTTGGTCTGTTACCAATCTTAACAAACGAAGCATAGTTCTTGTCGATAACATCAAGTTCTATTGCAATATCAAACATTTGATGTAAGAGAGTTTGTATATGGGATTTGGTTTGCCACGACTTATCAATGTTATCTATAAGCGTTTGCATTTTATATGTCTTTATACTCTTTATAGGTACATCCCATAGCTCTTTTAAGTGTTTGTAAGCGGTTGTATAAACTCGGCAACCGCTGGCAGAAATTTCACTGAACCTACGCTTTTTGAAGATTTCCCACATATCCGCAATAGTTACACTGTCATTCTTAAGGTCGTAAGGATTTTTGTTGTACTCTGTGAGGACTGTTAAGGCTTCTTCAGACGTTGTAAAATAGCCGAGTATAGAATACACAGGTTTACCGTTCTTATCGCTGCCTGAGCGAACACGGACAGCGTAAGGGCGTCTCCGATTTCCCGACAGTTTGTACACACTGCCGAAACCTTTTGGTAATCGTTTCATAAAAAAAGACCTCCTTTATTTATTTTGGGTATAGAAATAAAAGCGGTCATGTGATATACTTTATTTGTCGAGAATAAGGTATATCGAAAGATAGACCGCTAAGTCCTCTGTGTTGGCGCACAGGGGATTTTTATTTAATTGTCAAAACATAACCTACATGGTTTATAACCTTTATTTTCGGCTTCTTTCTTACTCATAACAGTATAATCGGTTATATCACTTTCGTTATATTCTATAACATCATATGTGTGGTATGTTTTTGGATCAGGCTCTTCGGCTATATGGACTTCCCCTGAATCGGAATTTCCGTAGTGATAATAATGGCGTTCGTCGTTTTTTAATACTATTACAGCATAGTTACTATAAAAATCTATTGCGTACTGAACATAATCTTCAAGGTACGCCGAATAGGAGATTTCATCTTCGAATGTTTCATACACATCTTGGTAGTGGGTATCAAGCTCAGCTTCAAACTCCTCGTACTTTTCTTCTAACAATCCTTTATAATATTGTTCAGCTTCGGAATATCCTTCGTCGTAACCGAGTTTGTATTCATGCCGTAGTGTACTATCATATCCGCTGTCTATTTTAAAGAACGCAAGTAGCATTGCTATTAAAACAACGAAAAATAAAACATAACTTTTCATACGCACCGTTCCTCTTTTGCCATAACTGCTTCATTTAATATTAATTGGAAAATTTTACTTATACAAAATTCGACCAATATATGATAGAATAAAGCCATAGAAATATATTCCAAAATAAGCATACGTTGCTAAAAATTATACAAATTTAAGAAAAAATTTTCGTAGATTATGACGGTTTATTTTATAAATAAGAAAATATGTTGTTATATACGAAAATTCGTTATATAATCAGATTATCGCAATAAGTAACTTATTAAAATCCTTATATAATTACTGGGGGTGCTTATATGGATTATAAAGAGTTGATTTACATGATGTTGGAATCTATAGATAATTGTGATTATAGATTAAAACTTATTTTTCGGTTTATAAAAAAGATAGTTGGCTGGGGATGACTCAGCCGTTTTTTATTTCTCCCATTGATTTTGCAACACACTCAAGAGCCTCCCAGCCGGCTTCATCGAGTTTACATAACATGCCTATAAATTTCTTTTTAAAAGAATCGTTTTTATCTTTAAGCAATTCTCCGACAAATTCTGCAATTTCTTCTTCTAAACTAAGCTGTACAAACATTTCGCCTGTACCATTTCTAAGCCAATCTTCGTTAACATCAAACTTTTCGCAAATCAATTTATATATAGGTTCTTTTTGGTCAGGTCTTTTTAACCTGTCAAATTCTATATTTACAATTACACTTTCGCTTACACCTAAAGTTTCGCCAAAAGCTCTTCGTGACATTTTTAAGTGTTTCCTTAATATTTGTATGCGTTCACTAATATCCATTTTTTCACCTACTTTCTATTTGAAGTATAACATCAAAAATCTTGCTAGTCAACAAAAAAATACAAACTAATTTGAAAAAATCTTGTAAAATCTTATTGACTAATAAAGAAATGCGTGTTATGATTTGTTTATCAACAAGAAATGGAGGCGAGGCAATGACAGAAAAACAAAAAGAAGTTCTTGAGAGAATGAGTAAAGCAATTGAACCTCTTAATGATGATCAGCTGGATGACCTTTTAAAAATAGGAGACGGTATGATTATCATGCAGGACATAATGACAAGAACTAGGAATAAAGAAGCGAGTTAGGAGGTGGAAAGATGTTCAAAAAAGAGAAATCCGAAAAAGAAGTAAAAAAAAGCGGTCTTGTCGGGGAAATAGGTAGTGAAAAAGAAACAACTTATTGTAGCAAGCTTATAAAAGAAATAATAGAGAGACCTGAGTTTTATGAAACTGGTCTTGATCCGAAGCAAATGCGAGTGGGAATGTTGCTTGGTTATGTAACAGGAAAAGAAAATGTCGAAAGAGAACTGTTGGAGGTTAAAACGGAGACAGAAATACTTATGTCGGAAAACAAACGACTTAAATTAGAAATAAAGGTAGTGGAAAACTGTTGCAAGGAAATGATGAAAGAGAGACTACAGCAAAGCTATGAAAGCAAAGATAGCCTGTGCAACAGTAGCAAGACCTGCGATAAGAGCAATAACTAAAGAAGCTTTAAGCAAATTATCAGCGGCTTGTTTTTGAATATTAGCATTTTTCTGATTTTCTGATTCAGTCAGATAGAACAGTAAGCCTTTTGGAGTTATTTCAAAGTAGCAGTCTTTTTTAAGAATTTCTGATGAAGCTGAAATTAAATTTTCGTTATTTAATGCTATAAGCAATAAGTCAATATCTCGGAAAGGACATGAGGTAGTTTGCTGTATGGAATTAACAAGTTCACTGTAATGAATGTGAGGGTTTTGATGAATGTGGTTTAAGATTTCAGACTGAATAGAAAGCATATTTATCACTCCTTTAAAGAAATTATAACACAGGAACTGAATAGGCAACAATAAAAAGGTGGGTGAAAAAAAGGAACTACCCAATGCCGCTAACATTGAATAGCCCCTTCTCACACATTTACCCTTAATTGTATGTGTTACATAAGGTATACACTTGGTTTCCATGTTGTGGGTGGACAACCTTCCTGACTAGACAGGCTTATGTATGCCCGAGCGCAGACGTTTCACATACAATCCCTGCTTACTACGTCCGAGACACGTTTGCTTAAGCAAAGCCGAAAACCGGCTTACGAAGGGTACGGCTAAGACGCATGATAACTTCCAGAACTTTGTTCATAAAAGCATCACCCACCTTTCTATTGTTGCCTATAGGAAAAAATTCCTCGAGGTTAAGTATATTGTAGCACTAAGTAAACGAGGTGAGAAGATGAAAATAACAGTTGAAATGGTTGCAAGAGAACTGGGGAAGACGTCTGAAACTATAAGAAAGCTAATAGATGATGGTGATTTGCCCATAGCTATTGTTAAACAGAACGGAAAGAAAAAGGATTATGTAATACTTCCTAATCGGTTATACGAAGCTACCGGAATAAAGTTTAATGGCTATGAACCATTGCCGACAGTTGATATAAATATCGACTATGAAAAATTGGCTAAGAGCGTAGCTGAAGAAATTACAAAAGAAATGGCAAAAGGGATTACAGTAACATTCTGAAAGGAGGTCTCACAATGACAGCAGTAGAAACAGTAAGCTTCTGGCTTGCCTATGGGATAGTAATAACAATCATCAGCGCGATATACATACACCACATAAGCAGAGAAATGGAGCAGGAGCATGAAAGAGCAGAGCGTTATAAAGAAAGATACGAAGCTCTCAAACGAGGAGAGCGATAAGAAGTTGGATGACGCCGCCAGGAAAACGTATAAGGAAATAGTACTTATAGAAATACGCAAAGAAGCGGAGTTGGACGACTATAAGATTAAAGGCTGTATTCGGTCAATACAAAGGAGAGGTAGGCGGTGAAAGACCAATGCAAAAGCTGTGCGAAGTGGCGCAGATGTAAGGACAGGTCAAGAGGAGTAGCCTGTGCGGAATATAAAAAAGCCCCTGCGGAGCGGCAACTCCAACAAGGGGCACAAACAAATAATCACTTACATGATAACCGAAAACGGAAGAAAAGGCAAGG
>ULNX01054598.1_pt1 | contig 22186 bp, 18 predicted proteins | sample 1952061 | NCBI WGS metagenome assembly ULNX01 (sample SAMEA4835588, study PRJEB28245) | human gut metagenome | biome: gut microbiome; material: fecal sample | place: Denmark | collected 2008 | reverse complement strand
TTTTAACTCGTCCATTTTTATTGGACACTAATGAGGACCAAAATGAGTAAGATTATGGTGAAGGAACAAAGAGAAACTATGAGTCTTCTGTTTTTCATTAAGAAGACTAAATTATTGAAAAATGGAGAAGCACCAATTTGTCTACGCATATCTATTAATAGACAAATTGCAGAGATTAGAATTAAACGTAGTGTTTCTGTTGAAAAATGGAATCAAGCAAAAGGATGTGCAATAGGAAAAGATCGATTGTCTAAAGAATTGAATTCCTATCTGGATACTATTCGCTATAAAATGTTTCAAATACATAGAGATTTGGAATTAGATTCTCAAATTCCAGTAACTGCTAATGCGATTCTGAATAGATATTATGGTCATGATCAAAGAATGTTGCTGGATGTATTTAAAGAACACAACGATAAATGTCGGGCTCTTATCGGAAAGGAATATGTAGAGGGAACTGTGCGTAAGTTTAATACTACCCTACTCTATTTAAAGCAATTCATTCAAAATGTGTATCATAAGGATGATATGTATCTCAATGAACTTAATCAGGAATTTGTCCGTAATTATGAATATTTTCTTAAAACGGAAAAAAACTGCCAGAATAATTCTGCACTTAAACATATAAAGAATTTTCGTAAGATAATCCGTCTAGCTTTAAGTAATGAATGGATGAAGAGAGATCCTTTCTTTGGACTTAGATTCAAGGCTGAAGAAGTGAATGTAGATTTTTTATCTATTGACGAGCTTGATAGGATTAGGCACAAACAAATTGATGTACCAAGATTGGAGAAAGTTAGAGATATTTTTGTTTTTTGTTGCTTCACTGGACTTGCATTTGCGGATGTTTCTCAGCTTACTTCCGAAAACATAATACAAGATGGTCAAGGTAAGCTTTGGATTCGTAAAAGCAGACAGAAAACAAAAGAAATGTGTAATATACCCATTTTGAGTGTTGCTAAAGAGATTCTTGATAAGTACAATGACTATGCTCAAACTAACGGGAAAGGACTTTTGTTACCTGTTTTAAGCAATCAGAAGCAAAATGCATATTTAAAAGAAATTGCAGATATTTGTCATATCAAAAAGAAGTTAACAACACACGTAGCTCGACATACTGCCGCTACAATCGTATTCTTGGCAAATAAAGTCTCTATAGAAAATGTTGCGAAAATATTAGGACATGCCAATTTGAATATGACTAGGCATTATGCGAAGGTGTTAGATCAGTCTATAATGAATGATATGGAAAATGTAGAAAGAACTTTTTGTAATTAATGCTTTACACAACATTCAATTTGAATTTTCTTGAGATTTAAAGAATGATAGAAACACTATTTCACTTTTATATGATATAAAGAATGAAAAATACCTACTTTAGGGTCAGTCCTTACCTTAGGTTTGGACTGACTTTATTGATTATATTATATCACAAAAGCTACATTTAAGAAAAGACTTAATGTTTTATTATTTACACTTGAATGGTTATTTGATTTAAGCCTAAGATTTGGGGATAACTTAATGTGTTTGTTTAATTTGAAACTCGTTCCTAGGATAAAGTTTATTTCTTTAATTTCTTGAGGCTGGTTGAGTGTTTTAAGAAAATCACACCTTCCAAAATAACTTATCTTATGTTTAGGAAATAGAGAGAAATAAAATGATCCTCCGTTTTCATTGCTATCCTTGATATATGCTTTGTTCAACATAAGATTATACTCACCCGCGATTGACAAATAATGATTACTATATCCTAAAAATACAGCTAAATTACCAATGCCTTTTTCTTCAAGCCTTTCTGCTTCATTATAGGAACCGTAGATCCGAAAAATCATATTTGAAATTGGATTCAATGTTATTCCTATACCATATAACAGCCCTTTTCCTAATTGAACCTTTTTATAGCCTTCCCCATTGACAAGAATAAAATCCATAGCGAGCATGGGGCTAAAGCTATATTTAACGGAAAATCCAAGATCAGCACTGCTACCATATTTATATTCGTCTTGGAATGATTTCATGATGTATCTTTTCCCCCAGAAATCTTCCTGTAATTTAAATTGAGTAGTTGAAATAAGCCCTCCGTTGATTTCCCATTTTCCCTTTTTCCATGCAGCTTGTGCATTCTTTATAAATCCTATTCTGTGATGGTCCTCTACCTGTTCAGATTGGCCAAAATCTATAACAGCCTTTACTTCCCAATTTCCATTAAACTTCTGTTTATATCCAACATATGCTCTTTCTAGTCCAAATCCTTTATCGTTATTTGATTTCGTGAGTCCTGTATGGAAGTCTGAAAAAATAGTAACAATAGCTTCACCTTTGGGCATATCTTCAGCCATCGATTTATTCGGAGTATTGAAAAAAGTAATAAATATCGAAATGAACAAACAATTAATGTATTTAGATGCGTGTCTTTTTAGTATCATTGTGTGATTATTATGGTTTGATTATAAAAATCTGTGCCAAGTACATTGCATTACCTGACACAGATTGGTGCTATTTTGCGAAATACCTATTGAGAAGATTTTACATTCCATACCATAAGAGCACATATGACAGACAATAAAGCTGCGCCAATCCAGAAATAATTTATAGCCGTAAAGTCATACACTTCTGTTCCATTTACTATTGTTTTATGCCCTTCAATAAGTATGCCGCTCATTACATCTTGGATACCGGCACCTACATAACTAGCGATACCAACCACTCCAAGTGCTGCTCCAGAAGCATTTCTTGGAGCTATGTCAACAGCCATAAGTCCTCCTAAAAAGCATAATAGCACTCCAATGCTTAAACCAAACATTACCATTGCTGCGGCATCCAACCAATAATTAGTACCTGGTATCAACAAGAAAAGACATAAGGCACATACATTCAGCAAACCAAAAATCAGGGCTGGGAAATTCCTTTTACCTTTAAACAATTTATCGGAAATGAACCCAGACAGCACTGTTCCCACAATACCACAAACAGAACCGATAGAGATAATAAAACTGGCATCCAAAGTGTTATATCCTTTTTGGGCCTCCAAATAGAAAACTCCCCAACTGTTTACTGCGTAACGGCTAATGTACATAAAAGCGCTTGACAAGGCAAGAATCCAGATGGCAGGCATCATAAGTACCTGTTTCTGTGCTTTATTATAGTCCGCAGTTTCATCTTCGGTCATTATTCTCTTCTCTTTTGGCTGATTTACAGGAGGAAGACCTTTGCTTTGTGGTGTATCCTTAAAAAAATTCCATACTATCAACGCTCCTATAATACCAACTATGCCAGCGCCCCAAAAGCCGTATCTCCATCCCCATGTACTTACAATAGAAGCAACAATGATGAACGTAAGGGCTTCACCTATGTTATGGCTTGCGGACCAGAAGCCATAAAATGAACCTCTTTCCTTATCATTAAACCATCTTGACAAACCTACGACACATGATGCAGCTCCCATGGATTGAAACCAGCCGCTGATACCCCATAGAATAGCAAACAAGATAAACGAGTTGGTAAATCCCAGGCATAAGTTAACCAATGCGGTCACCAATAATCCAGTCGTCATGAAATGATTAATATTACTACGATCAGCTAAAAAACCATTTGCAAACTTGCCGACTGCGTAGGTAAAAAATAAGACAGCTCCGATTATACCTAATTCTGTTTCAGAAAATACACCTTCTTCCACAATCGGTTTTTTCACCACATTCAGACTTAATCTGCATACATAATACAGACCGTAACCTAAAGTTGCAGAAAGAAATGTTGCCCACTTATAATAGGTCATTTTCTTTTGCTGTTCCTTGGGTGAATTCCAATTGACTAATTTAGGTTTTGATACTTTATAAAATTCAATTATTGATTTTAAGATCATGGTATTATTTATTATACACTATTCTACATAGTATTAGAAAATGATTATGAAATTACAAGGCCCCATAAGAGACCTTGTAAACAACGAAAGATGACTAAACTTGTTTTATTTATGTAATTTCTTAGCCTTTAAATAATCCAACAATAGCGCGGGTCTATCAGTTTGGATGAGCTTAGCTCCCTGCTTTATAACCCATCCCCAACTTTCTTCCGGTTCTTTTAATTCTACAGCTCTATCATCATCATGCCCTCCGCAAAGTTCTGGCCATAACGTGTTAATAAATATCCTTGAGCCACTGTCCTTCACTTTTTTTATCAGCCTTAGAATTTCGGGTGAATCATTGTTGAATACCAGTTCAAAAGCTTGTGGGTGTAAATTCTTGATATAGCTGTCAATAATCTGTTCAGCTCCTTCCTTATGCAGGTTTACTACAGGCATAAATACCATCTTGTTCAACACCTCACCGTTTTCTGCCTTAACCTTTTCATAAGTATGATCAGATTTCATTATACACTGGTTAACAGTACCGGTTTTCTCTAAGATTGCGTATGCTTCTTTAAAATAATCATATCCCTTATCTATATTAACCATTATCTTGCCTTTGCATAAAAGCATTACTTCCTCAAAAGTAGGTATTCTATGTCGGGTTTTTTGACCATGACCAGCTTTTAAATAGAGTTGTTTGATCTCTTCCAGTGTATAGTCTTCTGGTTTTCCTTTACCGGTTGTAGTTCGGTTAAGTGTCTTATCATGCATCAGAATTAAATGCCCATCCTTTGTTTTTTTCAGGTCTATCTCAATCATATCAACACCCATTTGGATACAATTTTGTATAGCTTGTAATGAGTTTTCTGGTGCGTTTCTCCAATCTGCTCGGTGTGAAACTACTAGAATTTCTTCAGAGGGACTAATTTTAAGTTTCTCTTTGACATTCTGAGCATAAGTTCTTCCCCCTATAAGGGAGAAGAACATTAATATATAAATAACTATCTTATGCATAATACACTTTCTTATTTCTGTAATCCATTACGTTTTGCGTTCTGTCCTCTTTGCGGCCAAACTGATTTTGCTGGTCCATCAATACCACAATCTATGGCAGTTAATTTGCATACTCCATTATCTTCAAATGCAATAAATATTATTCCATAATCAGATATAACAGGTGATGACCAGATTTTAGTTCCAAGCTGTGTTTTATATAATTCTTTTCCTGTTTCACTGTCAAGAACAATATAATAACCAGCTTCATCACATACATGTAATCTTCCTTTACTATCTAATGCTGGTACACCACTTATATCATTTTGTGCCGTATATATCCATCTTTTAGCCCCGTTCTTAGTCAATGATATTACTTGTGGATTGGGGGCTTTGGTGCCTACATATACATTTCCGCTTTGGTCTATTACCGGACCGCCTTGGCTTATAGTACATCCCGTACTGTAATTCCAATTTTCATTACCGTTTGAAGAATAGGATGCTATCACGCCCTCTGAGAAAGCAACATAAATGTTCCCTTCCGCATCGATTGCCGGTAATGTTGCTCCTGCGGTATTGCCTTTTCCTAAATTTGGTGATAGATTCTTTCCATCGGTAGTTGTACGAGAAAATCCATTAGCTCCAGACAGTCCACAATATACGGTACCAGTTGCATCAACAGCCAATCCTGCATTCGCTCCTCCATTTGGCGACTTGGTCCGCCATATTTGTGTGCCGTTCGAAACGTTTACTTTGTGTACGGATCCTAATGTACCTCTATTGCCTATGATGATATTTCCATCTGGACATTTTACAGGTGATAGATAAGGTATTGTCGTTCCTGTACCTAATTCATAACGCCATTTCATTGTTCCATCAGAATTAATAGCGTAAAGACTACTACTCAGATTACCATCCTCAGTGCTTGCTCCTATATAAATTGTTCCATCCTTATCAACCATAGGAGAAGACCCTTGATTCCCGCTTTCGCCATTCTGTGACAAATCAAACATCCATTTTTTCTCACCGGTTGATGAAAAAGCATATAAGTGCAATGCACTTGAAGATATATATATATCACCATTATCACCTACTGCCGGAGAGATTGATCTTAATGACGATGATGATTCAAATTCTTTTGTCCACAACTGCACAAAATTATCCTCTATACCATTTCTTACATAGATTGTAGACTCTTTCTTTGATGTTTCACCTTTATTATCCTTTACAGTCAGTGTCACATGAACAAAACCAGCAGAGGTGAAAGTATATTCAAATTCATCTTGAGTTGAAACGTTCTGTTCATCAACAGTCCATTGATATGATTCTATTGTTCCATCCTCATCATAAGAAGTAGACTTGAATGTTACTTTCTCATTAATCTTACATAATAATGGTGTATAGCTGAAATCAGCTACAGGTGCCATATTTGTTGGATTTACTACTATGGTATCACAATATGTTGAATACAATCCATTTTCGTCTGTTACGGTTAGTTTTACAGCATATTTGCCTGCTGTTGTATAGGTCACAGAAGTATTCTCTTCTTCTGAACGGTTTCCATTACCTTCAAAGCCAAAATGCCAGAAATAACTGATTATTTTACTATCTGTTTCTTTAGATGTATTTGTTAAAATAACTTTATCTCCGACAGTATATTCTTCTTTATCGGTAATAAAACTTGCTTTGGGAGCATTCCCCTCAATGATACTTTGATCATCTGAACAGGAACACAATCCTAATAATGCGATAAAAATATATTTTTTCATAATTTCCTATTTTAAAATTATCTTCTACCCTTTGCTTCTAGATAACTGGCTAGGACTTGTGGGTAATCGGTCTGAATCATATTGACATTCTTAGCTAATAGTTTATCTATTCCTGTATAGTTTCCTTTAAGCATTTGTGAATCATAATCATATCCTTTCATATCGAGAATATTGGTAGTCCACAGAAGCCCTTTCTGCTGGAGATTCTCAGGAAAGTTTGTATCAAGAGCTTTCGACAAGGACAACTGAGCCATCTTGATATCCAATGATGCAAGGAATTCAATGTCTGATGCTTCAATACATTGTGGATATACTACCGGAGACGGTGTATAGTTTCTGATAGTATTTACTACATCCATGTCTTCAGTATAGAAGAACACTTGATCCAACATTCCAGCCGATTTGACAATATCATAGACTTCTTTTACGGGTACGTCTTTGACATCCAAATCAAAGTAGATTTTTCCTTTCCCGCTCAATAATGCGTCATAAAGTGTCGGTACTTTTTCTGATGTCACAGTTCCATCATCTAGTTTCAGTTGATATGACTGTATTTCCTCAAGAGTAAGATCCTTCACTTTACCCTTTCCTGTAGTTGTCCGATCGATGGTTTCATCATGCATAAGAATAAGAATACCATCTTTGGTCCTTCTTGGGTCTACTTCCACCACATTTACTATTCCATTTAAAGCGATACAGCTTTCTATGCCTTTTATTGAATTTTCAGGGGCATTAGACTGATAGGTATTCCCTCTATGGCCCATTATCCAAGTTTTATTGGAATCGAAAATACTTAATGCATATTTAAGACTCGTTCCTGACACTGCTACACTCTTAGATGCATCTCCTTCGCTTTTGTCTGAGCAGATTACTTTCACAGTGACTGGATATTCACCTTCCTCTGTGAAATGATAAGTAATTGTCGGTTGATTCCCAATTATCTGATTTTGACACATCCAAACGACTTTGTCTATATTAGAATTCCCTTCTATCACAGCTTGAAGTGTTATGTCTTCATACTTTGCCGGTGTTTGGTTGCTCACATTTATGGTGACTGAAACTTCTCCGACTGGAGAAGTTTCAGGCTCATCACCGTTGCTACAAGATATGAATGAGAATACTAAATATGAAACTAAAATGGTATATAAGAAATGTTTCATACTAATGATATTTAATTAGTTATATCCTTTATTTTGATACATTCTTTCTGGGTCAAGTTTATGCTCATCATAAGGTATTGGCAGAAGAAAATCTTTTTCTGAGAAATTAGGATTCTTTTTCTGCATAACACTGAGCAGTTCCTGATGTGTATAAAGTCGTAATAAGTCATACCAGTATTGTCCTTCAAAGGCAAATTCAACTCTACGTTCGTGCAAGATTGCATCACGTAAATTCGAGCCAGAATAATCTGGAAGTCCCGCTCTCTCCCTGACCATGTTTAAGTAAGTCACAGCGTCAGTTTCGTTTAGTTGCATTTTAACTTCTGCCAACATTAAGGCGATATCCGCATATCTCAGGATAATCCAGTCATTGTCACCATATCCATTCACATCATCGAGGTCTGTATATTTCTTGACATAGTTTATCCCTGATGCTGTCCCACATGAAACATCTTTACGCAGGTCACCGGCCTCATAGGCATTCATCATATCGTCTGTTGGTATGTTGTTTCCTGTTCCTGATTTTTGAGAGGTCAATCCTGTTTGAGAAGTCGGTTGGAAAATATAGGCATAATTTGATGCAAGGCTTGAATTTCCACCTTCATACATGACTCTGAAAATAATTTCAGTACATTTCTCTTGAGCATCTTTATCGAATACATCAGCATAAGATATTTCGTTCAGTGTTCCAAAAGGTCTCATCTTCCAAACAGTTTCCAAACTGCTTTTAGCAGCTTTCAGATTGTTTTCTCGTTCTGACTGGAAATCTTCATCAGCGGCCTTTGATAAATAGACTTTTCCCAACAAACCATATGCTGCAGCTTTGGATACACGTCCGATACCATCTCCGGTTTGGTTGTCTGGAAGCGGACTTTCCGTAACCTTTGTTAAATCATCAATAATTTGATTGTATACTAAAGACTTGGGATCTCTCGCTGTATGTTCTTGGATTTCTTCTTTTGTCTTTAATTCCGTTGTGACTACAGGAACATCCCCGAACTGCATGACTAAATGGAAGTATGTCAATGCCCTAAGGAAATACATTTCAGCTTTTAGTTCCTGCTTATCAGTCTCATTTTCAAAGGGAATACCGTCAATTTTATCCAATATGATATTACTTCTTGTTACACACTTATATAAGTCCGTCCAATGAGTTTTTACTTGCGAATTATCTGTAGAAAGTGTATAATTAAAGAATTGATAGTTTATACCACCACCGGCACCGGGGTCCTGTAATGTAGTATTCTCAGAACGCACATCAGTATAAAGATACATATTTTTATAGTATCCATTACCACGCAAAGCTGCGTATGCACCATTTGCTGCCATACGAATGTCACTTTCAGTTTCATAATATGTACTGGCAGGAATCTTATTGGGATCATACTCTTCTAGAAAATCTGTACAAGAAGAGAAACCGATCAATCCAATTAAAGCTATACTAAGACAATATAATTTCATAAAATAATTTTTTTATTAAAACGCCAATTTAAGTCCAACACTATATGTTCTAGCCAAAGGATATACACCCCAGTCAAAACCGGGCAACAAGTTGTCTCCTTTATAATCTACTTCTGGGTTATATCCTTCATAATCGGTAATGGTAAATAAATTATCTACACTTGCATAAAGTCTGAGAGATTCAACTCCAACTTTCTTCATCCATTTAGCCGGAAAATTGTAACCAAGTGTTATATTACTGCATCTGAAATAAGAAGCGTCATCTACCATGTATGAACTCAATCTCTGACTAATGTTTGGGGTTGATGTACGAGTCGCACGGAAAACAGTTCCATTTCCTGGATTCTCATCAGACTGCCATCTATCTAATGCGGATACTAATTGGTTTCCTGATCCTTCCATATTGTATAAATAATATTTCTGGAAGTTTATAACCTGAGCGCCTTGTGAACCTGTGAAGGTTGCTGACAGGTCAAAATTCTTATACGACATATTTGTACTGATACCGTAAGTAAAATCAGGGTAAGCATCTCCTAATATATCACGGTCATTTTCTGTAATCCGTCCGTTTCCGTCCACGTCACGCCATTTGACATCTCCAGGGTGTATGTTATTATAATCCGGAACAGCAGGACCTACTAATTGATAACCTTCAGGGAATGCTCCATTAACCAAATTGCTTTTATCTATAAGAATCTTCTCATAATCAGCCGTAGATATAATTCCCTCTTGGATATATCCATAGAAAGAACCGATAGGTAATCCTGAACGTGTAACATGGCTGACTACATTACGTTCACTTACCATGTACAAATCATTGATGCCTCCTAAGTCTAAGACCTTATTTCTGTTTACAGAGATATTTGCATTCACATTCCATTTAAATTCTCCCGTTAAGATACGTGCATCCACCTGTAAATCCATACCTTGGTTGAGGACTCTTGCATTAGTCAAGTTTGTCTTTACAGATGTTGAACCAGATATGGCTGAAATAGGCTGGTCATACAGCAAATCGTATGACAAACTATGATAATAGTTGCCAATTACATTTACTCGGCCATTAAATAAGCCCAAGTCAAAGCCTGCATTATACTGTGATGTCTTTTCCCATCCTACAGCAGCGTCTCGGAATGAACCTTGCCAATAAGCGGACTCAACACCTCCTCCAAATGGATAACCACCTGATGACATTGTAGCTGTATGTTCATAGTTGCCAATATTATTGTTACCACTAAGTCCCCAGCTAGCTCTCAAACGAAAACTGGTTGATTCACCCAGTAATTCTTTATAGAATTTTTCGTTTGATACAGTCCATCCTACTGATATTGAAGGGAACCATCCCCATCGGTTTTCACGTCCAAAACGTGAAGATCCATCTGTACGAACTGTTCCAGTGATTACGTATTTATTATCAAATGCGTAGTTTACACGTGCCAGATATGACATCATTGACCAAGCTGCTTTTCTCGTATCACTGTCCAATGATATATCTGAAGCATTTGGACCATGAGCAGTTACCTCATGAATACGATCATCAGAGAAACCAGTTGCGTTGACTACAACCTTATCATAAGTTTTCTTCTGCATGGTATAACCTCCCAATACATCCAACCTATGTTTGTTCCATTCACCTTTATAATTTAAGGTAAACTCACCGAGGTAGTCCATGTCGTTATTCATTTTATCAATAGCTTTTACTCTTGATTTGATACTTTCTGAATTCGGCATATCACCATCCTGTCCAATTGTGCTAGGACGATAATAATTATATCTGTTCGTATTATATTGAGTTCCTAAGTTAGCCTTAAACTGAAGATTCTTCAATATATCATAGGTGATATTGGTATTAAAGTTCATACGGTATAATTTATATCTCGCATCTATCTCATGAGCTAGAGCTACTGGATTCTCAACCATCTGATATCCATCTGCTTTCATGGCAATCTGATTTCCTACGGCATAACTTCCATCCTCATTATATACTGGAAATTGTGGAAACATTAATAAAGCGCTTTGCACAATACCGTCATTAATATATCGTCCATCAGCTTGTACTTGTCGTTCATGTACATCTTCGAAGGAGAAGTTCACACCAACTTTTAAACGTTTAGTGACATTTGCATCGACATTGGCGCGAACATTCAAACGTTTATGATTTGAAGGGGCTATAATACCATCTTGGTTTAAATATCCAAGGCTAAAACGGTATTTAATATTATCATTACCACCTGTCACTGAAACATTATGTCGTGTCATAGGTGCATTCCCATAAATAGCATCTTGCCAGTCTGTGTTGTATGTAGGTTCCACTGGCTTACCGGTTGTAAAATCAAAAAACAAATCAGAGAGGCCTACCTCAGAAAGAGCAAATCCTTTTGAAGAACGAATGGCATTATCATCTAATGGGCTCCATGAAACTCCTGCGGCTTCCGCTTTGTCACGATAGGCATTGTTTCGTGCTTCAATGACCAAGTCACGGAACTGGTAAGCATCAAGCAAGTCAATCTTTTTAGAAACTTGTTGCACACTATATTGAAAATCATACGTAACTTTTGCCTTCCCAGAACTTCCTCGTTTGGTAGTTATCAATACAACTCCACTTGCTCCTCTTGATCCATAAATAGCAGCTGATGCAGCATCTTTCAATACATCAATAGTTTCAATATCTTCAGGATTTATATACACATCTTCAGAAGCAGGATAGCCATCAATGACGTACAAAGGATCAGTGCTTGCTGACAATGAATTTGTACCTCTTACTTTTATTGAAACTCCTTGTCCAGGTGCACCTGTTGTTTGCATAACTTGTACACCGGCAACTTTACCTACCAAAGCTTGTCCGGCTGTTGCAGCAGATAAAGAAAGTTCATTAGCTTTCACACTGGCCAAAGAACCTGTGAAGTCGCTCTTTCTCATTGGAGTATAACCCACTACAACTACCTCATCGAGAACCTCGGTATCCTCATGCAAAGTAATATTTGCCAGATTCTTATCTGTTGCTTTTAATGCTTGAGTTTTATAACCTATATATGAAATCTCCAACGTAGCATTCTCTGGCACATTATCAAGGCTGTATTTACCGTCAAAATCCGTGATTGTACCCAGAGTTGTACCTTTAACTAAAATACTTGCTCCAATTATAGGTTCTCCATTATTGTCCAAGATAATACCTGACACTTTCTTTTTCTTGCCATCAGTTTTCAATTGAGGCTTTTTAGAAATGACAATCATCTTATCTTCAATAGACCAAGTCAACCCATTGTCCAAGATTTTGGACATGACATCATTCAACGAGGTGTTATTGAATGATACGGTCACTCGTTTGTTTACATTAACTTCATCTGTCTTGTAGATGACAGAAAAGCCAGTTTGGTTTTCCACTTCTTTCAATACGGTTTTCAAAGGCTCATTTGTGAATGTCTTGCTCACAGTTTGAGCATTCAAAGACATTACACCCCAACCTAATGAAAGGCCTAAAAATAGCCTGATAAAACATTTTCGGTTGTTCATGTTTTTATTTAATTAATGGTTAATGAATAGTATATTTTTGATTTTCCTTTTGTATCTGTATCGGAACAATCTTTTGTATGCCATTTAAAATCTGATCTAAAGTCTCATCATTCCTGAGGGATATGTTGAATGTATAATCATTTAACTTTGGATTACGAATGGTGATACTGGCATTGAATCTTCTGGATAATTTGGTCATCAACTCCTGAAGAGTAATATTGTCATATTCAATCACATTATTTATCCATGAGTCGATATGCGAAGCATTAATCGTGCTTTTCTGCATTTTTCCAGTTTTCTTATTCAGTTTTATTTCTTCTCCGGGACTCATGGTATAGACTCTGTCCTTATAATTTATCTCTACCCTACCTTCCATCAAAGTGGTACTCACATATTCGTCATCCTCATAAGCTGTGACATTAAACTTTGTTCCCTTTACTACTATATCATAGCCTTTAGTACATACTATGAAAGGAACCCCATTCTGTTTTGTAATCTCAAAGTATCCTTCGCCATCCAAGATTACCGAACGATTTTTATTATTAAAAGAAGTGGAATATTTCAATGTGGAACCACTATTTAACCATACAATGGAACCATCTGCCAATAAGATTTTTGATTTCTCACCGTAAGGTACCACATTTTCAAAGTAGGCTTCGTTGTTCTGTATTTGATAATATCTATAGCTGTAATATGTAAGACCAAAGACTAATAAAATAGAAGCAGCTATACTTAAAAATCTCTTATATAGGAAATGTTTAGATGACGGAATTTTAAATTCCGAAACAGATTGTTTTATCTTGATGTGAGACGACATTCTGTTCCATGCCGCATTAAGTTCTTTGTCACTAATGGCAAAGGTTATCCATTCATTTTCCCATTCTCGGAAAATGGCCATATTTCCACTATTCGAGTTAATATACTCAAATAGTTCCTTTTCTTGCGCAGGATTAATTTTTCCGCTAAAATATAAAATGGCTAAATTATGTATATATTGTTTCTTATCCATAGAATCTTTTTTCTATAGATATAACAATAGAATATTAATTTACCCAACCCCCTTGTTCCTCTTTTTTCTAATTTATTTTATTTGGTAAATAAGAATATTGAGATAATGATAATATAGTCGTTATAGTTAACATTATCTTTTAGATACGAAGAAATTCTCTTTAGTGATTTTGAAATATGTTTTTCTACAGCTGTGGTAGAGATACCAAGTTTTGATGCTATCTCCTTATTCTTTAGACCGTTGAATCTACTTAATAGAAAAACTTCTCTGGATCTCTCCGGTAAAACTGATAAAGCTTCTTGGATTTGTCTTCTTAACTCTTCATATAGAGTTTCTTCATCAGCAGATAAAGCGAAATCAAGAGAGTATAGTCTCTCTTCACCATCTATGTTTTCAATATATTCAATAGGGAACTTATCTACTAAGACTTTTTGTTTTAAGTAATTGAGGCTTGCATTTCGTACCATGCAAAATAATAAAGAACTTAATGATATTGATTTCAAAAGTTGTCGTTTCTCCCAAAAAGACATAAAAACTTCTTGGATTATATCCTCCGCGGTTTCTCTATCTTGAACAAATCGCATTGCATACCCTAATAAACGATTGTAATACTTCTTAAAGATAAACTTAAAAGCATTACCTTCATTCTTTTTCATCATATTAAATAATTCTTCATCATTTAATGAGAGGTACAAGTCCAAATTGTCTCCGATATTCTGCATTTTAGTCCTAATGATATATTTGAATCAAAAATACGAAAAAATAAGACATAAATCTCGTAATGTAGAAAACTTTAATTTTCAAAGTATCTACTAAGATACTCCATTTTACAAAATAGTTACATATTCTTTAAGATATAAGAATTTATAAATTCAGATTATACTTTTTATATATCATTTTTCTGTTTCTTATAAATATAGCAAAAGACACGTATTAAAGTAATTATGAATTACCTGTAATGATAAAATGGTTTTAAAGACCTTAATCATTTTTTACACTAAAATTATATATAGTACTTTCATTCAACAATCGATTCTTAGGTTTAGTTTGAAAAGTCACTTGTTTCTCATGTTAATTAATACCATTATTTCATTTCTTACAGCAAATATCGCCCTTTGCCACTGACTGTGCAAGGCGGCCCTGTCGGGCTGGTTGGCTGGAAAAAAATCATCCTCGCTTCGCTCCGGTATTTTTTTCCGCCAAGCCTTGCACCGTTCATTGGCAAAGAACAGCCGGGCGAGTAAGAAATTGAAATACTGGCTCCACGGAGCCGGTCATGTCTAATTTAAATAAAAGAATATGACTGAAGAAGTTGGAAAGAAGGTATGTGAAGGTACAGTAGCAGACCTCATGAAGGACAAGACCGGAAAACAGACGGTTGTCAAGTTGACAAGAAAGAATGCTTACCGAGTGAAGAAAATCAGAGAACAAGGGACGGATGAAGAAGCCGTCCTTTTTCATTTCCGTAAACGCTGTACGGGAATGGGCTCCTATGTACACACCATCGAAACGGCAGACGGGGAAACAGAACTTCATCCCAATGAATTTGAAAAATGGGAAGCTGTGGAATTCCTGTATCCCGGCTATCTGGAGGACCTGCTTGATGCTGCATACAACGCATACAGATGGAGTTCCTTCGAACCTGAAGCAAGGGCGGAAACAGACATCATGCAATATGAAAAACAACTTGTAGAGGATCTGAAACAAATTCCGGAAGAAAAGCAGAACGAGTATGTCAGTGCATACCATAGCAAGTTCTCTGCCTTGCTGGGCAGTCTCTCACGATGTGCCAGTCCGATGGTGACAGGGCCTGCCAAATTCAATTGCCAGCGCAACAACAAGGCCTTGGATGCATACCAGAACAGATTTGATGAATTTCATGACTGGCGTAACCGCTTCAAGGCAGCCATGGAAAGGATGAAAGAGGCTGCCAAACCGGAAGAACAGAAGCAGGAAGAGGCATGGAACCGCCTGAAGCGTGACATTGCAAGCAGCGCACAGACCATTCATGATATTGATACCGGTAAAGCAAAAGGATACAGCCGTGCCTTGTTTGTCAGCAGTATCCTTAATAAGGTAAGCACTTATGCAGGAAAAGGAGAAGTGGAAATCGTACAGAAAGCAGTGGACTTCATTACAGACTTCAATGCGCAATGCAAGAAACCGGTTATCACTCCGCGGAACCGTTTCTTCCAACTGCCGGAAATGGCACGCCAGGCCAGACTGAAACTCCAGGAAATCAGAGAACGGGAAAACCGTGAACTGAAATTTGAAGGCGGAATGCTGGTATGGAACTATGAGGCAGACCGCCTGCAAATCCTGTTTGACAGTATTCCGGATGACCAGAGGCGCAAGGAACTGAAATCATACGGTTTCAAATGGTCGCCGAGATACCAGGCATGGCAACGGCAACTTACACAGAATGCCGTATATGCAGTCAAAAGAGTGTTGAACCTTCAAAACCTATAAGATATGAAAGACCGATTGAAATATGTAATCGATTCCCGCTACTTCGACGGAACATGCCTGACGAGTATGAGTGACGGATTCCACAATGACTATGGTGGGGAAACAATCGAAGAACTGCGCATACGGGAAAACAATCCCTATCTGAAAGCCGTAACACCTTCTGATATGGACAAGAAGCTGCGGCTATACAATCAGTCCCTGTCCGAACCGTTCAAGGAAATCACCGAAGAAGACTACTATGACCGGCTGGATGTACTGCCACCCTTACGCATGAGACAAAACTCGTTCTTTGTGGGAGAACCGTATTACGAAAATATGTACTCTTTCTGCTTCACCCGTCAAGGAAGATATTTCAAGGGCCTACGCTCCGTACTTACCTCGCAATCCGAACTGGACAGTCAGATAGACCGTCACATGGAAATCATCAACCGGAAAGCCGTGATCTCAAAAGAGGAAACAAGCAAAACAATCAGCGGAACCAGACTCATTCCCTATTATTTTTCACTGGACGGAAAACAGCCCGTATTCATCTGCAACCTTGTCATCCAATCAGATTCCAGACAAGCAAGGACGGACATGGCGAATACCCTGAAAAGTCTTCGCCGGAACCATTATCAGTTCTATAAAGGAAAAGGGCATTACGAAACTCCGGACGAACTGATAGACCATGTATCAGGAAAGAAGTTCACCCTTGTTTCCGACGGACATTTCTTTCAATATCCTCCCGGCAGGGAATCCGCAACTTTCATCGGACACATCAAGGAGACATCAGAGGAATTTCTTTTCCGGATCTATGACCGTGAATATTTCCTGTATCTCCTTAAAAGACTGAGGATCGTGAAAAAGGAATCGGCACAGGAACAAATAAATATCAAATCATAACATTCGGGGGAATGCGGTAGAATGACTGCCGTATTCCCTCATAAAAACAATACAAGTATGAACAAATCAAACACTCTATACTGGAAAACAGCCACAGATCCGGCTGAGAGCATTGAGGTCAGACTCGTCCTGAACAGTTATATCGACAATGACAATCTGTATGTAGGACTTGAATCCCGGTCTAAGGAGAATCCGGAATGCTGGAAATCCTACACGGACATCACCGTCAACCTAAATTCCCTTCCCCCGTTCCATGCCTATGTGGACAACCGGGACTGCAACAGGCATGTGCATGATTTTCTGACCAATAACAGAATAGCAGAACCTGCCGAATTTGAATATCAGGGATTCAGAATGTTCCGCTTCAATCCTGACAGGTTGAAGGAACTCGCACCCGAACAGTTCAAGACAATCAGCGCCAAACTGCCACCACAGGATGACATGATAAAGGACATCATCTATCAGGAAAGACATTTCCCTTTGAGAACTGTTCAAGACAATCACGGAATATATCTTGTTTCGAGCAAGGAACTGGAAGAATCTTTAATCGAAGGAGTACGGAACCTGGATGCTGCGGCAAATGAACAGCTGGATGGCATCTGCCTGTTCTGCTCCACACAGGAACTGCGCTATCTTACGGATGCAGAACTGATAGAAACAATCTACGCACAATAAAAAGGAGGAACAAATATGAAAACCGGAGACATTGTATTTCTGAGACGTCCCTATAAGGGATACCGTGCCGTCGAACTGATTGAAAGACTGGAATGCCGCTGGCTGGTCAGGATTGTCGAGAGCGGTCTTGAACTGGAGGTATATGAAGATGAACTTATATCAGAATTTTAATACGGACAAAGTGTTATGGAAAAATATCAGTTTGCATTCCATTCGGAAATAATCGGCTATACCTCACCCCATATCGGCGAGGTCAGAAAAGCTATACACAGAAAAGTGGAAAAGGAAAAGTCTGCCGCCATAAAGAATGATATTGAGCTGCACATGTATAAGGTGCATGACGGCATACCGATTCTCCTTAACACCTGCTACCTGTATAATGAAAAAGGATGTATGGTACACGGAAGTATCAAGGGAACCAAGGATTATCTGCTTGAGACATGGAGATACCATACAAACAGACATTCCAAAGGTTTCAGTTCCACAAGAATCAGGCCCTGCACGACAAGCAGGGCTTTTTCGTTTGTATAACTCTTAAAATCAGGAATCATGAACCAGACATTACAACTTACAGACTATATTCCACAGTATGTAAGCCTCTACTACGTGGACTACCGGGATGATCTTGATGAGCATGAAGACATCCAGGAGGAATGCATCCGTTCCAACAATATGGAAAAACTCTATGAAAAGGCATACGAATGGTATGAGGAACAGGAAAGCTCAAACATGCACGACTATCTGGAGGAGACAAGAAAGAATATGTACATCGGCTTCTGTCTTGAACTGGCTAAGGAACTCCTTGCTTAACACCTCATCGGGCACTACTTGATTCTTTTCTTTCATAATCTTCTTCATTTTGCAAATCTATAAAATAAAAAATACGAGACTCAAACTTGAATCCCGTATTTTCCATTTACACAAAATATTTTATAGTGCCGAATAATCGTAAGCATCCGATAAAGTACACATTGTAGATTCATAAAACAACAGACTCTTCTTATCAACGAATATAAAGTTGACAGGAAGAGTTTGCTATTCTATTGTATCTCTATTAGACTTCAATTGGATTTTCGTTGGACTTCTTCAACTTCCAGACATCCGGAAGCAGTTCCCGGATATCTTTGCCGGAGTCTTTTTCCTGATAATATGGAAGCCTGGCAATGACATCATTCAGCCATTCTCTTGGATTGACTTCCTGTGCCTTGCAGGTGGCAAGCAATGAACAGATGACCGCTGTATTTTCCGCAGCCTCATGATTCCCGCAGAAGAGGAAGTTCTTTCTTGAGAGCGTCAGAGGACGTATCGCATTTTCGGCCAGATTATTGTCTATCTTTATATTGCCGTCTTTGAGACAGGCCTTCATTCTGGGCCATAACGGATACGCATAGGAGATGGCCTGTCCCATCCGGCTTTTGGGCGGAACCTTGATATATGTGCTTTCCATCCACTTTTCAAAGGAATCCAGCAGGGGGGCGGACTGACGGTTCCGCAGTTCACGCCGTTCTTCCGCCGTATATTCCCGGAAGTCGGCAAAGTGCTCTGTCCGATAAATCTCCTGTATTATTTTCAATGCATGCTCCGCCAGACTTCTGTTTTCCTCCAGAGCCATCTCAAAATGACGTCTGATATGGGCCAGGCAGGCTATGAGGCACACTCCTTCAGTACCTTCAAATACATTGTAGGCACTGTAACCGTCACTCTGCAGATATCCCTTGAAGTCCTTCAGCAGTTTCCTTATCGTCTGTCCCGAACGGGAGCCGTCATCGTAATGGAAGATGACCAGCTTTTCCATGACCGCCCTGACCATCCACAGATACTCCTTGTCGGCCTTCCCCTTTCCCTTGCTGATCACCCTTACAGTGGTCTCGTCCGCCTGGACATACCCGCAGCCGACAACCAGCCGGACCAGCTCGTCATAAAGTGGTCTCAGCAGTTCACACACAGGCTTGAACCAGCCACTCAGTGTGCTTTCGGAAAGACGGACACCCAGATGGCGGAACTCCTTGACCTGCCTGTAGAATGGGACGTGATATTCGTATTTCTGCAGGAGCATTTCGGCCAGCATGGTGGAACCGGCCAGACATTTGTAAACAGGAGAAGGTGGAAGCGGAGCAATGATTACGCCGCTTTCACCTTCCCTGGGAAGACTCAGGTTGTCTTTCAATCCATATTTGGGACGGACAGTCTCCTTTACATACAGCCTGCCCGGTTCAAATTCCAGCGTACGGGTACGTTCCTCGCCGATCCGTCTGTAACGGTCCAAATCCACCCGGTCGGGTTCAATCACCACTTCAACTACCGGCAGTCCCTCCAGGAGTTCGCGGTTACGCCGGGATTCCTTCTTCTTTCCATCGGGCTTTGCTTTTGAAGGAACCGCTGCGCTGCTGTCCTCTTCCCGGATGTCTTCACTCTGTCCGGTTGCATGAATGGGATCGAACAGGGAGAGCTGGTTGGGATCCAGGGCTGCCAGCTTCTCACTCCTCCGCCCGAAAAGCTGACGGTTCAGCCATGCTATCTGTGAGAGCAGTTCCTGTATCTTCCGTTGCAGCGCATCCGTCTGTTCCAGCAGTTTTCCGTTGGATTCGACAAGGGAACGGTTAGTCTCCAGGAGACCGGTTATCTGCTCCTGCTGACTCTTGATTATCTGTTCCATTGTATCCTGCTGAATCATCCGTTTCTATCTCTTTATATAATGTAAAGATACTGATTTTTCGGCAGATACGCAACCGGATACATGAAAATACTTTCAATAGAAGCCATCCTTTCTACTGGCTTTCAACCTTTTCAGCCTCTCGTTCGGATTGTCACTGATTCCTTCCACCATCATGACCAGGTCGCGTCATTCCATCGGATAAGACCTGCTCCGGCTGTCATAGGCCGGCAGCCGGAACGTGCCCTCTTCCAGACGTTTCACATACAATACCATGCCGCCGTCCTCAGCATGGAGGAGCTTCATGGTGGTCCTGCTTCTGTTTATGAAGATGAAGACATCGCCCAGACGGACGTCATGTCCCATCCGGTCGTGAACCACTCCGCACAGAGAATTGATCCCCTTGCGCATGTCCGTCTTTCCGGGACACAGGAAATAGCGCATGGTATCATTCAGACAGAACATGGCCGCATAATTTGTGTATCAATCCAAATGTCAGTTCAGGGTTTCCATGGCTGTCAAGGTGGATCCTGATTCCGGAAGGAAGCTCTATCGTTACGTCGCCACCCGCACCTGGCGGGAGATTGCCTCTGCGACGCAGATCCAATGGAATGAATGTATCATCGGGAAGCTTGTCCGGATGGCTGGTGTAAGTACGGCTCAGGCCGAATTTCTTCTTCCAATAATGGAAACAGGAGGATGAATAGGACTCATTCTCACAGAAATCTTTTATGGTCAGGCCACTGGCCTGTTGTCTTTCATAAACGGACAGGAACTCTTCTTTACTCATTATTCGTTTCATGGTCTTTTTATTGGCAAAGTAACGGAAGAGTGGAAGGCTTTACAATGTGTATTTTATCGGATGCTTACGAATAATCATCCTCTTTTCTCTATCATCGCTAATACAATATGTAAATGTCCGTATGGTATGCCGAGTATATCCTTAATGATTATTCATCAATATGTCATGTATCTTATTAATAATATCCATTTTAAACTTAGAAAAAGGACGATTGAGATATCTACTTGGTAGAGTTTCTATTCCAAATAATATTCGAAAAATATCTTCTTTAGTTAATTGAGTATTTTCCAATACATGACTAACTAATTCATCAATATAATTCCCTGGATTAGCAATTGCTAAATCTATCAAATCCTTTAACTCCAATTCAGCATGAGCATTATATACTTCCTTAATTCGAAAAAATTCAAGAGTATTTTCTACACGATTCTTATCTAATCCTGTTGCTGTTACATTACACTCAACCCCATAATGTTCCTTCCCAGCTTTATCACTTCCTATACAATGATATGTAAACTCAAATCCAGCTTCTTTATCTATATAGGGATGAATATGCTTAGCTAAGCTCATTTCATTTTTATTTTTAATTATTGAGTTACAAAAACTACATGAAGGTATCAAGTTATAAAATGATAAAGCTAAATCTGGATAATGAGTCTGTGCAAACCAATGATCGAATTCCGGTCTTATTAGAGGTTCATTTTTAGTATTACGAATAGTTAGAGTATATTGTCGATTACAATAAGTACAAGTATTGGTATTAAGTAACTCTGCTATATAATAACTAAATTCTGAATTTTTACTAATCTGATACTCATAATTAAAAAAATGTTTTATTGTTTGAAGCTCATCACTTGTAATAGCAGCATATTCAGGATGAGAATTATTATCTAGCAAATATTCTTCCCATTCTTCTTGAATAAATTCTTTACCTCTCACATTTAGAATAGACTTTA
>ULNX01012886.1_pt1 | contig 23074 bp, 19 predicted proteins | sample 1952061 | NCBI WGS metagenome assembly ULNX01 (sample SAMEA4835588, study PRJEB28245) | human gut metagenome | biome: gut microbiome; material: fecal sample | place: Denmark | collected 2008 | reverse complement strand
TCAAGTGCCCTTTTAACACCTCCTATTTTAACTGCACTAAAAAAGCTGATACATTTTATCAATTTAAATTAAATTGGGCTTGGGCATCAGATATTCCGGGAAAACAGGATTGGCCGGCTTATCAAAACGGAATTGTTATCGGACATGCTCATGACATTAAAAATTATGGCGCTTTTATCATCATCAACGGCAAAAAAATCGGTTCGTTAACCGGTGACGTAACACAACGGTCCTTTTTCTATTTCAATATCTCAGAGGGTGACAGGATAACTATAGATGCAGATGACGTACATGCTACTTTCGTTCCTTATTACGGCAGTTAAAAAAAAGCTCCCCAAAGGGAGCTTTTTTTTAACTCAGAAAATATTCCCGCAAATAAGCCGGCAGATCTGCAATATTAACGCGATGCTGTTCCATTGTATCACGATCGCGGACGGTTACGGATTCCGGTTGGTTTTCAATGGTTTCAAAATCGACCGTCAGGCACAGCGGGGTACCGACTTCATCGTGGCGACGGTAGGCTTTGCCGATATTTCCGGTATTTTCCAACGCAACGCGCCCAATCCCCAGTTTAAGCAGATTTTGTTTGATTTCATGGCATTTGGCCATTATCTGCTCGTTATTCTTTTTCAACGGAATAACCGCGACCTTTATCGGCGCAAGATGTTTCTTCAGTTTCAAAACAATACGGCTGTTGTTATTGCCGAGATCTTCCTCTTCATAAGCTTCGGTCAAAACAGCCAAAACGCCGCGATCAACCCCCATCGAAGGTTCAATCACAAAGGGAACGACCCAAGAATTGCTGTCATCATCACGAATGCACAACTTGGTGGTAGATTCACTGTTGGGATGACAGTGCGAGGTCAGATTTAATTCATCCTGCGCTTTGGTATGGTTGCCGAGGTCATAATCGGTGCGGTTAGCTATGCCTTCCAGTTCTTCCATACCGTGAGGGAACTGATATTCAATGTCATAGCAGGCTTTGGCATAGTGAGCCAAATCTTCTTTCGGTGTGGTATAAATATTAATGTGCTCGCGCGGCAGTCCCTGCTCTTCCCACCATTTGATCCGGGCTTCTTTCCACATTTCATGCCATTTTTCGTCTTCGCCGGGCATAACAAAATATTCCAGCTCAGCCTGTTCAAACTCCCTGACGCGGAAGATAAAGTTGCGCGGTGTGATTTCATTGCGGAAAGATTTGCCGATTTGAGCAATGCCGAACGGCAGCTTGCGCGAGGTGGAATCAACCACGTTTTTAAATTGGGTAAAAATTGCCTGTGCGGTTTCCGGACGCAGATAAGCCAGATTTTCCGCATTATCAACCGGGCCGACCGTCGTCTTGAACATCAGGTTAAACGGACGGGGTTCGGTCAAATCTGTCGAGCCGCAATTCGGGCACTTTCCGTCTTTAATGTGGTCAGCGCGGAAACGCCCTTTGCATTTGCGGCAGTCGGTCATCGGGTCAGAGAAAGTGTCTTCATGGCCGGAATAATGCAAAACCTTGCGGTTAGTCAAAATAGCGGCATCCAGTCCTTCGATATCATCACGTTCATAGACCATTGCCCGCCACCAGGCCGCTTTCAGGTTGTTCTTCAATTCTACGCCTAACGGACCATAGTCATAAACCCCCTGCATGCCGCCGTAGATATCGGCATTCTGAAAAATAAAGCCACGGCGTTTACATAAGGAGACCAGCTGGTCCATTGTCTTTGCAACCATTTCGAAATTTCCTCTTTATTAAAACTAGTAAAAAATTAACTTCTTACTTGTATAATAATAAATTCCAAAAAGCAAGCGGAGATAATCAAAAATGCAAAATAATAAGACTAAAGTCGCTCTGATTTATGACTTTGACGAAACCCTGAGCACTCAGTATATGCAGGACTTTTGCCTGATTCCGCAATTCGGGATGACGCCGGACGAGTTCTGGGCCAAGGCCAACCAATGGTCGCGTGAAAACGGCGCCGACCAAGTGACCGGCAGTATGTATTATTTTATGAAAACGGCCAAAGAAATGGGCATTCGCCTGACGAAAGAAAATCTGAAGGAATGCGGGAAAGGCGTGATTTATTTTCCCGGCGTTCTGGAATGGTTTGAGCGGATTAACCGTTTCGGCGCTTCGCTTGATTTGGAAATCGAACATTACATCATATCATCAGGCTACGAAGAGATTATGGCCGGAACCGAAGTCAGCAAGTATTTCAAAGATATTTTTGCCTGTTCTTATGCTTTCGGCGCTGACGGCACTCCGGTTTGGCCGGCACGGGTCATCAATTACAGCATCAAAACCCAATATCTCTCAAAAATCAACAAAGGTCTGGGCAAAAACGATGACGTTGCAGTAAATGAATTTACACCCGATGAAGAACGCCCCATTCCGTTCAAACGGATGATTTATTTCGGCGACGGAATGACCGACATCCCGTCAATGAAACTGACAAAAGAGCGCGGCGGCAACGCCATTGCCGTATATGACCAAAGCGCGACCAGTAAACAAAAAGCTCTGCGGCTGCTGGTTGACAACCGTGTCAACTTTGCGCTGCACGCCGATTATCGGGAAAATCACGAATTGGATCAGGTGGTTAAAACCATTCTGGACAGGATCGCCACGGAAAGAGACCTCGACATTCTCAAGGCTCGCGAAGAAAAGAAAAAACAGCTGCTGAAATAAAAGTGAAAACCTTTTTTGCAAAGGCAAAGAAAAAAGTCTTGCAATAATAAAAATTTTAGCATAAATATAAGCCTGCAGACGTTATCGATCTGCCCGGCAGCTTACCGGCCGGAACATATTGGGGTGTCGCCAAGTGGTAAGGCATCGGCTTTTGGTGCCGACATTCGTTGGTTCGAATCCAGCCACCCCAGCCAAGATTCGTGTAAGTCTTTGATTTTCAAAGATTTTTATACAAAATATATGTCAATAAGTTGGCACCTGCTAATGTCAGGTGCTAATTTTTTTACAAAAATTGCTAATGTTTCGCTCAAAAATTAGTTCTTGGGAAAGGACTGATATGAAACTTTACAATCGAGGAAGCTCTTACTATACTATTCTTACTATTCCGAGGTGCTTGGTTTCCGAATATGGGAAAAAACAAATTTGGAAGTCTTTAAGAACCAACGATTATAAACTGGCAAAACTACGGGCAGAGTTTGAAACTATGGCTATTCGGCAAAAATTATTGAATGATGTCAAAAAAATAAAAGCTCAAAACCAAAACGCTGACTTATATTTTGATGATGACGATGAAGAAACCGATGATATCCAAGTAGAAGATAAAATGGATTTCAGTCAATTCAGCGATGAAGACTTTTTGAATGCCGATGACAAAACAATCAGCCTTATGGGGAATGAAACTTTTAGCAAATATCACAAAATTAAATATGCCTATGATAAAAAAATGGCCAGAATTAACAAGATCCGCAACTCGACCATTGAATATGACCAACGTGAAGCCGAAGATTTTGCATATGATTGGCTTTTAGCTAAGGCACAACATGAAACAAAACGACTGCAAAACGTTACGAATAAAGCAGAGGAACGCAAATATTATCAAGACCTGCTAAACGCATTTGAATACAAATATACTCAATGGGACTATCGGGATATTGAAAATGAAGTTAAAACTTATTTTTATGAAAAAATTATCTCGCAGCCCTCTCCCGACACCAAAGACATCGTTCTTAATGCGTTTATGAGAGCAAAAATTCAATTCTTGCGGTATATTATCGAATATATTAAAGGATACCGTGGAGAAATTGATCCTGAATTAATCAACTCTGTTTATTACAATCAATTAGAAATCAACGCTCACTTAAAAGAAGAAATGAACCGCAAGCCCGATGTGACATTAATGCAAGTAGTTGAGTATTACAACAAGACACCCAAACGCGATAATACATCGGAAGAAACCAAAGAAAGAGTTGCGGCCAAAATGAACATTATGGCTGATTTACTGGGTACCAACAAACCGATTCGAAAAATTACTTCTGATGATATTCAAGAACTATTATATACCGTTTCTTACATTCCAAAACATTTTGGTATCGGTAAAACACAAGGAAAAACTATTCAAGAAGCGGTTAATATGGCTCGGGCTGATGAAACACTTCCTCGTATATCGGTAAAAACTCAGGGCGACTACGTACAAACACTTAGTTCTGTTTTCAAATGGGCATTAGCTAAAGAGTTTATAGATAAGAACCCGATGATTGCGGCAGAGCTCCCCGCTCAAGATATTAAAGCCCAAAGAGGGGAAAAATATTTACCCTTTAATATTCCGCAACTGCAAGCAATCTTTAATTTGCCAATTTATCGAGGCTGTTTGAATGAGAAAAACGGACGTCTCAAACCCGGCAAAAAAATTATTCGTGATACTTTCTTTTGGATTCCGTTAATTGCATTATATACCGGTGCCAGACTCAACGAAATATGCCAACTGACAACCGAGGACATCATTACAAAAGACGGTATCGACTGTTTTAGCATTAATGACAATGCCGGTAAAAGAGTTAAGACATTGGCTGGAATAAGAGTTGTTCCTATTCACCCCACCTTAAAGAAAATCGGCTTTCTCCAGTATGTCGAACAACGCCGCTTAGATAAACACAACAAAAACCAAATTTTATTTCCAGCATTTAACGATAATAAACGCGATGGTTTATCTGGATATTTTTCAAAATGGTTCAATCGCACATTAGATAAAGTCAACGAGACAATTTCAAATCCCGATGACAAGCTTCAAAAACATCACGTTTTCCACAGTTTCAGACATACTGTACGAACAGAATACCGCAACCATGGGACAGTAGAAGAACGTGTAGAAATCTTATGCGGTTGGGAAAGTGACACCAAGAGTCTGTCAAAACACTACGGCAGTATATCAATAAAAGAACTTTATAAAACCATTTCCAAAGATTTAACCTATACAGGGTTAGACTTAGCTTATCTTTATATATAAGGAGACAAAATATGAATGAAGTTTATTTTGATATCCCCTATTCATCTTTCAAAAAAGATTTTTTAGATACGTATTCATATGAACTAACCGAAAATTTATTTCTTCACTTATTACCCTATATTATTGCACAACCACAAGAATTAAATTTATATAAAATGCTTATCTCTTTCGATATTAAAGATTCTATTTTATATGGTCTATCTGACGATATAAAAGCCAGATTTTTATCTGCCAGTGCACAACACAAAAAATCAATTCATATCGGAGATAATGATACAAAAAACAGTTATAAAATTTATTTTGCGGAATATACTGCATACGAAAAATATTGCCGATTAAATGATGATGAGGGAATCGCATACGGTTTTACGTATAAAGACCTAGATACTTTCATGGAGAAAAAGTATCATTTATTACTTAGCATTTATTTCACGGTACAAAACTTAATCCGTTTAGCCTGTCACCAATCTAAATTGTATAGTCTAGACAATGCACAAATTCTTTCCGATATTACAGATGAAAATGATGATAAAAACAAACTACTCACAAAGAGATGGCTGAAAACTGCGTGGGATAATCACAGAGAAAACGCCTTATTTATTTTTGGTTTTGTTCAAGTATTATTAGATAAAAATGGTTTGACGGATATGTTCAAAATAAAAAAGTTTCTTACCACGGAAGAGATTACCCAACTTAGTTTTCAAATCAAGGAAAAACAAAATCTACCAAGTCTTTTTGAAAATTATATGAACTACAAAGAAAACATCAAAGATATTTTGGGCTATGCTTTATTTGCTCAAGATAAATTGGGATATATTAAAAGCAGTAATGCAAACACTCCATTGCAATTTACTTCCTTATCCAAATTTTTAATAAACAAATATTCACTGGAACCCAAAACGATTGACTTTTCTCCAATCGACATTTATGAAAAAAATATATTAATCGACAAAAATTGTAAATAAACCACATTTTCGACTGCATAACCGACTACATTTTAAATGTAGTCGGTTGTTTACTATATACAAAATTTATGTACTCAGTACAATTTTGTAACCGTTTATTTTTCCGTCATATTTTGAGAAAATAAAGGTATCAAGAACAAATAAACTTGATAACTAATCAAACCTTTATTTTAGGAGAAATAAGATGAAAAAGGTAAAAAGCAAGATTACAAATAAAAAAGCTCAGAAAACAAAAGAGTTAAAAAACACCTTAAAAAGCATCACTAAAAGTGAAGACTTTAAAAATATTAAGTCTCTCATTTCTACAATCAATGATTCTGAAATTAAAACCAACCAACAGCGGAGAGAGAGTATTGCAAAGATATATCTCCATTGCAACGATTTGTTTGAAGAATCTAATCTTGATAAAGGGAGAAGGGCTTATTTATTACTTCTCTTCCCCAAAGTAAAAGATGATGATGAACAAAATCGCATTAATCAACGTTACCGAAATAAATATAATCGAGCGTTGAGGTTATTGGATGAACAAAAAATCCCTAAAAAATTTAAAGCTCTTGTCACCAAAATAGAAGAAATTGGTTTGCAAAGTCTGTTTAATGGCAAAATTAATCATGGCCATAAAGAAGCAGGTAAAGCTAGTTTAAACAGCTCTATTGGCCGTTTATTAAAAAACAATACTCCCAACAAACTTATCCGTGCCATATTGAAAAATAAAACATCGAAAAAAACTGAAAGCAACGTTATCATCTGTTGTTTTGATAACAAACTTTTTTACACCTCTAAAACTCAGCTTATCAAACAATTGAAAAAGGAATCTTCATTGAAGGAGTTGAAAAACTCTAAAAATTAAAATCATCACGGTTGCAATGCTGAAAATGCATTGCAACCCTTTTTATAAGGAATACGGACATGAAAAAAACAAATACTTCGATTATCGAGAACGAATTTCAACACAGAGGTGCCTCATTGGAAAAAGGATTAAGCATAAAAGCATTACGCCCATTCTATGAAGAAATAACTGAACTAAAATGCAAACTAAAAAACAGAACGTCTGAAACATTGGCAAATATTTATTACGCTTCGGAATTACAAAAAGAACATTCTGATAATATTAAAGTCGTTTTAAAGAAATATCTCGCTGAAACTAAAAATCTTGATCCCAATAATGTCTTTATGGTTACATTAAATTATTGTGAAGGAAGAGGGAAAAATAAAAAACCCCATTTTATTAAGCCTGAACAATTAACGAATTTTAATGTAAAAAAAGCAAAAGCGACAATATGCAAGCAATTAAACAATCTTAATAACGGGTTTGGATTTGTTTCATTTGAAGTTAAGTATGACAGCCGCATGGGAGCTTTTCTTCCTCATTTTCACGTTTTAATCTGCGGTGAGAATAAAAAGACATTAGAGCAATTCTTTACTAAATATTTTCCTTCTAATTATGAGTTTATGCTCAATAAAGATACCTTTAATGTCACTAAAAATGGAGATCCTTTAATATATAGAGCACCTCAAAATCTAAAAGTTATTGATATTCAGCACGTAGATGAAAACAACTATAAAAAGATAACAACTTATCTCTGCAAATTCAGAACATACATGACTTTGGTTACACAAAAATATTTGACAGCTCTTGCCGAAGATGAGAATAACGGCGGCAAAAAAATAAAGAAAAAGAAAATTCAAGCCCCGAACGACATACATTGTTATCATTTAATGTTTTTGGATAAATGTCATTTAAGCGATGTTTTTTATCAATTTAACAAAAAACTGATGACGAAATTCATCGGCAAGCCAAATGAAATTAAGCCCAACAGAGACCTTAAACAAGCCCCAAATCAAGAAAGATTAGCGAAAATCAAAAAAAAGGCACCTCGGCATAACACTTACGCCGAACCATTAACAACTAATGATTTTGTGTTAAAATTATTCAATTACCAGTCCTATAAATATAATCAAGAACATATTATTAACCACATGAAAACACATAAGAGTTGTATTGTTATTCAAAAAACAAATTATGGGAAAAGTTTGTGTTTTTATGCAACAGCTCTACAGTTAAAAGGACTGTGTATCGTAATTGAACCTCTTATCTCCTTAATTCATAATCAAGTGTCAAAACTAAATAAACTACGCAGAAAACTAGCTCTTGCATATACTAGCGAAACAAAACATCAGGAGAAAAAATTAGATAATCTGAAAAAAGGTAAATATAAGTTTCTGTATTTAGCTCCCGAAATGTTGCATAATACTAACTTATTAAAAGTATTATCTAAATTAGACATTTCCTTGATAGTCACCGATGAAGCCCACTGTATAGATTTATGGGGAAATGACTTTAGACCAGATTATAAAAAACTTGGAACTTTTATCAAGAAATTTCCTGATGCAAAAATTATGGCTTTGACAGCAACAGCAGGAGAAGACACACAAAAAGTGATAAAAGAAGTATGTAATATGCCTAAAGATGTTAAAATATTTAAGGGAGATTTAGAGAGAACAAACATTAAATATAGAGTTATTGAAAAAAAAGGAGATGGTTTTGAGCAATTATTGGCACAACTCAACCCCTACTTAGATAAAAACAATAAACCGACATCTTCTATCATTATCTATTGTGCACATATTGATTACACAAGAGGATTACACAAAATATTAAAAAATGAAAATATTGACAGCTATATATATAATAGTATGGTCGATAATAAAAAAGAAATATTAAAAAAATTTATGAAAGAAAACTGCATTATTTGTGCCACTAGTGCGTTTGGAATGGGAATTGATAAACCAGACGTACGTTTGATTGTTCATTTTGAAGCAACAAATAATCTTGAAATGTATTATCAAGAAACAGGTAGAGCCGGTCGAGATGAGCAACCATCAAAAGCTGTTTTGTTTTATAGTGAACGAGAAATACAAAATATGCAACGATTGGCACAAAATCAATCTGATTTTATAAAGGCTAAATTAGATAAAGCAATTATTTATATGCGAATAAAAAATAAAAAGAAACGAAGAAAATATTTATTAAATGTAATTGTCTAGATTAGACTTTTAATCGGTATGTGGTTTATTTATCGCATACCGATTTTTTTTTACAAATAATTATTTGAAAATAGATTGCCTAAATTCTCAAAAATTATAAAATATTATTAGAAAGGACATATAGATGATTAATTTAACTTGCGATGGTTGGGTAAGACATACTGACTTATATTTTAGATCTCTCTATCCTTATATCGACACCACCATATATGAAAAAATGATGTATCAATATGTAATCGTTGTAAAAAAAGAGCAATTACTTATTGATGATGATTTCAAAAAATATTTCCATAATTCAATTCGCTCAGTAGCACTGTCTTGTGATATAAGTAATGATATACCTTTTACTTATTCTAGAATCATCCCAAATATTAAAGATAATGAAATAGGAAAAAGTTTAGATGGTTTATATTTAACTAATGATGATTTTTATAATCTAGTAACAATGAAATTTCCAAATGTTGTTACAAAAATAGGAGCTATGAATCAAAACAGAACACAAGTTATCTATGTAAAGGAACTAAATGCCACTATCAAACAAAAAGTTTTAGATTTTTGTAATAATTTAAAATTACCTATCACTTTCGAAATCCAGCAAGATGACAAACCTTGTGATAATAATTTTATTCTCAACGATTTAATGCGCATAAATTCTAGCCATGCAAATCGGTTTAATTTACCATACTTGAAAGAAGATGATAATTTTTGGTTAGAAAATGTAAATGATATTTATGAAGGTAAAATAACAAAAAAAGATTTCTCTTTCTTTAATCCTGACGTTTCTTCTTGTTATCTAGATATGGCAACAGGATTAGATGAAAACTTCAGAAACAATATTCTTTTATATGACACTATTTATTGTTCACTACCTTTGGAGGATTATCACGATAAGGTCTTTAAAGATCAATCAATTGATGAAAAACAATTTTTAGAGCTGGTAGAAAAAGGCGTTATAAAAATTTTGATGACACAATCTGAGTTACGGCAAAATATATCACTGATAGAGAAAGCATACGAGTGTAACCCCAATTCAATAATAGGTCGAAGAAAAATATCTGCATTTTGTATATCGAATTTTGTAGAAAATGCAAATAATTATATATTAGCCAAAGATGAATATAAAACTTTGATGCCTGAGATAAGTAAAACTTTGTCTGAAATTTTAAAACTCTCACCAGAAAATATTACTAAAATGTTAATGTGGCCAGTATATGCAATGAGAAATAGTTTTAATGCTTTTTTCTCTTCCGGAACAAAAGGTATGGGAGGTATAGGTGTTTCTAATTTTATTGCAGAGAGTTTAAAGAAAACAGTCAATAAAGATTTACAACTTGAGCTAACAATATCCGAAGAAAATGTTCAAATTGCTAATGCTTTAAATGCAACTTATTTTCCTTGTCACAGTAAGTTAATGTCTCCTTTTGCAAAATTAATAGGCAATTATCTTAGTTATTATGAAAATTTTAATCAAAATACTTTTAAGCCTTGGAATAATAATCTTGAGTTACGCACTCAAGCTAACAATTTAATTTTATCTCCAATTGACTTAATTGATTTCAAAAATGATATTCCATTAACAGAGCTTTACAACCTAAACTCTCAAACAGAAAAACAAGCTGGAAGAAAATTAATTTCTTATCTTTCAGAATTGTCAGAAGAAGAAAGAGCTAAAACTGTTATTGAATACAATGACTATTTAAGAAGAGAAAGGCTTGCACAACAAGGAAGACAGTTTTCAATAGACAGCATTCAAGATGATGGTTTTGATTTTTTATGTGGCTTTTTGAACATAGTAAATGTCTTATCAGGTATTATTTTTATGAAAAAAATATCTCAGCCATTTATCAATAAACTTAGAATAAGTAATAAAAAATTTGATAAATTTTGTGATTTGCTGTTAAGCACTGTAATGAATGATGATGAAAAACAATTATCATTTCTTAGACGTCTAGATATTGTTGCAAGTATAAAAACCTCAATAAATCAGACCAAATAATTATACACAGTGCGGCGGCTGATGTTATATTGTCTGGCAATTTGCGTTATTGGCGTGCGATTATTAACAAGGGTTTTTATTTCCTCAACTTGTTGGGCGGTTAGTTTAGGCTGACCGCCTTTATATTTACCGTGAAGTTTGGCAAGAGCAATCCCCTCTCGTTGGCGTTCAAGGATTAAATTGCGTTCAAGTTCCGCAACAGCTCCTAACATTGTCATCATCATTTTTTGATAAGGGTCTTGTTTGCCATCACCTTTGAATGTCAGATTTTCTTTATGAAAAATAATAGTCGCTCCTTTGGCTGTAATTTCCTCTACAAGGTTCAGCAAATCCCGAGTATTACGAGCCAAACGACTCATTTCGTGAATATTTAAAATGTCGCCGGAACGAATATTTAATAACATAGCCTGTAATTCAGGGCGGTCGGTATTTTTACCGCTGATTTTTTCAATATAAGCTCGGTCGCACGGAATATCTAAAAGTTGTCGTTCGGTGTTTTGGTCGGTAGTTGAAACACGGATATAGTTAAAAATCATATTTTTTGCTCCTTTATGTGAAATTGAAATTTATAACTTGCGTTTACAGGTGTGCAATAAATGCGGTTTTTGACTTTGTTTACACACAAAATCATCTGTGAAAGCACGGTATACTTCATTTATACAGTCTCCGTATCAGCAACAACGACACATACTTCTTCGGGACAAATCTGGTGAACTTCGGGGATTTTATCGATGTTAATAAATTTCAGATGATTAGAATCGATTAAGTAAATGCGGTTACCGACTATTTTATCAAGCAGGCTCCAGTGATAATATTTTCCCTCTAGGGGCAAAATTACCGCGGTGTATTTTTCAGAATATAAATCGGCAAGCCTTTTGATGACGGTTTTTGTTCTGGTTCTTTCTGAAAAAGGGAAATAATGGTATATTTTGATTTTATCCGAAAGCTTGTTTTCGAGCAGTGTTAAATACTCATCAAGCTGTTTTACGTTGGAACCGTGTTGGTGAATTTTATATAACAGTTTGCGGTGGTGCAAATGGCTGATAATCTCTTCGAAAAGTGTTTTGGCCTTGGTTTGGCTAATTGTCATTATGCCGTCTGTTGCTTTGATGATACTGTTTAAGCTCGCATAAATACCGCACAAATTATCAGTATCTCCCTGGCATTTATAATTCGGTTGACCGGTCAATACTCATCTCCCCGCATAATTGTTAAAACACGGTTAGTAACATTCGGGTCGCTTGCGTCGGGGCTGAAATATTGAAAATCGCAATCGTAATAGTCAATTTTCCAAAAGAATGTATCTTTTTTGAAAGTTATTGCCCCAAAATCGTGTTCACCGTACGGATCATTACCTTCGGTGAAATTGTCAAACTCCTGAACTTGTTTCAAAAGCTCCTTTCGGTCATTATCGGTTAATGATTGTACGCAGCGTGTAATAATCACCCGACCACCATTAAATGACTTGCGAAACGAATCGTTTAATTGTTTGATTTTTTCAATATTCATTTTTCACTCCTTTAAAATAAAAAAAGAGCCTCAATCTTGGTGACTGAAGCTCTAACTGTAAAATTTGGGTAAGTAATATGCCCTACAAAACTTATTTTTGATGTTTGTAATGTAAAGCATATCACCCCTCACTTTCAAACATATAAAACCTTATCCGCTCTGATGAAAAAGCAGACCATATAGGCTAATATATCGGTGATTTATATTCAAAACCGAAACGAATCGAATCAATTTCAAATATAATATATTATAACATACTCTACCACAAATTGCAACAACAAAATCAAGTAAAACAGTGAAAAATCAAATGCTTAATAATTTTGTTTATATAAACAATAGTCAATTTTAGGAGCTCAAAAAATGAAAAAAGACGATGTCAAAGCTATTCGTGAAATTTTAGAAAGGCTAAAAAAGGACTTAATCCATCGTCAAGGCTTTATTTGTCAGTGGTGCGGTCATAAGGAACTAGCTCCAAAGGGTGGTACTTGCCCTAATAGCCCCAACCACAAACATCAATTCATCAAAGCCAGTATTGACAATAAAAAATGCTCTGCAACCAATAAGTAACAGAGCATTTTATACCGGTTAGCTAATTATTAAAACTTATATTTAGCATTAATCAATCCGGTATGGTCTTGGTAGTCCTCACGGAATTTACCTTCATAACCTAACGACAATTCAACATTGTCATTAAATTCTGCGGTTACCCCGGCACCAAATTCCATTCCGAAGCGGTCAAGAGCTTCACCGTCAACAGCATAAGCCGAACCATTCGCCAACGTAACAACCGAATTAACATCATCGTTAAACAGGTCATAAGTCGCGGCAATGCGGGCTTCCGGTTTGACAGTCATACCATTAGACAATTCCCAAGACTTGCTGACTTTGGCACCGATAACACCGGTCAAAATATCGCTGTCATTGGCAGATACGCGCTGGTCAGCAGAGTCTTTATAAGCATCCTGCTTAATATGGACATAGCGCAAACCGGTTTCCGGCGTAACATTGATACCTTTAATGTTCATATCATAACCGGTCATCGCCTGCAAACCAAAGGTTTCAACATCATAGTCAGCATTAACTTTGATACCGGCAACGTTCTTGCTTTCGTCATAATCAGACCAACCATAAGTCGCAATACCATTTACATACCAATTTGACGGTTTGTATTCACCATACAAAATAGCGGTATGAGTATCAACATCTGTATCACGCTTAAAGCCGTCAATATCAGTATTACTGTAAGCATAACCGATACCGGCTTTAACATCATCGGTCACAAACTTCTCAAAACCGAAAGCAATACCGTTGGTATCGGCATCAAAACCTTTGGCTTTGGACGTATCATCAAGTTTGGAATGATTAAACAAGCCCTGAACCCACATCGCTGCGCGTTCAAAAATGTTATCGCCGGAAGACATACCCTCGCCACCGGTCGAAACACTACCACCGGTTAAACGAGTTGATACAGCCCCGAATACCTGATTAGCCGTTTCAGTCTGTGTTTTTTGAACCATCGGTGCAACTTCAGGAGCCACCGCGGTCAAAGCCTCAACATAAGCCTGTTCATTATTCTGCGATAAATCATTCAGAACCGAAGCAACCGCTTTAGCTCCGGCACTTGCCGTTGATGAAGATGTCAAACTGTCCCAGGCCTCCGCTGTTTTGGCATTATTCGTAGAACCACCGGCTTCATTAACAACATCAGATGCCGTCGCTGTTCCGGTAATATTCAAAGAACCATCCTCTGTCCATTCAATCGCATAACGGTTATTTTCAGCAATTTTATTTGTAAAATCACCATTAACCGTACCGTTTAAGAATTTAAATTCAGAAGTTTTACCGTTACCAACGACACCATTATCTAATGTTACATTCATTGTTGTTTTATCGCCGATGGTAATATTGTCAGCATTGATTTTACCGTAATTATCAGCCGCAGCTACACGCAGGGCTAATTTTGAATTATCTTTAAAATCAACGGCTGTTGCATTGACGGTATTTGTTCCAATATCCAAACCGCCGGCAACATTCAAATTACCGATTTTACCGGTTTGCTTATCATAGGTCAATGTGCCTTTATTAACACTCAGAGAAGCCAAATCGCCGATTGTACCTGAAACCGCCTTACTTAAAGAATGGTCAGTCTCAAAAGCCAGATTAGAACCGGAGACGTTACCGCTGACAGTAGCGGCAGCGTTTCTGAAACAGAGATTGCCATTTCCATTAACGTTACCATTAATTGTACCGCCTAAGTTAATCAGACCGCCATTAAGGTTTAATGTTCCTTGTTTCTTATCAGCCGAATTTGAAACCAAAACCTCCCCGGCATCGGCAACATTCAATGTTGTATTATTCAAATTAATAGAGCCTTCGGCGCCGATTTCGTTTTCCGTACCGGAAATATTAATGGTTGCATCTGTAATATTAATATTATTTTTCGTATGTGTTCCAACATTAAGGCGGTCATCAATGCTATCCATATCCGCATGGCCTTGCATATTGATAACGGTATCAGCTCCGGAAATATCTAAATCACCGGCCGCAGACCATAAAGACGCCTCATTGGTTGAAGTTCCTTTTAATGTAATATTTCCGCCGGTAATATTCATTTTTCCGCCAAATGCAGCCATGGTTGTTGAATTCAAATTAACCGTTCCACCACTGATTTCAACGTTTCCGTTGGCAATGAGAGACATAACCTCTCCGTCTCCGTTACCGGTATATGAGGTGGTAATCGTCCCATCTGAAATATTAATATTGCCGCCACGGGTTTTAATAGAACTGGCATCTTTCAAATTAATTTCACCGCCACTGATGGTAATATCGCCTTTGGAAGTGTCTATTTCCGTGTTGCCGTTCATCGTGATTTTGCCGCCGCTGATAGTCACATTACTGGAAGTCTCTTCCGGCAAATACAAACCACCGTTGTTCTGTAATTCAAGGTTGCCTCCGGTAATGCTCAAACCCTTTCTGACAAAGATTTCAGCATTATTCATCTTAACATTGCCGCCTTTAATATCGGCATTTTCGCTAACAGTTATAGTTGAGAAATAGTCACTGTTGCTTAACATATCAACAGAGGCGCCGTTATTGATAATCAGATTTCCGTTAACGCTCATAAACGGCTTTTTATCATCATCGCGTTTTACCGATAAACTGCCGCCACCATTAGTGGCATCGCCAATTTCCAGATTGCCATGTACATTAAACGCATGACTTGGATCTGCCGTATCATGTTCGATATCAACATCCGCATAGGTTCTTACATCTAAAGAAGCCTCTTCTGAGAGTTTAATATTTCCGTTATGGTTATTTTCCTGACCGGTATCTTCAACAACATATTTACCTGTTGTTAAATTTGACGCATCACTCGGGAGTGATTCCGCATAAGCGCTAGTTGTACTTAGAACGGCAACTAATGCGGTTGTTATGAGTAAATTTTTTTTCATATGATTAAACTTCCTTTTCTTTAATTGCAATTAAAAGAAAACCACCTGTTTTATAAGGTGGTCGGAGAGTTCATCAATCATATTAGCTAAAATGATTCCTTTAACCTTTAGAGCCATATTTTTTCAGAGATAGTTATATGGTTCCTGAACATACGTCAAAAGCTCCCCGACCATAGTATGAATCGGGGATATATTTACTGCCAGCTATGATGAGTAGCTGACAATATGACGATGCTATATCCTAACACCGTAGCTAATAAAAGCCGATGAAAGCTCCGTACCACTCAAGGTACTAAACACAAAGCAAACTTCGTGCCTAACTGTATGTTATCGGGAGTGTGGTTGATTTGCAATTAAAAAATAAAATATTTCACCGTATAAAACCACATTTTTTGATGATACGCGGCAGTTTTGATTAAAAATGATAAATTATGCGGTTTAAGCGATTTATGCGTATGCGTGCGAAAAATACCGTAAAAACAGATATAGAGTTAAAATATTATTGTGGTTTAAAATATTAGGGGGTATGGTTAACGTTATGAAGACTTTAATGAAAATATTTGCGGCGCTGTTGCTTTTGACAAACTGTTCCTCAATAACAGTCCCCTCCGACTATGTTTATAAAGAAGTTGAAACACGGAACTTTACGATTGTAACATGGCAGAAGATAACTAATCCGCAGGGCGTATATAAAATTTATATTGAGGGGGACGGTTATGCTTTCAACAGTCACGGCAAACCGACTCACGCCCCGACACCTCGCGGAACATTAGTCCGAGAACTGGCTTTCGGCGACAAAAGCCCGAATGTCATATATTTAGCAAGGCCGTGCCAATATATCAAAAGTCCGATGTGTAGTCAAAGACATTGGACTACAGCCCGATTTGCTCCTGAAATAATAAATGCTGAATATGAAACGATAAGACAAATTGCCGGTAATAATCCAGTTGTTTTGGTTGGTTTTTCGGGAGGGGCACAAGTTGCAGGATTGGTTGCAACCGCAAAAAGGGGGTTGAATGTCACAAAAATTATAACCATTGCCGGAAATCTCGACCACTTGGCTTGGACGCAATATCACAATTTGCCGCCGCTTAACGAATCTATGAATTTAGAAAGTTATCGAACCCAATTTGCCAAACTTCCGCAAATTCACTATGTCGGCAGTAATGACGAGGTTATCCCTCTGGTGTTAGTGCGTAAATTTGTCGGTAATGATGACTTAATTGTTGAAGTCAACGGAGCAAGCCATAACGAGGGCTGGGAAAGTATTTATAATCAGGTTTGGAGTGAAAAATGAGAAGAACCCTATGCTTATTAATTTTTCTGCTTTTATCCGCACCTGTTTTAGCTGCCGATAGTTCAACCGTGATTATGAATACCAAGACTTATATTTACCATAATCCGGCCTGTCAATGGGCAAAACGTTGTACCAAAAACTGTATAAAAACCACCAAAGACAAGGCAACGTCACAAGGTACCAGACCTTGCAAAATATGTGGAGGATGAATGTTTTTAAATGCCATCATAAAAATATCTTAAAATATATTTATCAAACTCATCCAATGAAGAAACTTCTTTTATTATATTATTATATCCAATATCCTTTAATATCTTTATAGTTTCATGTAAGGTTCTATCATTATTAGTAAAATCAAAAACTTTCTCATTATCAATTTTTTTAGAAATCATTCGAGGAAGGCCGTATTCCTCAAGTTGATAAACAACAGGAGGTAAAAATGCATTCGATATCTTTACAATAAAAGGTGAAATGTCAATATTAGTTCCTAAAAAAAGTTTTTTCTGTAAAATATTAACATCTCCAAACAAACTTGCCATTTTAAATGTAACAGTTCTTTCAAGTTTGAAAAAATCATCTATTCCCATATCAAACTCGGCCATCTCATTAAGTAATATTGGAAGCGTTTTTTGCCAATTTCCTGATAATATTTTGATAAAATTAACTACATTACTAAACTTTTCCTCCCAAATATCTGGTTGGAATTTTATTATTTTATATAAAAATCGATCCCATTTATTCATATCATTGGAATTAAGATAATTAAGCCCCTTCCAATTATCTTTATTTCTTACCATATCAGACACAATATCTTTAATTACTTTTGCATTTGCAGACTGTAATGGCGTTTCTTCAATAAATTTATCATAATCTTTTATTTGAAGTAGAGCCTCCATTTCTTCTTTTTTTTCAATTATTTTAGCGACCTGTTCTTTTGTTAATTCTTGTTCAAAGGTTCTTTCGTCAACATCTACATATATTTCTTCTGGCAATTCTAAATCTAATGATGTTTCAATTGCTGTTGGAGGTGTATCTAAAATATATATCTGGCCGACAAAGTGTTTAAACATTCGTCCTCCTCGACCAATAATATTATTATAAGTAAAATCATTAAGCTTATATCGACCATTTTTATTTTTCCAAATAATAATATTTTCTGCAGAAGTATTTACACCTTCAATAATTGAAGATGTTGATATTATTGTTTTAATTCCATTAAGTTCTTCAAATAACTTAATCTGGATTTGCCCTAAGGAACGGTGTAACCTACCATTGTGAATCCCGATCCCTCTTTTAATTAAATTTACAAGCGGCCAATTTTCTTCATAATTTTTTCCCAACCACAAACTAAAATCATTTAATAATTTATTGTTAATTATTTCGGTATGCTCACTTAATAAAAATGTTAACTTATTGATTTCAGAATATGTTCCTGCATAAACCAAAGACTTATGTTGAGCATTTTTCAAAATTTTTAATAACACTTCATTCTTATTTTGAGGTGTTTTAATTTCAGAAAACAAATTATGTTTCTGTAAAAAAACTGTATTAAAATCAAATTTTTCAAAACTCATACCTTTAGTAAAAATACTTTTCTTTAGAGATGAAATATTTGGAGATAAATAATACTTTTGCTGAGCAATTTTTCCTAATTTTAATATTGCCTTTAACAATGCTGGCGACCTCTCCTTATCAAAGGACTTACTTGCTTTATAAAATTCATCAATTATAAGCATATCAATAGCATTTAATTTATTTGCATACGATATAGCTCTTTCTTGAGGAAAAATAAAAATATTTTTATCCGATATTTCAACGTCTGACGTCGTTATAATTTTATATTCAGAAGAAAATTTTTTATATATTCGTCTTCTCGTTTCATCTGTTAAGGCAATAGTTGGTACAATTATAACTATATTTTTAGGCCTTTTTATTGCAATAAAAGCATCAATAACAAAACTTTTTCCAAAGCTAGTTGGCGCACTAATAGCCAAATTTTTTCCTTCAAGCAATAACCTCAATAGTTTTGATTGCTCTCTATGAAGTGTAAGCGATTTATCCCCCACATCAACTTTGAAAGCCTCATAAGCAAACCTATCTTCCCAAGATGCACTATTTCCTCTAATATAGGGATATAACCCTAATTGACGAATCAGATGATTTATTAAACTATTATATGGAACTTTGTATTTATCAAGATAATCAAGAAGTTTAATAAGTTCATTCCGCGCAGATTTTTCTTTATCCTCCTCAATATATGCATTTATTTTTTGGCATTGTTCAAAGACATCAATCATCATTCGCCTCTTCTTTTTCAAATTTAACTCTATTAACAAACCTATCAACAATATCTTTTTTACAAGGCACTGGAAATAGGATTAAATGAAATGTTATCTTTCCATAAAGATTGATGTTATCTTTTAATTTAGCTATCTGTTTTTTAAAATATATCCCCGCTCTTTCTTTATGATAATTTATTATATCATTCTTGTATTCAGTACTTAAATTTTTCTGATTTTTAGTAATTATACACTCGTGCAATATCAGTATCGGAATATGCAATTTAGGTTTTAGGTCATCTATTGAATTTCTGTTATTCAAATCTTGTTTAATACATTTGCAGATATTTTCATCGTTTATTAACTTATCAATATCTCTCACACCTACAATAATGGAATTTTCTTTTTTCAATTTATCTGTTTGTAAAGTTGTTTCTACAGATTTTATTATTGTATCAAATCTTGCTTCTTCTAAACTATTATAAAATTTAGCTTCACCAAACCATATTGAATACTTTCCGTCCTCTATTACAATATGAACACTATCTGCTCCTTTGGCATTATCTTTTGTATTTTGTTTGTAAAAAATCTTAGGAACAACAGGAAGCGCCTTATAATGTTCCTTCATTAGCCCATATAATAATATCTCAGCTAATTCACTACCCCGCCCTATATTTTCTCCTTCTTCTATATCCTGATCCGTTAGTCTCAAATTTTGGGCTGACCTTACTAATAACGATGAACTCTCATCTGCCAAACTGTCTCTTTCTTCTGCAGATAATGCTGTTTGCGCCACATTGTTCCATATAAACTGATGAAACTTACTTGAACGCCATTTACCATCTTCAAAATCATTAATCAAACTGAGAATGTATTTATTATCAACTGGTTCTAAAGTAGAATCTGTTGATATATTAGCGAAACAATCATTAATTAAAACTTCAAAGGTTGGCATTTATTAACCCCAATACAAGAAATATTTTAACATGATATTAGCAAAAATAGTTTTTCTGCACAATCAAAAACATTTAATCGTTTCAATAGAACTGAAAATAAGCATCTAACTAATTTATCATTCTGAATTATAAGTTAATTTTTCTTTTTACAAAATAATTAATTTCAAAATGGCAACATCATATGTCAAAAACAAAGGCGCGCATTATCCAGTCAGGAAAACGCGGGGAAATGATACTATTTTTGTATTTATACTGATAACAAGCGGCTATCAAACAAAAAACTGCGATTACTCCAACAACCAGTCAAAAACATTCAGGCGTTTAATGCCGTTGTTTTCGCCAGAACCGTAATCCATTGACAGCAAGAACTTGGGATAATTATCATCAATTGCCGCTAAAGAAGCTAATTCACGTTGTAAAATTTGAGGTTCAAGTACATTCAATGCCACTTGATAATACTCGACCAATCCCCCACTTTTCTTAGCAACAAAGTCAACTTCAATATTTTTACCGCCCTTTACTAACTTACCGACAGATACTTCATAACCTCGCCGTATCAGTTCCAGATACACTACATTTTCTAAAATATGACCGGCATCCATATCTTTGATACCGAGTAAAGCTGTTCGCAAACCAATATCTGCTACATAATATTTAGCATTGCTGTCTAAATACTGTTTGCCTTTAATATCGTACCGGTCGCACTTGTACATCAAGAAACTGTCCAATAAGCCCTGAATATAGGTATCAATCGTCGGAACCGATATTTTACGCCCGCTTGCCTCCAAATTTTTTGAAATATTACGAACAGATGTTTCACAACCGATATTATCAAATAAATACTTAACCACCGCGTCAAGTTTGTTGGTATCGGCAATATTAAACCGTTTGACAACATCTTTCTGAATTGTGTTTAGATATACCGTATCCAATAAATAATCACTGATAAGTTGCTTATCATATAATTTCAATGTTTGAGGAAAGCCGCTTTCTTTGATGTAACGAGAATAAATACCCATTGGATTATTCAATTCCATTATATCTTTTTTAGTTTTCGCAAAATGTTGAGCAAAATCAGGATATGCAAAAAAATATTCTTTAAATGATAAGGGCTGCATTTTAATTTCAACATACCGCCCTCCCAGTTGATTGGCCAAGTCACTTGAAAACATATAAGCGTTCGAACCGGTCAAATACAAATCAACATTTTTCTGCAAACGCAACGTATTCGCAACAAGCTGCCAATCTTTTAATAGCTGTATTTCATCAATAAAGACATAATTCATCTTCTGAGGATTAAGATGCTCTATAATATAATCCAAGAGCTTGTTATAACCAATCAAAAAGTTCTCTGCATCGTATTCCAAGCCAATTTTCTGACTTTGTATAAGGTCTTCAAGGTTAATATTGATTATCTGGCTATCATCTGCAACCTTATTCGCAATTAAATCTTGCTGATAAAGATAAAACAGCTTAGACTTGCCACAGCGCCGCACACCGGTAACTATTTTGATTAAGTCGGTTTGAACCTGCCATTTTTTCAATTGCTCTATATATTGCGGTCTATCGACTATAATTTCTGTTCCGTTTTGCATATTTAGCCCTCCAATATTTATATATATACTTAACAAAAACACAAAAGTCAAGTGTTTTGTAAAATACATTTTACAAATAATGTAAAATCAATATAATTTAAAATATATTTTCACCTACTGTTTCTTCTGCTAATGCGAAAGCTCAAAAACAAAAAATATCATTCCTCTGAAAGCCCCTGTTGACAAAGGTTTGACTGCTAATGTAATATTCAAAAAACTGCTAATGCGTGCTGCTAATTTTTGGGTCAAACACTCCCAGCTAAAAACTTAGCAACTTGTTGATTATACGTGTTTTTAAATTTTTGAAGAATCAAAGTTCGAATCCTGCCACCCCAGCCATAGTCCAGAAATCGTCAGAAATGGCGATTTTTTCTTTATAAATCAACAACTTGACCGAGTCCGAAAATTTATGTTGATATAGGCTATAATACGAATCATCTTCGGACTACTTTTTATAACTTTCCTTATTTTTCAATAAGTTAAACAAATTTAAGTATTCCATATATTTTGGGATTTTTCTGCATATTCTAAATAATCATTATATTTTTGCATCAATATATTATTTACATATTGCTCCATATATGCAAAATCAGGTTCATCTTTATTATTAACAGGGAGCAATATTTTTTCTCTTGATATGCGAAGGTCATTTATTTCCCTGTTGAAATTATATTTTTGTGACCATCTATTAGTCATTGCAGCAATAAACAAATAAATGTTTCTATTAAAGTTATCATTTTTAAGATGTGTTACATGATCACTGGCAACATACTCAAAAGGTTCATAAAAACTTGCCCCAACACTTCCACTATTGGCCACACTTAAACAATTTTGATATTTTCTCATTTTAGAAGAATCATATTGAATGAAATTATCCACACCATTGTTCATAGCGGTTGATGATACATATGGGACATTTCCTGAAACCTGCTTATCTTTAATAAGTCGCTTTCCTCTTTGTATAGACGGAAATATATCAACAACAAAAAACTCTTTCCATTTTTTGCTATGCAGAGAGATTA
>ULNX01007612.1_pt1 | contig 23403 bp, 28 predicted proteins | sample 1952061 | NCBI WGS metagenome assembly ULNX01 (sample SAMEA4835588, study PRJEB28245) | human gut metagenome | biome: gut microbiome; material: fecal sample | place: Denmark | collected 2008 | reverse complement strand
ACGCGGATACGTGGCGGCATGTCATATTTGTATAATCATAAATTCAGTTTCTGGTGAATAAAGTTATCTGCTCCTTTGATCATGCCTGCCATAATCAGATACAGAAAAAGCATTTGCGACAGGTACGTCCAGAGTACTTCTGCTTTCTTTGCCTCAAGCTCCTTGTTGTCCATGCCCCACTGCTCCCACCATGCCTTTAATTCCTCTTCGGTCATATCCTCTTTTAATTCAACTATCTGCTGGTCGGATGTCTGCACGGTATTAAAATCAAAGTTATTCGCAAAAGCGGAAAATACCATACAGACAATCACGATGACGACGCCCTGCAGACATACTCCGACGAACGAACGCAAATATGATGCAAATGTGCCCCTAAGTGGTCCCGCCGCACCACATGCAAGTGCAAGTGGCGCAACCGCTAGATGAAGATAGATGTTAAATAATCTTCCATACACGACCATAATGATCGTGAAGGAACACACCATAATTACCAATGCAAATATCAGCACAACAATAAAAAACAGCGTTGCTTTCGTTGCTCCAAGTCCGGACGTGGCAAGTTTGACCTGCTTCGGTAGCTCCACCCAGGATAAATCCAGAAAGTTCATTCCGTTCGGGCCGGTTACCGTCTGCAGGATCTCTTTGAAACACCAGAAAATCAACAGCAATATGTACTTCCCGCCCAGCAGCAGCGAAGCTGTTATGTATAGAAGAATAAACGTCCATCCAACAGACCCAAAATGTCTGGTCTTAATAAATTCGCCGCTGTCATGGATTAAGGCGATGTAAAATCCAATGATTAATATAGACACTGCAGGTCCCATGAGTGCATCGTAGATCTTGCTGACGGTTATCCATATCGTACCGTTCTGGTACGATATGGGATCAAGCATCAGCACATCATATAACTGGCTCATCCACGCATCAAAAAATGCAATGGACGCCTGCAGCGTTGACAATATCCAGTTCATAGGCAGGCTCCTAACTCAAAAGCCAAGCTGCGATTGCTCCTGCACTTCCAAGCAATGCACCGGCTCCAATTGCAACCAATCCCTGAATTTTCATGTCATTCTGATGTCCGAACCAAGCTATAACCTCCATCAACAAGCCTACGGCCAAAACTATGAACCCTATCGTAGCTACTATATAGGCGGTCAAATTTTTTCCTTTTTCCATTGGTTTTTTTACTTCTTCTGGAATGTCACTGCTATATGCCACCGTCTGTACCTGTGCGCTGATCTGCGCTCCCTGCGGTTCTGCAGCTTTCACTTTCTCCGGGGTATAAAAAAAGCAGCCCATGAGGACTGCTAACATTCCGAACATGTATAAGATCACGTTCTTTCTCATTTTCAATTTTTTATCCATATATTTTTTTCCTCCTGTTCAAATCTTATGCTGCCAGTTTATCCAGCAACTCTTCTTCACTCATAACTACGCCATCTGCTTCAATCTCATCCACCCGGACAACTTTATCTCTATCTTCCTCAGCAATATTCCACTGCCATTCCATATGAGCCTTCGCCTGCTTTGTGCTGCCCCAGTCGTAGATCTTAGCTGGCTCTTTTTTACGTTTCAAATTCTTTCCTTCGGCGACCATATAATAATTTGGATGCTTCTTCATGTTGTACTTTTCATCCTTTAATGCATTCTCGCCTTCAATAATAAGAATTGCCAGTTTGTTCGACTTCCGGCGCATTTCGTCTGCAGTCATAAGGTCACGCTGTGTCGGCGTGTATTGTACAGTGTAATTGGCATTCATACCATGTGATATGCTTGTCGATCGTACCATAACTGTTTCTTTACCAACAAGAGCAGAAAAGTATTCGCAAGTTTCTTTTTCGTTGCTTCCAAGGAACAACCATTCGGAGCAACATGCCATAAGCGTTTTGTATATTGTGTCGAAAATCTTCTCAATCTGACTCTTATCTTGTAGAACAATCGCAAATGAAATATTTCGTGATCGTGCCGTCGATAGAATCTTTTGATAATCATCAGGCAATGCGATATTCGCAAACTCATCAAGCAGAAACCGGATATGAATTGGCAACGGTCCATCATACACGTTATCTGCTAGATCATACAACTGCTGGAACATCTGCTGATACAAAGTACCGATTAAGAAGTTCAAGCTTGCCTTGCTGTCCGGCGTTACACAGAAAAGTGCAGTCTTTTGTGTGGCAAAGCTCCGAATATCGATATCATCGGTGATCGTAAGTTTCTGGAGTGCTTCCATGTTAAAGTATGCCAACTTGGACGATAAAGTAGACTGAATACTCTGCAGCGTTTTAGGACCACCCTTGTGGTAACTTTTATAATAACCAACTGCGATATGCCCCGGCTTCTCTTTTTCAAGCTTCGCAAAAATCATATCAACCGGTGACATAAAACCATCTTCCTCTGATACTTCCGCTGCTTGGAGAAGCTGCAACACGGTTGCCATATTTTGCTCTTCCTTCGGTGCCTCGTGATATAGTAAGAAACAAAAAGCCATCATCAGGTTTTTTGCCATGTCGTCCCAAAATTGATTTTCCTTTAGTGAATCCTTTTGCTCCTGCGAGGAAAAGAAATTATTTACAAAATCCAACACGTCCATGTCGTTTCTAAAGTACACAAATGGATTGTAACAAACCGACTTCTCTGGATTGGATACGTCGAAAACAATGACTCGATATCCCATTCTCTTGAGCATATCCCCACATTTTTTTGCAAGTTCTCCTTTGGGGTCTGTTACAACATAATTGCAGTTCATCTGCATTAGATTCGGTATGATATAGCCCCTCGATTTCCAAGTACCGGGGCCACCCCAGATCAGCGTGTTACCATTTTTTCCGTGACGGTAAAAATCAAAACCGAGCCTTGCACGGTTTGTTAAAATCATATCCTGCATCCACTTCGGAGCTTCAGGAAAAACGACTTCCTTTGCTGCATATTTTTTATTGATTTCTCGGACGGTCGCCCATCTGGCAGATCCATGCTCTTCTCCGGGTCTGGTATTTTTCAGTGAATCATATATCGCAGCCCCAATCAAAGCATATATTATCGTGCCAATTAGCACGATCTTTGGCGTCTGATTAACAAAAAAAATCCGGAATGGGTGAATACTTAAATCCCTTTCCAGATTATCGATAAAATAACTTAAACCATTGTGTGTTATGAATGGTGCTGCCCGGATCAATCCGTATAGTACAAACGGATATGTCAATACCAGTACAAGCACCAGCGTTTTTTTACGTTCCTGCAGCATGGCGATCGACCTCCTGCTCCATCTGTGCATCTCTCATACAAATCTTCTCCATCGGCATTCTGATATCTCCGTCGATTGTCTTATTGATCCGTGCAAGGCGTGTCAGTTCATTCTTTGCTGCACGTTCGCCCATTTTGATCAATCGATCAGGAAGATTGTCAATATTTACCGCAGCCGTACTGACATTGTACTTGGTTGCAAGCGCATAGGCTGCCGTACAACATGTAAAATGGTACTGTGCCCGGTTATAAGTCATTGTTGTGTCCTTCATCTGACTATGACATATTGCATGCCCCATTTCGGTCGCAATCGCTGTAAAAAATTCGTCTGCGGGAACCTTTCCAGACCGAACAACATAGATTACCTTGTCTTTCGGAGAATACATTGCACGTGCGCCGCTTACATTTTTTATTTCGTCCACGACGCTGATCGGAATTTCGTTTCTAGTAAGTAGTGATTCAAGTGCCTGCTCGCTTGTTGGCGAAACAGGCTGATAACTGTAATTGGTGTCGTTGACATCGTACATATATTTGTAATGGTATCCGGCTGGCTCCCGGCTGTTTTCGAGATAGATAACCTCTCCATTTTCGTCCTTATCAGGCTCCCAGATGGAATATGCAACAGCTGTCTGGTTGATCGTAACTCCCTGTCTTTCCCAAGTGTCTTGTGCTTTGATCATCGTAAACGGTCGCTCCTGACTTTCGTACATCAACAAAAGCTGATTATTGACCGAATAATCAGGGCATTTGGACATAATATCCAGATACATTTTTAATGCTGCAGGATCGGATAACGTCCATTTCGCCATTTGTCCGATCCATTTATTGTCTAGTTTCATGTTTTGTCACCTCCTTAATAGTTGCTGCTGCAGTGTCGAGCATTGACTTTTCTGCTGTTCTTCCTCGTTCCGGTTCACGCATCATATCCGCGATCATCTGACGCTCCTTGCTCGTAAGCTTCACGCCGTCATCCCGTGATACGATTCCGTTTTCGTCAACTCTGTATCCCGATACATACATCTGTCTTATGAAATCCTCTGATAATTTTCCATTGACAAGCATCTCCTGATCGACCATGTATTGAATCTTGTCGACATCATTCATCTGTTCTGCAGTCTTGCCCCGGAAAAGCTGCTCTCCGTTTTCATTGTATCTCGTCACCGGTCTGTCCCAGCCGATATCGACAACAATCGGCTCTGCTCCGTCCGGCAGATCACTCATAGATGCTTCTCGTAAGCTTCTCGCTCCCGCGAACATGTCACGTGCGCTTTCCTGTGCCTGCTGGTAGTTGTTGACCTGATCCATCACACTCTCGCGCTGATTAAAACTGGTTGATGAGCTGCCGAATGCTGGTTCTTCCTCCGACAGCTCCTGATTGAAATTTACTTCGTCGTGCTCTCTTTCGTTCTTATTGGGACTCATCATGTCCTGCATCAGCTCCTGCTCCGGGGTTATATTCGTAGCATTTGCCTTTTCTTCTTCATTCACGTCCATGTTGATACCACCCTGAACCTGTCCGATTCCCAAATGCTCGGCAATCCGGTTGATTCTCGGACTATCGCTTTTCTTGACGACAAGATCATATGCGCCATCCTGATTCATCGCCACGCAGTACTGGATACCGTATTTTTTCGCAAGCTGAGCAAATTCCTTCATCTTGGCTTCCGGCACGACGTAATAATCAAGCGGCTCGCCAGACTGCATAAGCTGCTTCATCCGTGTTTTTCCGGGCGAATTTCCCGGTGTTTTTGCAACGGCTGCAATCATTGCTGCGATATTTTTTGCAAATGCACCTGATAATCGACAAGCGTAATTGATACCCTCAAGCGCAAACGTCACGATCATCTCTGCTTCTCTTGATCCTTCCATTACTTATCCCTTCTTTCCTGATTTTTGCTTATAGAAAGCACACTGCTCTTTTTTACAGTAAAGTGCATTTAATGCCATGCACCGGTCTGTTTTTTCCTGATATGCAAAACAATCCTCCTGCAGCTTACAACTCTCGCTCTTTTTGTTCATGCTCACGCCCCCTTTCCAATTCTCTTACTTTTTGTACTTTATCCTTCATCTTCTTGCTGTTCTCTTTGATATCTTTACACCAGTACAACTTTTTTCTACAGTCTTTGATTTTTTCACTTAGATAGTCCCTCTTTTCCATCAATGCCTGCTTATTGTCACCGGCAGCCCGCAGCCTATTTGTTACATAGTTTTTTTCGCTCTGGTATCGCTTCAAGTCCTGTTTTAGCTCATATTCCACATCGGTTAGATCCTGCAGCGTCTCGATCTTGTTGCTGCACAGGAATTTTGTTTCCGATCGGATTTTTCTAAGCTTCGTTAGATCTTCCCGGTACAGGTAGTTAACCTGTTTTGATGTCATATGCTTTCCGGGGTAACAGCCAAGCATGTAGCAATAGCGAATGTACAGTGCCTTAAATCCGGTAATTCTGTATCGCGGTCGCTCTGCGTATGTGCGCTTCGTTTTTCTTTTTTCGTCCTGTCGTGTTCCCGCAGCTCCTGCAGCTTCCTCATTTTGCGAAAATCCCTGTGCATGGATACGCTCCCCGATCCGCTTTGCAATTCCTTCCAATGAATATGCTTCTCCAAGCCTTCGGTCGATCCGGACAAACCGTTCCTTTTCCGGCGGCTTTAATGTGAAGTATTTCGCGTTTGCTTTTATCGTATAGCCACGGCTTTTTAACGCAGCGAAAAACTCCTGCAGGCTCCAGCTTTCTGCAATACACTCATCGATGTCCTGCTTAATCGCTGTCGTCCATGTCGGACGACCTTCCTGCTCCGCCTGATATTCTGCATGATGTTTTCCTTTCATCTTAGGCTCTTCTACGACGCTTTTTCCATATTGCCGACATAACCGGTCGGATTCTCTTGCCATATCTTTCCAGCGTACATCCAGCTTTTTGCCTGTCCGCCAGGATACGCTATTGACAACGAAGTGATTATGTATATGTGCCGTGTCAAGATGCGTGCATACAAGCACCTCATAATCGTCGCCCCACAGTTTTTGTGCCAGCTCCAGTCCGATCTTATGTGCTTCCTCTGGCGTCACTTCTCCCGGCTTGAAGCTCTGGTATCCATGCCATAACAGGATGCCTCCTTTTTTGTGGTAGTGCGTCTTGGTAAGCATCATCTGGTCTCTGGCATATTCCGGTGAACAGTTAATGCCGGACACATACTTTTTCTGCTCTGTTTTGATTCCTTTCGCTGCATAATCAAGTACATTTGCCATGTCGTCATTCTCGTCATGGTATCCCGCCATTGTATAATCAATGACATCCTGAAACTGCTGTCGTTCTACCTGGTTGTATGTCTCATCTGTCTCCACATGGATATTTAAGACTGTCTTCCCTTCATTCGCTGCATAATCGATCACCTGCTTAATGTCCGATCCTTCATGGATTGTCCAGATCTTAGTTACTGCCAAGCTCCTCACACTCCCTGTCCCTTGCGTTAAGCATGGATATAAGCTCTGACCGGATCTCAATGCTCCGCATGTTCCTGTCCAAATCGCCGAAATCATACCACTGCAGATCATGGATCAGATCGTCTACTTCTCTTCTCTGGAACGGCTCTAAAACGCTTTTCTGTATCGTAAAGCAAAGCTCATCGAGCTTCTTTGCTTCCTCCGCGTATTCGTTTGCATTGACAAGCCCGGTCGCGTTCGCCACGTGTGCGATCTGGTTGATATTAACCCCGATCTTATGCAGCTCTGTTGTAAGTGCATCGAAGGTTTCCTTCGGAAGCTCGATTGGGATTGTATTCATAATTAAATCCCTAATTAAGTGCGCTTCCTTCCGGTATCCGCCTTTTTCCATCAACGCTTTTAATGCCTTATTTTCATAGTCTGTTACCTCAATGTGCTTTTGTACCATTTTCTGTCTTGTTCTATTCACCTCGTATCACCTGCCTTTCTTCTTTTGCCCTGGTTGTAATTGGTGCGCCATTTTTTAGATAGTCGTTGCAGTCTTTATAGCCCTCCGGTGGCGGCTGGTTATATACCTTATAGCCGTCTTTTTGAAGAACCATGGACAGTGCCCTGGCTGCAAGCTTCCCCGGTCCATCGTTATCCAGATGCAGACACACCGTATTCGTATATGGAAGCTCATTAAAGTGCTGCTGCAGCGCAACCGGGATTTTGCTTTCTGCTAGATTTTCCCTCGGCTTATAGATTCCGCACAGGGCGATCATGTTGTGCCCCTTATAATCAACTCCCATCTGTTTCATCAGGGTAGCATAGCTCAGCATGTCAATCGGTGCCTCGAAAAGATGTACCACGCTATTTCTCACGTCCCAATCTTCCGCGCGTGCCTGAAATGGGAACCGCCGGTTAGATCCGGCTGTTGTATTCTTAAACTCGCCTTTCGTTCCTCGCAACGCAACCAGCTTCACATTGCCGTATGCGTCGTGACCGACGAAAGCAATATTGGCATACTGATTGGTCAGATAGATCTCGCCTCGATCTACGAAGTCCTTCACGATCTCACGATCGATGCCTCGCTGATCACAGAGATAGTCATAGATCATATCTTTGTTTTTTGATCGTTCCGGTATATACAGCCCCTGTTCTTTTTCTTTTGGTACGTCCTGCGGAATCACCGGCTCTTTTATCGCGGTCTGTCCAAGGATCTGTCCGACTGCATCCACTAGAGACATTCCTTCCACTTTGGTTAGATAGTCAAGAGCTGATCTGCCACCCACGCCTTGGCTCCACCAGTTCCACAACCACTTTCCGTTATGATAGTTAATCTTCAAGCTGTCGTGACTTTTAAGTTGATAATATCCATCCTTTAGTTTCACTAAATCCCAAGGCTCATAGCTCTGCTTGTATGTGAGAAGATCCATCTCACGTGCGTTTTTCAGATCTTCTTTTGTTACATAAGCCATTCGGCTTCCCCCTTTCCGTTCTTCCTACACTGCATGCAAAAATGCCATATCGATGAAGTCTATGTCACTCATCCGCGCAAGCTTATCAACTGCGCTTTCCGCAATCAGCCTGATTTCCTCATCCATATCCGCTGTATCCTTCACAATAGCTTTAATCAATGCTAATCGATCATCCACCGGCATGTAGCATGCCAGCAGCTCATTTTCTTCTGCATTAAAAATCATCCTCTTGTCACCTCCCAATTATCATATTGTCGGACTAATTTGGGATCATATTCCGGCGGTTTTGGTATCTGTGGATTGCTCTGGTAGTTAAGCGCCAGTCTGCAGTTTTCCGCCCATTCATAAATCATGTCCTCGTACCGCTGCTGTCGTATCGTTCCTGTCTTACCAACCGCATTTTCATTTCTTGCGAGCGTCATGACTTCCAATATTTGTACGTGCCGTTTTAAGTACGTGCACAGATCCGGCGATATATCGAGATAATCAATGAAGTTCTTACGTCCTGTGCCTAGTTCTGCACTATCAATGAACTTCTGTGTCATGCCAAGATATGTACACTCAATCGACAACCGGACATATCCGGTTTCTCCGGCAAGCCGCAAACCATTTTCCAGTGATCTTAATTTCACAGATGCTTCATAAATATTCATATTACTTCCCGGCATAAGTTTGTCCGGCTCTGTACTTGTTAAAATCGTAACCATCGCCCAGCTTGTGTCCGTCATATCCCTAGAAAATCCTGCCTGCTCCCTCACATCGTCCTGGTTAACCGGGACGACAGAAAGGGCGGTACCCGGTAATTCCGGTAAGCTATCCGCTAACATCTGCTTCATGCTATACTCGCTTTCTTCGCCCTTATAGGCTGCCACTGCAGTTATACGCTCCTTATCTCCATCGATCCGGGTGTCTGCGACATAGACCGATGCCTCCGGGTGTCCCTGATCCGCGAATGCATCCTTTACATCCTGGGCAATCTCTTCCTTAGACTTTCCACTGACTGTCAACTCCGGCTCTTCCATCGCACGCTCAACATCCGTGATGATTGCCTTGGCAGTCTGGCTGATAGTCTGCAGGCTCTGCTTCAGTAGGTTAATATCCTGCCTTCCAGCCCACGTTGCAACGTAACCGAAAGAATAATCCGATGTATCAAGCCCGAAATGGCTGCATACCACATATGCAATCGATTCTGCCTCCACTTCCTTCTGCTCCCGGCTCTTATCCGAATCGCTATGGATCCTCGCGTGTGCAGTCTCATGAAATGCAGTTTTTAGCGTCTGCGCTTCACTCATTCCTTCTTTGATTATTATTTTTTCCTGTGTAAAATTACACCAGCCTTTCGCGCTCCCCTCCACCGCCCCAATTTCGATCGGATATGGTGCAGCCTGTCTTGCAGCGTAAAGAAGCTGCTCATAACGACTCACATCACCGGTTAATTCTGTTATGATCTCCGGAAGCGGCTTACCCTCCGTCTGTGATACATCAAACACAGATACCGGACGGAATTTGATGGTTTCTCTTTCCTCCTGTATGATCTTGCCGTCTGCATCCCTTCTGTCCGTATCGATCTTAATCTTAACTTTCATCGGTGCGAGTATCGTGATCGATTTCTCGCCCCTTTTAACGTGGCGATCAAAATTGCGTATCCAAGAATTGTAACCGGCGACTGCGGTTGCATCCGGCATTTGCATTGCAATTAAGACTTGATTATTTGCAGAGTATGTGTGAAACTTACTCATCACCTGCAGATAGGTAATATATTTTTCACTCGTGAAAAATTCAATCACACCGGCTTCCAGCTTATCCAGCGTCTGTTTCATCTTTTCTGATTGTGCCATCCACTTTCCCCCTTTCATCCAACCTAGTTAACTTATAAAAATTTTCCTCCAGCTTAATTATCTTAAAACCATTTCTTTTCAATAAATCTGTACAATCTGTTTTGGGATCTGTTATAAATATAGGTCCCTCTCCGCAAGGCCCCTCTTTTGAAAATAAATGTTTTATAAGATTATTAGCATACTCATCTTTTTCCTCTGACATCCGGTATCTCCTTTCCAATAACACAAAAGCCACCCTTTCGGATGGCTTCTGTGACTACATGTTACTTATACTTTTTCTTCAATACGATCATAACTACGATTCCTGCTGCAGCGATGATCCCCAGTGCGATCGGTATGATCGGCTTAACCGGATCTCCGGTTTTTGGTACGTTTGGTTGGAAAATGATTGTCTGCCCCTGATCTTTAATATCCGCATGAACTGCAATCAATTCTCCGTCCCGATATAGAAACTCGAAAAATACGATGCTTCTCCCGGCAAGCTTCGTGGCATCGATCGTATATGGTACATCCACCGATCCGGTTTCGCTCGTCGCTGTAAATTTCATTCCCGCTCCAACGGCTTTTCCGTCTTTTGTAAGCTTATCTCCGCTGTTGGAGTATACCGGATATCCGGATAATTCATACTCGCCCGGAACAAGATTTCCGTAATATACCTTATCGATCAGCTCCACGGTTCCGTCTGCTTTCAACACTTTTTTACCGTTTTTATCGGTCGCGGTTGTATGAATCTCTGGCACCTTCAATTTATTATCTACCGTAAGCTCATACAGGATACCCTCTGTAACTGTACCATCATCATTCAGCAGTTTTGTCCGCTGTCCATCCGCTGCAAGTGTGACCTTGATTGGATCGGCTTTGACATATTCTACTGGCGTTTTCTCTTCGATTCGGTACTTTCCAAGCGGCAGCTCCTTTGTCGCTGCATTACCATCCTGATCGGTTACGATTGTATCTACAAGAGCATCTTTCAGATACAAAGTATCGCCTGATCCGTCCTGTGCAAGGATATCCTCGTCTGCATATACCTTAAAGGTGATTCCGGCAAGCTTCACTGTCGATGTCTCAAATTCCTTTTTCGTCTCGTTGTAGATTCGCTTCTCGCCGTTCTTTGTAATCTTGATCGTGCCATGCAGACTCGTGTTATCGATCTCGTACTCAAAAACGCCCATGTCTGTGACCTGTCCTTCCGGCGTTTCGTAAATCTTATAAACGGCGTCCGCATCGATCGTGATATCATAAGACTTATTCTGCAGCTTATTATAATATCCGTTCGGACACTCGTTTTCTTCAATCCGATATTTGCCTGGCATAAGTGTACCAGGTGTCATAAGCTCGCCATCCTTGGTCTTAAATTCAGATACCTTTGTTGTGCTGCCGTCCTCTGCAGTTACGTCAAAACTTACATAATCATTATCATCGTATGACCAGATTCTGAATGTTGCTGAATTTGACAAAATCTTCTTTCCGGTTGCATCGTCCTTCTTGATAAGCTTCAGATAAGCTTTAAAACTTTTATCTGTGAAATATCCAAGCTTCACAGGCTCGTTCGAGTTCTCTGTGATATTCACTGTGAACGGATCAACTGGGTGGAAGTTCTTAGGTACTGTCGTCTCACGTACAATATACTTGCCATATGCAAGCGGTACAGACTTTGCATAGCCATTTTCGTCCGTGAAAAGCTCTGTGCTGCCATCTGCAGTCAGTGTCACTGCCCGATCCTGATTCCAGATATAGTAAAGACCTAAATCATCCTTGACAATGATTTCACCCTCTGCAGCTTTATAGTCCTCTGGAACGCACGTAAGCTGATCTGCTCTGCATGCAGAAAATCCGGCTCCGGCAAGCGGATATGTCGAATTGTTCTTGCCCTCAGCAAGCTTGATTAACTCGAATGGCTGCTTCATTTGCGAATTGGAAATTGTACGTTCATTTTCCACGTTTATATGCGGTATACCATCTGGATTGTCTGTAATCCTGAATGTATGAATCGTATCGTCCAATACATATCCCTCTGGTGCCTGAATTTCCTGTACAGTGATAGTACCAAGAGGAATTATTGCAACTCCATAATTATCATAATATAAAGGATCGCTATTTTTTTGTATGCATTTAGAATCTCCTATATCCGCCTTTCCTAGATCATTTGTTTTTATGTACCATGTTCTAACTGCACTCTTTCCCGCCTGCGCCGGATCGGTATCCATCTGGACATCATAATACTTGATTGCAAATATACATCCCTCTAAAAATATAGTTCCATTGGAATCTTTTTTCTGCACCAATACAGAAGCAGGATCGTTTCCAGCTTCCTCCGGCACATCGAAGGCTACCGGAATATCACTGTCTACTTTTTCTCTGTAAACATCATTGTTGATTCTGTATCCCGGTGATGCTTTTGTTTCCTTTACGTAATAGGTTCCATATGCAAGATTCCCGATGGAGCCATTACCATCCTGATCGGTTACAATCGTCGCAACTGCATTCTTTCCCGCCTGTGCATCCGCCATTGTCTTGAAGATGCCAAATTCTGCACCTTTCAGGCTGTAACAAGAATTGCCATTCGTAATCTCCGGCGATGCTGAATATTTGTGGATTTTAATGCTTCCAACGCCCTGTGCTGTTGCTGTTACGCTTGCACTCTTGGAAAGTGATTCATTTGGAGAAGCAAAGCATGCATCCTGATAGGAACCACTGTAAAAGATACGTGCTGCATAGTTAGATACACCATTTTTATCCCCGTCTCCGTAATACTTTGTATGACTGGCACCGGTGCCGGTCTTAGCCGTAAATGCAAGTTTCTTGCCTTGCATGTCTTTATACTTCGCCTTAATTGTAACGGTCTGCCCGAATACGTGCTGTGTTACATCTGTGTTTGTAAAGGTATCTTTAATCGTTCTAGTCGTCGATGTAAGTGCACCATAATCAGCTATAAATGCAGCCTGATTAGACGCATCTGCCGAGATTGTCAGATAGTCATAATAGTTAGTGCCATTCACATTTAGCTTTGTACCGGAATGTTTTACTGTGACAGCTCCAGTACTCGCATTTGTGAGAAGCTTGTTGCACATGCCAGTCGAGCTGTACACGACACGGAAAGTGACGTTGCCTGAGGCATCCTTATAACCATCTGTCAGTTCACTTCCAGTGTAATTTTCCCATGCATTTTTTGATACGTTATACACCTGCGTTATGATTGTCTGTTCCGGCGTATAGGCTGCCGTTGCATCGATATAATTTCCAACAACCTTAAAATCCTTATACTGGTCATACCAGCGGCGGGCATTGTCGGCGATTGACCGTAAATTAATAAACGCTGAATTAACACTTTCCCCGCTTACCTTTCCTCTGACTGCTCTGATATCGCAGTCAGACACTGTACTATGCACGGCTGCCTGTGTCATGGCTCTTGCTTCGTCCTGTGTCATGGCATAGACACGACCGGCAACCATGATACCCATAACCGGCTTTCCATCTATGATATAAGTACCGTATGTACCTCCATCCTGCGAATTTCGTCCGCTTCCATCCGCATTCGGATCTGCTTTCTTGCCTCCATAGGCAAACATCAACAACGCAATATCTGCTGCAGTATCCCGATCAGACAGCCACTGCCGTCCTTCTTTGTACGCCGCATCATACTGTGCCGAAGATTTCGTTGACTGCATGCAATAAGCTTCTGTCTCTCGTCCAGATGCATCTTTCGCTACGAGTGCACCATGCAAAGATGGCGTGTAATCGGTTGCAGTAACATTCACATAATCAGCGATCGCCCATCCATCCCAATACCGGCTGTGGATATAGACTGTCTCACCTGCGTCGCCAATATCCTGTACTGCAATTCCGTCCTCCTGCAACCCTTCTTCCGTAGTTGCTTCTGCATCTGCGTCTGAATTGGTTGCTGTTACTTCCTCTGCCCGGATGTTTTCAGGCAAAGAAAAAGCCGCGGTTACAGATAGAACCACGGCTGTGAGTAGTGCTGCTATTCGTTTTTTTCGTTTTGATAATAGCATCTCTCTTCCTCCTTTATGATTTAATTTTTATATAAACAGCCTGACCGGCTGGAATTTTATATTATGAATATCAACATAGATGACAATATTACTACAACATCAGATATTATAGTTAATATTTCTAATAACATACCTTTACGATGTATTTCAAACCATAAAGACAACATCCATGCTGCATTAAAAATTAGGCATATACCTATAGTTATAAAGACACATTTTAAATCCATAATTATTTGATCTCCTTTCAATAAAAAAGGAACAACCCTTAGATTGTTCCTTTTACTTTACCTATTTATTTTATCATCTACTGTACTTCGTAATAGCCATATTCTGGCTCTGTGACAGTTTCTGTCCCTGTAACCGTTTTTTCCTGCAATCCACCATAAAAATTATTATATTGAGAGCCATCTGTTAAATGCCGTCTTGAATGGCACCACGGATCTTTTTGTTCATCACCCTCTATATATTCATCACAGTATATTTTCTGATTGCAGCCAAAGCAATACCAGTATTCCCTTATTTGTATTATTTCTTTCGTCTCAGTGTACGCAGGTTCTGTTGCTACCCATACTACCTTGTGTGTTTCTGGTGCCTGCTCATTGCTCCAATATCCGTCCCGAACCGTGAATGTTTCTGTCCGCTTGGCTCCTGTCTTATTCACACCACAACTGCAGATCACATGGTATTTAGGGTCCCAGAATGCAAAGTGCTGTTCCAACTCTTCTTCCGTTCTGTAAATATTATTACAGCTATCGCACTGATAATATGTCACTGTCACTGTCTGTTCTGCAATCCATGTTGGCTTGCTAGTATCTGTGCTAGGCTTAGTACTGCTCTGATTGTTTCCCGGATTTTCTGTTGATCCAGAAGCATTCGCGTCATTGAAGCTCTTGGATGTCGTCTGCGTGATGCCCTTTACGGTTGCTCCCGGTGCTGCAGCTCCCTTTTTCACAAGCATGATCTGGATTGCTTCGAGCCGCTTTCCATAACCGGCAGTTCCGGCACTCTCGCCATTCTTCGCCCAGCCCATCCAGCCGAAGGTCTGTGCATGTACCCGGTAATAAATATCGTAATGCTGCGCCAGCTCTCCGGTCAATCTGATCCGGATTGCTTCGAGCCGCTTTGCCTGTCCGCTTGTCCCTGAAAGTGTTCCATCACTTACCCAGTCCATCCAGCCATAGGTCTGTACGTGCGTCTGGTACTCGACGCTGCCATTGTAGCTGCTCCGCGCATCGATGCTGATTGCTTCGAGCCGCTTTGCCTGTCCGGTGGTTCCGCTTACGCTTCCATCCTTCGCCCATCTGGTTTCCCAGCCGTATGTCTGCCGGTGTACCCGGTAATTGATGCTTGCTGCCTCATCTATCTTCGGTATGATCTGAATTTTTACTTCTTCGAGCCGCTTTGCCTCGCCTGTCGTCCCGGCGAGTGCTCCGTTATATACCCAGCCCTGATTGTCACCGTAAGTCTGGATATGCACCTGATACCGAATATCGTAGTGTGCTGCCAGCTCTCCGGTCAGACGCATCTGGATTGCTTCCAGTCGCTTTCCCTGTCCGGTCGTTCCTGCTGGCTGTCCGGCATTTACCCAGTCTGTCCATCCGTATGTCTGCCGGTGTACCCGGTACTGGATCGTTCCTGTATATCCTGATTCGTTCTGCAGGTTGATCGTCATGGATTCCACCCGCTTTGCCTGTCCTCTGGTTCCAAGCACCAGCGTATCGATGCCGTTTTCCTTCACGATCTTTCCGTTTGTGTCACCGTATGTCTGTACATGCGCCTTTCCATAGATACTGATTCCTGCTGCAGCTTTACTGTTTATCGCCGGAAGCTGCGTGACCATCAGCACGGCTGCAAGTGCAGCAGTTACAATTCGCTTGATACCTTTCTTCATATTGATTCCTCCCATCCATTCATGTCATCTGTTTTTAACTGTCTTGATTATAGCATAAATGTATGTAATAAAAAAATGTACAATTTAATAGATTGTACATTTTTATTATGCCTATCCGAGGAGAATAAGAATCAACAAATTGTTTTTCTATTACTTGTTTTCCCGTTCAAAATCTGGTAAATTGTGAACTTTCTTATTTTCCCCAATCTGTTTATTTATAAAATTTTCTTCGATGTAATTATATATCTTCTCGTTCAGATACTCTACCTGATCAAGAACATCCTCCGTGTCTCTTTTGCTTGCAATATAGAAATCATCATAATCGGATGCAGTTCGTATAAGTTCTATGGATGCATATAATTTATAATCTGCTTTATTAAATTCCGTATTATCTTCATAAATAAAATACCTGTTAAACAGTTGTAATATGCCATTATGTGTATTAGCATCTTTTCCTTTAATTGCAAGCAGCGCTTTAAGTGCCTTTTCCATTGAGTAGTATGCCCGGTTATTTGCTGACTTATAGCTTCCCTGCTCATATAAGTTACATGCATCATTATATAATTCCCTTGATGACTCCAACCGCAGCTTTACAAGTTCTCGCATTTCTTCATCTGTCATATAACAGTACCCTCCTTTGATATATTTTTATAAAACGCATACCAGCTTTTTTTTCCGATATATTCCTCGTATGGAATACATATGAAATTAACAACGGCGAAATACTCCATTGCAATATCTGTGGCTATTTCTGCCAGCCCCATTCTGTATGCTGCATTTTCCTCTCTTCCAGTTTTTGTAAGAATCGCAATATCAATATCTGAATCTTTATCATAATCTCCTCTGGCGCATGAACCAAATAAAATAATATCCTTAACGTTATCTCCCATTAACTGCCTGACAGGATCTTTTATCTCTTCTACTATTTTTTTAATTGTTTTTTCGTCCAATTCAAAGAAATCCTTCATACAAATCACCTTCTCTATCTTCCATGCCTGCCACCGTGTTCTCTCTCTTTGATTTTTTCCCTGAGTGCCTTATTTTCTTTCTGTAATTTTTTGATCTGTTCCTGTGCCTGCTGAGATATTTCGCCATTCTCATTTGTGAGTGTTCCCACCTGCTCCCTTAATGTTTCATTTTCAATCAAAAGTCTGTTCCGGTCGCTGATTGTTTCCTTATAGTCTTTAGTGAAATTATTCATTGTCTCTGCCAGATCACGTTGTTGAGAAGTGAACAATGCATATGCATCATCTTCTCTTTTATATCTGTCCTTAATCGTTTTGTAATTTTCCTGTATGCATGATTCCAAGTGGGAATGCTGTTCAGTCAATGATGCTTTACCGCCTCTTCCAATACTTTCCATCACATTATTATATTGTGCTGATAGCCCATGTTTAAGAGTTTCTTCGTCATTCAAGCCAAGCTGCTTTATAAGTTCATTTAGTGCTTCTGTATTTTCGTCAATTTTTCCTTTTCTGGCAATAAGAAAGCCTCCAATAAAGGTGACAACCGCCGGTATAGCCACCTTTATTATTTCTATTACTGTATTATTATCTTGCATTGTCTGACACCCCACCATGATTTCGCTGATTATGAATCCGAAGAATAAAATCATATATTCTAATGTCATTTTACATCCTCCGTTTCGTCTCTGTCAATTTCTTCTTTCAGCTCTGCCTTACGATTTTTGAAGTCCTTTAATGCGCAGAAATATTCAACTATTACGGCAATCACAAACCCAAATGGAATCGTCCCAAAAACACAAAAGATAGCCAATAAAACACAAATGCCTTTGTCCGCATTTGCAATAAGTACAACAACAAACCAAAACAACAGAACCAAGTTAAGCGGAATATATGATTTATATAATCGTAATTCGGATCTGACATATTCTTTTCGTTCCCTCTTATAGCTGCTTTCATCGTCGTGCATCTATCGTCCTCCTCGTCCTATCTCGTTCCGGTATCTCTCCTTGTTGTATCTTTGAAATGCCGAATCATTTTATCTAATTTGATATTCTATATTGTCCTTTGGTAAATAAAATTCATATCTGGTATCATAGAAATTATTAAAAATGTTATTAGCAAATAGGTAATAGTACCATTCTTCAAATTCGGGTTTATAAATTATCATATGTGGTTTGAAATCACCTTCTATTATTTTCACATTCTGTAGCCACGGTTTTTCCATCTTTGTATTGTTATCATCCTGAATCACATATTGACATCTGGTTTCGACGCTGCCATATTTAACCCTTAAATATATTTCCTCTCCTGTGTTCTTGGTATCATAGACATACAAATCGTTATATTCTCCCTTGTCTTGTGTTGGAAGAAACATTCCAATTAATCCGCATATTAAGATATTTGCAACCGCACCACTCACGATAAATATTCCAATACTTTTTATGATTCTGAATCCCAATTCTGCCTCTTTCGCATGCATAGCATAAAGGATCACTCCTGTAATTGCTACGATCAAATCTATTATCATGATCTATCTTTCTCCCCTTCCTATCTCGTTCCGGCTCCGTTCTTTGTTGATCTCATTTGCAACAATCTGATTCTCAATGTAATCACGGAGCAGATGCTCGCCTCCAGGTATTTTATCCTTAAAGTATTGAATCATATCCTGCGTATCTATTTTTTCCAACGCCATTCCTATCTTCTCATATATCGTTGCTCCCGGCCGCTGATAGGCTTTGTAGGTTGCCAGAGCTTCTTCCGTATTGGTTCGTTCCTGATGTGGTGTATCGCCCTTTATGAATTTCTCGCTGCCCCAGAAATCCTTGATACTGATTTCCGTATCGTCGATATTTATATCTGTATATCCATATTCGATATATCTCTGTTTGATACGCTCTGCTGCATCATATGAAAAACATGTTTTATTTTCTGTCGTAAAATCATACTCCCCATCTTCATCAAATTCCTGCGTGGCGGTTACCTGATATCCGGATACCGAAATATCCCATCGCTTCATCTGCAGATCCTCTGGTGACAGCAACTTCCCTTCTGCAGGATCGTAAAGATACCGGAGCGTGTTCTTTCCTTCGTCCCGGACATCCACATAATATATTTTCTTATCTGATATCTCTCCGCCACGACGCATCTCAATGTAATTAACTGCATCATTCATATACACAAACGATGCCAGATCATGTTCCTCAATCGTAAAATCATCCTTCACCAATCCATATCCGACTACACCCTTATCCATGTGCATCCTCCTCTCACGCAAAAGGAGCAGACCGTTTAAGATCTGCTCCGTGTCTATGTTATATTCCTCTCTGATTCTGTCGGTCGTCAATCTGCGGATCCGGCAGTTCCATCTTGATCTCCTGTCTGTCCTTATCGAAGTGATAAATACTGTTCGACAGGAACTCTGTATCGCTCACAACATACTCATTTACTTCCATTGCTGTACGCTGCAGCATCTCTGGATCCATTTCATCGTTATCCGGACAAAGCAGAACTTCGCGGGTACTGGATGGCACAATATAAAATCCGCATCCATGTTCTTCGGCAAGCTCCGTAATCTGATCCTGCGCATAAAGGATACTCGTTGCTCCGGCAATTCTAGGAAGATTTGATAAAACGTATATTCCTGTATCTGGGAGTTCTTCCTGTGCAAGTCCAAATGAATCCAAGTTTCTGATAACATCCTCCAGCTTATCTATTCTTACCGGGAATAAAAACTCGGTATTTTTCAACGCTGCGGCATAAAGATCCTTTTCATTAATTCCAAGCCTTGCTGTATGATCATGTGTTACGATTGCGCTTGCCATACCAGTTTCATCAACTCTCACAAGCATCCGGATTGTAACTGCAAGATCCATATATTTCTTGTATGGCACATCCTGCAGCATATTCTTGTTTTTTTCATAATTAACAACTTTCAGATAGCAGTTTGAAAAATACTGTTCCTTCTGGTTGAAAATCTCTGTCCGCAGATCATTCGTACTTTCGAGAGAAGCCTTATATGTTTCAGCAATCTCCTTGATGACCGCATCCATGTCCCCGGTGTCCTGGTATTGCTTGTAGTACTGCTCCATATAAATCGTCGGAGCGACATTAACTTCCGATCGGCTGATCAAAAGCCCCATATGTGTCGTGTTATTATTGTGTGTTACTTCCTGCAGTTGGATATTGTCAAAGCCATATCCCAACAGGTACTCACCGATGTTGTCCCGGACCTCATTGCAAAATTCATTAAATTCCATCCTACTGTTCCTCCTTCTTTTCAGTTTTTTCTTTCTTTGCCTCTGCAAGCCGCTTTGCAAATTCCTGCAATGCATCCAGTTTTCTTTCCTTTGGTTCGTACTCAACTGTTACCTTTTCCATATGCGTTCCCTCCTTTCTCTTACACCCCGTTATCATTTCTTTATTGGAAAAAAATAAAGAGACAATGGGAAGATGTATTTATGCCGATATAGCACTTCATTTATAAATCCCAGATCTGCCTCGCTGATTTCCGCAGCATTCACTGCTCTTATCTTTTGCGATAGCTGCTTTGTGTTGCCACAATAATTGATCTCAATCCCCCTTATACTTCCATGTAGAGCCGATCGATAATTCCAATCCCGCACATCAGTTTCAATGTCATAAATCCACTCTGCCAGTTTTTTCCGGTCTTTTCCCGACATTTCATATAAATCAGACGGGGACTGTATCGGATAATGCTTCTTATATAAATCTGAATTAAACATATTTTCTCCCATTGCTCCTGTGTCAGTATTTCTATCGTTTTAGCTGGGTACTCCTTTCAAAATATTCGTTATTTTAATCTTATACGCCTGTACTCTCTCATTGATATCTTTCCACGCTGCAGCTTCCTCTTCATCCAGCACCTCCGGCTTTTTCCCGGCAAGTGCCATATCCTGCAGCTCACTTAATCGTTCGATCGTCATGATGCACCTCCTTCTTCTCCGTGACCGTTCCCCGCTGGTATTTACTTTTTGTCCATCCTTCGTCAAGTTCCTGAATCTGATCGTAGCAGTAAAGCGTCGCTTTGACATCTTCGAGACTGTTATGATAATCTCCATCCGGCATATAGCCAAAATACTCAGCACATGACCTTAGCTTTTTCCATTTGTATCCGCCATAGTAATCGCTCCATTCTCCATATATCACTGAAAAGACAGTCATCACGTCGTACCATTCACACGTCATTGATTCAAGCTGCATCCCCCATTTTTCAAGCATTCCGATATCGAAGGGTATATTATAGGCTATACATAGCTTTGCGCTTTCAAAAATTCCTTTTACTTTTGGAATCAGTTCGTGCGGATATCGTGCATTCGCTACCATATACTGAGAAATGCCGTTTATATCTTGCGCGTCGTACCAGTCCGTCGTCCAATAAGGCTTTACATATTCATCAATAAGAACGTTACCATCTCCATCGATAATACTGATCTGCAGTATCTCGTCCTGATCGGGAACAAGCCCAGTCGTTTCTGTATCGAAAACAATAATCCCGCTTGGATTATCACATGGAATCGATGGCTGTAAAGCCGCCCGCTTCATCAGATCATATGCAAGTGCTCTGTGTATCTGCTGCTGTTCGTCCGTAATCTGCTCTCTTGCAATCGATACCTTATAGCTAACCTCTTCCGCTATCATTTCCTGATAATTATTATTTTGTTTTTCTCTTCGCCTTGCTTCTGCAGCTTTTCTTTTCTGCCGCTGTTCTTCCTTGTATGCAGCAATTTCTTCTTCGGTCATATCACGTACCTGATCTTCCCGGTAGTACATGTAACATCCATAGCAATATTGGCTCGACCACAGCTGCTCTCCATCATCCGGATCCGTTGGCGTTTTATTTTCTTTTTTCCACTGATTCTCTGTTTTCAAAACACGATCAGCAAACTCAGCACTGGTTCGACACTTCATGGCACACCTCCCTGCTTATAATTCTCCTCGTTCCGGCTGCGACCTCATCCTTGATTTATCTACCTGCTCTATTTCAACCAGTTGCTCCTTGTACTTATCTATCTGCTCCATCGATAGCCATTCCGGCTTTCCTTCTTCGGAAAAGCTGTTCCACAGCGCTTTCATGTTATCAATCTGATCTTCCACGCTATCAGCCCAAAGCTTATCCTCAATCCGATGCTTCGGTCCAAAAGGACCAGTCACATAGTCGCAGTCCATTCTCATCCGATCCAAAAACTGATATTTTATAGGACTGTCTATCGGTTCCCGATTAATCAGCCCCTGTATATAATTATCTACCATCCGCTACCTCCTACTTAAACGGTAAGTCGTTGCCGGTCAAGCCACTTGGGATATCAGCAAAGCCATCTTCCGGATTGCTCTGGCTTTTCTTGCTTTCGGCAAATTCCTGTTCTTCTACGACTACTTCCGTTGTATAAACCTTGTTGCCTTCCTTATTGGTATAACTTCCTGTCTGGATTCTTCCAACAATCGCAATCTTTGTACCCTGCTTCAGATACTTCTCCGCAAACTCGCCGAGTTTACCGAATGCAACACAGGAGATGAAATCTGCTGTCTGCTCGTTTCCAGAATTGTCTCTTCTCTGGAATCTCCGATCAACCGCCAGCGTGTATCTGGCGATTGCTAACGGCTCTGCAGCCTGCGAATATCTTACATCTGGATCTCTTGTTAAACGTCCCATTAAAATTACTTTATTCATCTTTTTTCCTCCTCATGTATCATATAGTTCTGCTATCTCTGTTTTTTTCCATATGTTTTTCGTAAAAATCCAATGCCTTTAAGATCTTATCCTCGAATTCCTTGGGTGTTAAATTTTTTCCATACCTCAATATTTTCTCATCCTTGAGTGTCAGCTTCGGCTTTTGATTCGGTTTTAATTTTCCGAGAATGCTGCCAATCTGTTCCTCGTCAAGAGCCATATTAGCAGCAAGGCTTCGCATTTCTTTTGCCTGCGCCAATGACGGGAGAACTCCCGGACTTATTTCTTTTCCTGCGTCATCTATATCAAGAGTATCCTGATAGTAGTCGTAAATCGACTTCTGACCTTCACTATCGATATATGATACTTCCACAGCCGGTCGAATTGACATTTTCCCTTGATCAACAAGATTGAGCAGTTCCGGGATTAAATACGTGAGGCGGATATAACGATGAATTTGTGATTTACTTTCCCCAACCTCTTCTGATAATAAAACATTTGAACGAGTACCCGCTAACTTCGTCCCCAGTGGGGACGAAGTTAAATCTGTTCTTTTTCCCTGCCTATTCATCGCATCCAGCATCTTTTTGTAAGTGAACGCTTTTTCTGACGGAAGTATTTCCTCTCGACTTTGCAAATTGCTTTCTCCCATGAGAATTGTTGCTTCGTCCCGGTTGATGTTTTTCACAATGACTGGTATAGTCTCAATCCCTGCCAATTCGCACGCCCGTTTTCTTCGATGTCCTGCAACCATTTCATAGTTACCATCTTCATTAAGGAAAACAACTGCTGGTTCGTTAACCCCATGATCTTTGATTGATTCAACAAGTTCCTGCATCTTATCATCGTCGACCACCTTAAATGT
>ULNX01026457.1_pt1 | contig 24961 bp, 32 predicted proteins | sample 1952061 | NCBI WGS metagenome assembly ULNX01 (sample SAMEA4835588, study PRJEB28245) | human gut metagenome | biome: gut microbiome; material: fecal sample | place: Denmark | collected 2008 | reverse complement strand
TGCAACTACTATGGCAAACTCAGCAAGTACTACAATAACTAATCTAAAAAACGAGTTAGAACAAAGAATTGCAGCTTTAGAAAGCGTAACAAGTTATTTATTATCTAAAGTTTCTGAATTAGAAAATAAAGTAGATAATTTAACATCTAGAATTTCTGAATTAGAGAATCCAAATCGTTGTAAATTAGATCCAGAAATAGGTGCTGTAATTTGTGATTTATAAAAATAATGTATATATTTGCAAAATAATATAAAACAATTATTATGAACGATATCACATACAGACCATTCATACGAGATAGTGCTTTAGGAGATATTAATATTCAAATTCCAAATCTTGAAATACCTGTATATAAACCCAGATATTCTCAACCTTTAGAAGATGATACAGAGACAGAAGTACAATCTCAAGTAGAAGAGATAAGAAATCCAGAACCAATAGTTCAAGAAACTACAGTTCATAAATTCAATTCTAAAAAGGATTTCAAAGATACAATGCTTCCTATTTATGAAAGATTATTAAAATCAAAAGGTTTAAATCCTGCATTTGCTAAATCATTAGTAGCACAAGACGGATTAGAATCAGCTTGAGGTTCTAAACCTGCAGGATTATACAATTTTGGAGGTATTAAAGGAAAGGGAACAACTAAACGAACTAGAGAAGTTATTAATGGTAAGGATGTTTATATAAATGATCAATTTAGAAATTTCAAATCACTTGAAGATTATGCAAATTTTAAAATTGATCTATTAAATAATAAACGTTATAAAGCATTCTCTGGAGATATAAAAGAGTTTGCAAATAGAGTTCATAGAGGAGGATATGCTACAGATCCAAGATATGCAAATATTTTAAATCAAGTTATAGCTTCTGCTAAACATGGAGGAGTATTAAAATTTCAACAAGGAGGAATTCAAGAAGGAAAACAGTGGCTTGAAGATTGATATAAATCACGTAAAGGTTTAGTAAAACAAAATGTTAAACAAGTTCTACCAATTCCTCTCCCTGTAACTGAATCTTTAGTATTTAATGCACTTAAAAGAAATTTAGATCTTACTAGAGCAAAGATAAATCCTAGTAAAGTTCCTGATAATGCTTCAGGAGTTTATTATCCGTTTGGTAGAAGAATATTTTTAACAGATGGATCAACTAGTACTGCAATTCATGAATGAACTCATAGTAGTTTACCTGATGCACAAGAGAAAGTAATTAAGAAGTATCAAGATAATTTCGGAGATACAGTATATGATAATAAAACAATTGCTCCTGATGAATATTTAGATAATCCTCAGGAAATTTATGCTAGATTAATGCAATTAAGATATAGTATTAATGCAGATCCTAATCATAAATTTACTAAAGAAGAAATACAGAATATTAAGAAGGAACATTTAGATCATTATACTCTTACAAATAGACTTAAAAATTCAGAAGGCAAAGGTAGTTTCTCAGTATCACAGTTTGATAAAGATGGAAAGATAATTCAATTAGAACCATTTAATCCTGAATATAAAATTGTACCTGAAGAGTCTACAGTTACTCCACATTATAATAAAGAGAATACATATAATTTATTGAATAGATATAGATATAGTGATGATTTCTTACTTTATTTATTTAATAATGTGGCTCAAGCGCCTACTAAAAAGAAGGATGCCACATTATATGCTCAGTTAGGGTTAAAACTTCCAGGTTTTCAAAATTCAATACAAGTAACAGATAATGAACGAAAACCAAACCTTAGTTATCCCGTAAATACTGAATATGGAGATTATATTCCAAATAGTAATTATCCTAATTTAGATTACTATCACAAGTTTGGACAAACTGATAATAAATTTAAAGAACTTGCAGAAATTCTTAAGCCTATATTTGTACAAGTATTAAAAGAAAAAAATTTGCCATTAACTCAGGTAGATAATTTAGTTAGACAAGCTGCTCTTGAAAGTCAATACGGACTTGATCCAAGAGGATCAAGAGGTTTTAATCTTGGAGGAATAAAATGGAATAATAACCAAACAGATAGAGAATGAACAAAGCATAAAGATGGAGAAAAATATATAGACTTTGAAAATCTATATGATTATGCACAATATAAAGTAGATTTACTAAATTCTAGATATAATGCACTAACCGCTACTAGCACAAATGATTTTGTAGATAGACTTCATGGAAACAATGATACTAACTCTAATTATAGTCAAGGTAAAGATAATTATATAAGAACTTTAAATCGAACAACTTCACTTAATAAATATCTTTCAAATAATGGACAATAAGTTATATGATAAAGTAATAACAAAACTGCAAGATAAAGATACTCCAAAAATTGAATTAAAAGATTATGGTTTTTATAAAAATGCAGCTGTAACTTTTATTAAAGATTCAAAAGTATATTATGCAGTTTTAAATAATGGATCTAATGGTAGTGAAAACTCTATATTAAATCCAATGAAAGAAGTAGTTTCAATTATGGAACTATTAAAACAAGAACATGAAGAAATAGATGATGTTACACTTTGTGACGTGTTCATTGATATTCCAGATGATGTTTATACTTGAGTATTTGTAATATACTTAAAATAAACTTTTAAATTAATAAATATATAAATACATGTTTGCATTAAGAAAAATTACAGGTAATGGAAGTGAATTAAATTTCGACTTAGGAGACTATTATGTTTTAATTACAAAAGAACGTTCTCCAGAAGAATTTGAAGATAAAATGAAAGACCATCCTAGTTATGATGAGGCTTATGCTTTTATTTGCTGGAAAGATGGAGTATTACTATTATATAAAGAACAACAAAACTATATTGTTTCTGGAAATGGAACAACTTATAGTAACTTAACATATAAATAATTATGAAAACAATGACTTGAAAAACAAAATTAATTATTGCTGCAATCGTAATTGCTTTAGTATTAGCAGGTTGTGGTATCGTATCAGCTATGAGCTTTGGAAGTCTTTTGCTGGCTTTAACTAGCTTTGTAGTAGGAGCTGCCTGTGGATGGTATGCAAAAAATATTTATGATAAGTATTTTAAAGATAAGTAATGAAAATATATAAAATATTCTACATATTAGGATTAATGTTTATGACATTATTCTTTTTAAGTACGCTAAACTCAGTAACTCCAATCTATGCGTTACTGAGTTTAGTATCTTTTATAATTAGTGCAAAATATTATAAAGAAAATGATTAAACAGTTTATAACGCAGAATATTGCGAGTGGGGGGGGGGTTAACTTCAAAATTAATTTTCAAGGAAATATTTTAGCAGTTAAATATGGAACTGAATTAGAATTCTATGTTGGAAGTACTACCACTCAATATAAAGTTAAACAATGGGTTGGGGCATTAACTACAAATACTCTTATACTCCCTTCATGATATGTTAATGATCCTAATGGTTGAGGCTTTATTTTATATATTGTAAGTAGTGAACTTGCATTAGATATGCCTAGAAAATATTATTTTAAAGCATATGTAGATGGAACATATATAGGAGACACTACTGCAGATAATATTAATGGCGGGTTGTCTTTTGCAGGAATATGTTCAGGTTCATGTAAAACAATTGAACTTATATGAACTATACTTCCTACAAATATTATATCACTTAGATATGACGAATATACTCCAGGAACTTGAACAATGAGTACTAGTGTGTTAGCTAAATACCCATTAGCTTCCGATTTAAACTTAAGTGTAGGATATAGTGAAGGTACCAGTCCTATAGCTGCATGGTCTATGTCAAAAGGTTCCACGAGTTTACAGAACAAAACCATTGCATTATTTGGAAAATCTCCAAAATGTTTAATAATTGATCCAGGACCAGCATATGATGGTACATATGTTTATGCTCATAATCCGTATTCAAACTATGTATGTTTTAATATAGATGATTGTCCAATGTATAAGGATGATCTTGGACATGAAACATGAATGGATGTTGCAACAGCATTATGGGGAGGTGTAAGCACAAAGAATAGATGGCCTGATATAACTATGACTACAGAAATTGATGAGATGGCCCCACTTAAATATCTATCAGATGATGCAAAAACTTTACTGTTTATGTGGCCTCCAGAAAGTATGATTTCGTTTAAGCAAATAAAAGCTTTAATGTGGGAAGATACAAAATATCCTGGAGGTACCCAATATATTTATTACTACCCAGATTATCCTAGAACAGAATTAGGAGAAGAAATTGTAAATAAAGGAATCTTCTTATCCTTAGATTTAAATAAAGCAACTATGGAACCTGCTAAATGAAGAGGACCAATAGATTAAACAAAAAAGGAACCCAATTGGGTTCCTTTTGTTTTAAGTTCTCATTTCTACACTAAATACTTCGAAATTAATCTCTACGTTGTTGCAATAAATGTAGCACCAACAGAATATACTGTAGTATCATTAAGAGTAGCTATATCTTGTGCAAATAGTTTAGCATTATTTCCAAGATCTTCTGATTCTGTAAATATCATAAAGAATCCTTCATTTGAATAATTTATAAGGTTCTGTATACATGTGTAAGAACTTGCATCACTAATTACAAAATGACATGTAGAAGAACCTGCTCTTATCATTAGGTCAGACTCACCTATTCATTGATCCCAATCTGCAGGCATTATAACACATTCTTCTGAATATTTATTTCCCTGCATAAAAGTAAGTGATGCAAATGCTGCTAAAGAAGAATTCTTTGGATTTCCACTAAGGCCATTAATGCCATTAAATAAATCTACAGGAGTATCTAATTCTTGTATAACAGAGTCTCCTGTAAAAAGAAAATTTCTAAATTCAGAATCAGGAAATTCTGTTATATTAAAAGCAATCGGATATCCAAAAATGCCTCAACTTCTTTGAATCTCTTCTATAACATTAACATTATAAGGTGCTGCAACTGCAGTTAATGTATTATAATTTCCTGAAGAATCTAAATCTGTAGGTTTTGCTAATTGTAATATGGCATGGAACTCATCATTACCCTCATGATACGTGCAGGTAGCTACTAACACTATACTTTCAGGAAATGGGCTAATTTAATCTTGTTTATATTTTGTGATATAAATGTTTTCATTTTCTTTTATTTTTGTTTCTTGTTCAAATTCAAGAATTTTACTATAAAACTCAAAAAAGAATTCTTCGAGTGTTATCTTGGAATTCCTTTTTGCATTTTCTAATAAATCATTCATAGTTATTACCGTTTAGGAACTCCTCCAAACTTATCAGCTTGATTTTCTGGCCAAACTGAATAATAACTTTTAGCTCTAAGTTTAGCACTAATTCTTCTAAGACCTACTCAGCAAATACTGCATAAACCAGGGCCAGGTAAATAAAGCCATCCTCATCTAATACTCTGTCTTGTGTGGCCTCATTCATGATCTTTAATGCTGTTTCTATTATATTTTCTAGCAGATTCTCCCATTAGGATATATAATCCTAATGAAATACCTCCAGGAAAGTCACCAGCATAAATTGGAATTCCTTTATATGTTTCTTTATACTCTACATTATAGAGTTTGGTTAAGATGAGACCTAGGAGACACTGAGGGAACTCCCAGATCCATCTTAATAGTTTAATATATCATTTCATATGTTATGCTTTAAAAAAGTATAGTTTTTTCCCATGTGTATTTGGAGAAATATCAATGTGTAATCAAGAGATTTCACCTTTATTGTCTCATTTTTCTACTCGTATAGGATACCTAAGTTTATCTTGATTATTTTCGAGGATTTCTCGCATCTCTTTAGCAGTTAATTTAGTTGATATTAAATCAAACGCTTGACCTTTATAATGATAGCCTGTAGGAGTACCAACTCCACATCCAGGTTCTCTATAACCACTATAATTTCTAGATCCTCCTGCGTATCAATTGTTACATATAAGAGGAACATTTAGAATTTCTCTAACATTCTCTAAAGCTTCAAGAGCTTTTGGATCTAGAAATTTTATAGCATCATCACCATATTGATTGTATATTTTAGATGATACTAATTCTTTTACTTGAAAATATTTATTTGCTTGCATATTAATTAGTACATGGATTATATAAGCATGCTCATGCATGTCCTATAAAAATCTTATTTCTAATATAATTATCTTCAATTTTATCTAACATTGTATAAAGCTCTGAAATTTTATATAATCAATGCTCTCCTTTATTTGAAGATTTTATAATTAAAGGAGTAAAGTTAAGTTCTTTAGATATAGAGGCCACTATTTTGTTTGCATTCTCAGAATATTCATCAGCATCATATAAACCATAAAAATCTTCATTTATAATAATATCTTTTAGCTGAGGTTTAATTCCAAAAACTTTAAACCGCTCTCACTCTATCTGAGATAAAAATCCAGAGGACAATCTTTTTGAAACAGTATCAATATATACTCTAGCGTAGTATTCTTCTGCAACTTTGATTATATCTGGCATAGTTTCTTTTAATGATTCAAATGAACCAAAAAATAAATCTTTACAGATTCTTTTTTGAGTAGAATGACCATCTTTCAATCTTGAAAGAATTATTACTCTTACATAATAATCTTTTTCAAAGTGAAGAATAGGTTTTAATATCTCTAAATTATTTATCATTATTGAAGGTATGTGTTAATATTATATATGAGATAATCTCCTACCAGACTTTCGTCTATATAATTTAAAGCTCCATTTACTGCAGTTTGTCCAGTTATAATAGGTATTCTTATCTGTTCAACTGCACTAAGTATAGTATCTATTTCCCCTGCAAAATAATAAGAAAGTACTGCATAACTTACTCCCATATACATATTAGAAACCATTCCATCTTTATCTACACATCTTAAATCAAATTGAGGTCTTGTCATACTAGAAACTAAATCTACACGTTTAGCTCAATTAGTTTGTAGTTTACTTATATATGGATTGCTATTTGCATTAAATTCTAAAGTCATAGGATTGTTTACTACTAATATTCCTGCACTTGAATTATATAAATCTGCTTTAAACATTCCTTGATAACTTCCAAACTGACTATTATCCATATAAAGATTAGTGTTTACTGCAATATATTCTCCTGACGTAGAAAACCCTGTGGGAGCTATATAATCGTATTTTGGATTAGGGTTACATATTTCAATAGTTGCAGAATTAAACGTCATACGTTCTAATGAAGATATTGGAAACAATAAGTTTACAGGTATAGCAAAATTCTTATGATCGAAACCAATACCTGTATCTTCTATTGTTCCCACAGATACAGTATAGTTTACAGGTAGTAGAGTATCAACTCCCAAATAAGTAAATGTTAAATTTACAGTTATTTTAAAATATTGTTCTTGATCATCATAATCTAAAGGATAATTAAATGAAACCCCAAATAAGTAATTAGCCGTGCGTAAGGGGTCAATATTTGAATCTGTAATTTTTGGAACTGTATAATCTGGGCCATAAAAATAAAAATAAGACTTATTTATTTTTTTACCCCCCCCCCCCCTGTTTTGAAAGATAAATTGTTTTATCATACCTTTATTTTTTACCCTTATTTCACTTAGCAGCATTCTGAGCAAATATAGCACGCTTTCTAGTTACAGGATTTTTACTATGTGTTAATTCTTCAGTAGTTTTACCTGTCTTCTTTTTAGTAGCATTAAATTTACCTCTATTTTCTGGTTTAATATGGATCTTACTTCCATTCTTCATCATTTCAAGATAACCTAACATAATATTATCTAGATTACCTTTTTCATCTGCAGGTTTACTATATGCCTGCGCAATTTTGTTTAAAATTTCATCGTTATATTTCATAATTATAATATTAATAATTGAATATGCACATTATTTGTGCAAATATAGTTATTTATTTATTTAAATACAAACATTTTACTGATTTATTTGGATATACAAAAAAATTATTATATATTTGCATCATCCAAATAAAATTATACAATAATTTAAAGAATTAGATATGGCTAAGAAACAACACGATTTAAGCTCAGGACTCTCATGACTGGGGACTATCCTACAGTATATTAGAGATTATGGAGTATGTAGTATCTTTAAAGCCTTAATCATCATGTTTATGTTAAGTATTACTTTGAGAATATGTTATGATCCAACATTTTTATTTGATAAGTATTCAGAATATATGAGTCAGAAACATTCACAAGAATTGTTAAATAGGATTGATGATGATAAGAAAGTTAAAGATCTACTTCCAAGACTATTATATATGTCAGGTGCAGATAGAGTATGAGTAATACAATATCACAATGGTATTTCTGATTGATTATATGGTTCTATGCGATTTGAGTTATGTGGAGAAAACGCACACTCAATCAAAGAACAATATGATAATTTTCATCTTAGTTGATTAAATCTTCCTGATTATTTAAAAACACATAATCAGTTTATCGGTAACTTAACTACTTTAGAACAAATAGATCATGTAATGTATGATCGATTTGGAAAAAATAATATAGAATATTTAGCATGTACTCTACTAAAAGATGATACTGGAACTCCAACAGGAATTTTAGGATTCACTTGAGAAAAAGAAAACGAAGTAGGATATGAAGATAGTACTATTAAAGAGAATTTAATTAGATACGGAGCAATAATAGAACAATATATAAAACCAAATGTTATAAATAATGCCAAAGTTAGATAATGTAAAAGAAAAATATGTTAATGGTTATCAAGTAGATAAAGAGACAGAAGATGTTATTTATTCAGATGCAAAACATCTATACTTAGATAAATATGATAATAAGCCTTATGTATCAGTTACTACTCTAATACATAAATATGTTAATGAGTTTGATTCGGCATTTTGATCTGCTTATAAAGCTTGTGAAGCTTTAGTTGATTCAGAAATTTTTAAAGTCGTAAAGACTTCATTATTAAATACTAAAAGATGAGATCCAAAACTTCTTGAAAAATTAAAAATTAGTAAAGAAGAATTTGAAAGTAAACGTACTGAGATCCTTCAATCATATGAAACTGAAAGAAATAAATCTTGCGAAAGAGGAACAAAAATACATGCTCAATTTGAGAATATGTATTATCAATCTGAAGAACAAGATCTTAGGAAATTCGGTCTTGGAGGAAAGTTCACTTGTAAGAAGGGATATTATCAATTGGATTTAGAAAAAGGAGTTTATCCTGAATTTATGATTAGTTATAAATCAGAAGATGGTTTATTAAGAATTGCAGGACAACTTGATTTACTTATTAAAGATAGGAACGATATCATAATTGCAGATTACAAGACTAATAAGAAATTAGAAAAAGAATCATTTTATAATAGAGCTACTAAAAGTAGAACTATGATGAAATTCCCAATGAATAATATTATGGACTGTAATTTTTATCATTATACATTACAATTGTCATTATATGCATATTTATTACAGAAAATTAATCCAAACTTTAATATTAAACGTTTAGTACTAATACATATTGACCATAATAATCATATTACAGAACATGAATGTGATTATTTAAAATCAGATGTAGAAACAATGTTGAAACATTATAAAAGAGATATAAAGATTAAATCTGAGTTGGATTTAGATAAACCTATAGTATTTTAATTATGGGATGGATAGATATTATTAGTGGACATGTCGATGAAGCTCTTGGAAAAAACGAAGACTTATCTGAAAAAAGATTAGCGGTTTGTAAAGAATGTCCATTATACAAAGAAACACCAATGGGTCCAATATGTAATCCTAGATTATATATTAATGAAAATAATAAAACAGACTATTCAGATAGACCAAAAATTGGATATAGAAAAGGATGCGGATGTGCTCTTAATCGAAAAACAAAACTGCCTGCAGCAAAATGTATAGTAATGAAATGGTAATATATTATATTTATAAAATACATTTTCTTTGCGGATTTCCGAGTGGCAGATATTATATAGGAAAACACAAGCATACTGGAGATTTAAGTAATGACAAGTACACTGGATCAGGTAATTTTTTGTAAAGCATATTATGAAGAAAGTTAAGAATATAATTATTGGATGGTATAGAAAAATATTTAATAAAAAATCTGAATTAGCAGAAAAAAGACTGGCAATTTGTAGCACTTGCTCGTATAAAACAAAATTATGTGGACAAGATATTTGTGATCTTTGTGGATGCGTATTAGATGCAAAAGTAAGAGTTGAAGACGAACAATGCTATAACAATAAATGGTAATAAGTTAAATTTAAAAAATGTAAATGATTATGGGAAAAAATCTTTTAGGAAATGCACACATGCAAGAAATGGGAGTTCATCTTATGGGAGCAAATATTAAACATGAAACAAAGGAGTTAACTCCTGAGGAAATTGCTGCTCATAATAAAAAAATGGAGGAAGAACAGCTTTTAACAGCAAATAGATTACTTGAATTAAATAAAGGTACTAAAGATGCATCTAAAATGAAGGTAGCTGCAACTGGATATACTGTTATTATAAAACCATTTGAAAAAAATCCTTATAGAGAAATTAAGACAAGTGCTTCAGGTTTAATTCTTCCAGGAGATCTTTTTGCAGATACATATAAGTCTGATGATACTGGTGAGATGGAGAGAGCCGAACAATTCATTGCATGTGGTACTGTTATTTCTGCAGGACCCGAATGTAAATACGTAAAACCTGGAGAGGATATATATTACAGAAATTCTGTAGCACCCGTTCCATTCAATAATATGGGTTATTACGCTATCAGTGAACAAAACATTATATGTCGAGTAATTGAAAAGGACAAAGAATAATATGATAAACGAAATTGAAAAAACGTTTTTTAACCCAGGAGATATAGTCACTTTAAAACATGGTGAACTTATATCTCCTGTTATGTATGTAGTAGAAAAAATTACACAATCATACAAACATGGTAATGAAATAACTAATATCTTTAAAGGTATTAAATGTAGATGGTTTGATAGGAATATGGTTTTACGTGAAGCAGTATTCTCAACAAAAGATTTAAAATTTTATAAGAACAAGTAACTATGAAAGCTTATTTAAGTAATGGTATAATAATAGAAGGTACTGTAGCTGAAATTAAAGAGTTTTTGGAAGGACAGAATTATACAATTACAACTACTCCAAATACTACTCCTATTTGGATTTATCCTTCGCAACCTTTAGACCCTAAATATAATAAATTTGAAATTACTTGCTCTACAACAGATATTAATAATAAAACAATATCATAATGGAACAAGAAGAATTAATGCAATTTGTTCAATGACTTCCATCTAAAGTAGAAGAATTCCAAAATAAAACCCCTGAAGAAATTGTAGGAAAATTAAATGAATTAGCACAAACAGAAGATGGTATGAATACTATTTCTGGATTGATTAATCAATTTAAACAAGAGCAATCTGCAGGAATGTTTAAACAAGGAGGCAAACTTGCTTATCTTGTTAATAAATTTAAAGATGGAGGATCTGCAAAGAATGAGCGTAAAGAAAATAAGAAGGTTGTAAAAGAAGGTAAGAAATCTTCTAAATTCAATCGCACTGCATATAGAAATATGAAATCTGCTATTAAGGATCAAGATCTTGGATTAAGTAGAAGAGAAGTCAAAGCAGCTGCAATGAAAAATATTGTAGGAGATAATTCTAAACCTAAAGTAACAAAAACTGAAGGTTCAATTGTTTCTCAACCTTTATCTTTTGGAGTATCTATGAAAACTGGAATTACTCCTAAAGTAAATGTACAAACTAATGTTACTCCTGATTTATCTCAAGGTAATTTCAATCAAGCTTTTGCAGCAGCTAGAAGTGCAGGACTTACTAGCTTTACTTGAAATGGAAAATTATATGGAACTCAATTAGCTCCAACAAGACCTGCTCCTAAGAAACCAAAACTTCCACAATCTAATCTTGGATCAAGAAATATTTCTGGAGCAGAAGAAGCTGGAATGTCTGCAGCTAAAGGAATTAGACCAGCAAATATGAACGAAGAACTAGTTGCAACTAATCCTTTATATAGTGATTATATAGTGGCATCTAATTTAGGTAATCCTAATAGGTTTGATAGTAGATATATAGGACCTAGAAGTATGTCGGTCAATTATGGAAATAATGCTACTTTAGGATCTATTCCTATTGAACACCGCATCAATCCAAGAAACCTTGGTTCATTTTTCCAAGAAGGAGGTAAAACTTCTCAAAGAAAATCTGATAAAGCTCGTAAGGAATTTCATGGAGTAGATTTATTTGAATATGGTCCTAATAAATGAGTACATAATGGAGCACAAGTTGCTAGAAGTTTAAAACCTGGAGTTAATCAAACTGTATTACCTAACGGTGTTGGTTTAAGACAAATTACTAGAAATAATATTACAACATCAGAATTAGTATCTCCAAATAAACAGGATACTCTTTATATACACAATGGCATTGGAGGTAGAGTAGATAGTAATATAGATGATTCTGGAATTCTTGGATTTTTAGGATTGAGACGGTCGTCTCCTGTAAGTAATAGATATAAAGAACTCCAATCAAAGTTTGGAGCACAAAAATTTGCTGAAGGAAAAATAATTCCTAAAATAAAACGAGACACTGTTGTTAATAATGTAGGTAATCTAACAGATAGAGGTGTAATAGATAGAGAAATGATTATTGCAGGTACGATTCCAGGAACAAATAATCAATTAATCGACTCTATTCGTAGACATGTAATTGCTCCAACTTTTGAAAATCCGTACTTAGGTACTCAAACTATGCCTGGAGATACCTTATATTATCGTACTTCTGGAGTATATACTCCTTCAGGAAATGCGCTTCAGAGGGTTCAAGACAATAATTACAAACCTACAAAAGAGGAAAAAGAAAAATTAAATAAAAAGTAATGCTAGATTTATTCCTTTATGATAATGTAACATGTAATCTAAAGATTAACGAATACGAAATACTATTAATAAAGGAGTTTGCAGCGCTGTGAGATATAGAAAGAAATAAATGTAAAGAAGATCCAAAAGGAACAAAGAGGTTAAGAGCTTGAAGAGAATTTAAATATATATGGTTGTTTTGTGACTGAAAAAGTCCATATCAACAATACTTAGAGAGACAAAAGCATGATGCAGCTATGGAAGATTCTGGATTAACTCAAGAAGAATGAGATGATCCAGTCTTCCATGCAGCAGTTAGAAAATACATGGAAATCAAAGATTCTTCTAGAATACTTAGCCTTATAAAAACAGCGTATCGAACTCTTGAAAAAATGAGAGTATCTTTAGATAATATAGACCTTGAAGAGAGAGATAATAATAGTAAACCTATCTTTAAGGCAAAAGATGTATTAGCTGATATTGCTAGTATTGGAGTTATGGCAGATAAATTAAAAGAACTTGAGCTTAATTATAAAAAAGATCAAATGCAATCCAATGCTAAAAATAGAGGTGATGTAAAACCTGGATTTATGGATAGTTAAGTATGGTAAAGACAATTAAATCTTCAATGTCTCAAGCACGTAAAAAAATGCTTGAACAGATAAAAAATAAAGAAGAATCAGAAGTCAAAAGAAAGAAAACAGCTAAAGAGAAATATAAAGAACTTAGAGAATCAATAAAAGATCCTGAACCAACTCCTCAATCTTTTTCAGATAAATTCGAAGAAGAATTAAAAAAGCAATTACAAGAAATGCTTGGAGATCAGAAAGAAGATACTACAGAACAATTTGAGTATACTGCAACTGATTTTTATAAAAAGAGAGATGGTTTGTGAGATGTGGCGGTCACTGAAGATGTACTTTACTTTGATCCAGAGCTATCATATGAGTTAACTGGATATCGACCAATTAATGAAACTCAAGGTTTAGATTTTGATCCTACTCCTTTTAATGAACTAGCTCAAATTTATGATAGAACTGGTTCATATACGGAATATCCTGCAGATTCAAAGCCTTATAATGATTTCTGAAGAGAACAATATAAACGTTGTACTGAAGGTTATACAGTTGGCAAATATAGAATTACAGGAGATCATTATTTCTTTTTAAATTTCTATAGAATGGAAGTTATTTCTGAAGGAGCTAGAGGTGGTGCAGGTCGTAATGAAAAGTTTCCTACATTTCTAGCTAAACAATATGAATTCTTTCATTATGTTGAAATGGCTGAAAGACTACATAAAGATGTAGCTATATTAAAAGCTCGTGGTATTGGATTATCTGAGATTGTTGCTTGTTTAGCAGTAAGGCCTTATATAACTAATAGAGGTTATCGTTCTTTATTAACTTGTGCTGCAGAAGGTAAACTTACTCCTTTAAAAACTAAATGTTGAAAACAGTTAAACTGATTAGACATGAATACTAATGGAGGTATGCGCCACCTACGACAAAAAGTTAATAATGCAGATACTAAGCGTGCATCTCAAGTTACTCCTGATGGAGTTGAATATGGTTGAATGTCAGAAATTGATTCAGTAATTGCTGATACATCTGATAAAATTCGTGGTGATCGTGTCGACAGATTAATCTATGAAGAAGCAGGATCTAATAAATATTTAACTAAAAGTTGGATTCAAGGTAATGCTCTTGTTGAGCTTGGTGGTTATCATTTTGGAACACGTATTGCTTTAGGTACAGGTGGTGATGATATGGCACTTGAAGGTTTATCAAACATTTTTGCAAAACCAGAAGGGTATAATGTACTTCCATATAAAAACTATGATACAGAAGATAGAAAGCCACAATTAACAGCTTTCTTTATTCCAGCTCATAAGTTTAGTTTACGAGAAGAATTTTTAGATACAAGAGGAGTTACACAATCTGAAGAATTTAAAAAGTTTTATGAGGAAGAACGTAAAAAGCTAAGTGGTAAAGATCTACTTGATTATTGTGCAGAGCACTGTTTTATTCCAAATGAAGCGTTGTATAAACAGGGTGAAAATATCTTTGATTCAATTGCAATTGCAGATAGATTAACCCAAATTAGGATATTTAAAGCAGGATTAAAACCAGAATACGTATCATTATTATGAGATCGTTCTGGAGATACTCCTGATTTAACAAAAGTAAAAGTTATAAGTAATCCAAATAGTAAAATTGCTATATATGAAAGGCCACTTCGTGACGAAGATGGTCTTGTATTAAAAAATCTATATGTTGCGGGAATAGACTCTATTGACCAAGGTTCTGGAGATTCTTCTACTTCAACAGATGTATCTGATTTTTGTATAGTTATTAAGAAACGTATATATGGATTACAAGAAGCTAAATACGTTGCGATCTATAAAGATCGTCCTCGAGATATTCGAGAAGCGTATGATGTAGCAATGAAGTTATTAGTATGATATAATTGTAAAGCACTACTTGAACATACTAAGATTAGTATTGTTACATATTTTAAAGAAAAAAAGAAAGATAGTCTATTTATGAAACGTCCTGCTTCAACTCTTGGAGATATGAAAAGAGGCAACTCACAAATGATTGGTGTACCAGCTACAGAAGCTATTATCAAGCATGGTCTTGAATTAATTAATAATTTTGTTAATGATTACTGTTATTCAATTGATATTGATGAAATGCTTGAGCAATTGTTAAAATATTCTTGAGAAAATAAACGAAAGTTCGATATTATTGCAGCTATGGAAATGGCAGAAATTGCAGATGAAGAATTAATGAATATACGGCCTGCTGCTCAGGATAAATTAGCAAAAGAATGAAAAAACATAGGGTGATACACTAATGAAAAAGGCTATAAAGAATATGGAGTAATATCACAAAAAAATGGAACTCGTTGATAAAGTATACGAAACAATTGAAAAGGCTATGTGTGCATACTATACTGGAGACTTTACATTAACTATAGATGGTAATCAATGAAAATTAAGTTTAGACTTAAATCAGTGAAAAGCTCCGTTAGTCTTAGTCTATGAAGGTGATGAAGAAGGTTTTTTTGAATTTCTTGAAAAAGAACTTAGAAATAGGCAACTGGATAGAACAAAATATTATTCTGGAGAAATGACTACTCCAGGTGAAGGAAATCAATATATAGTATTAGAATATGGTGATAGAGAATGAAGTAAAGAAGATTAATGATGCGATAGGTAATCTTGTATATGATAAAGTTGCCATGAGAAAAGCTTATGGATACTATCATTGTCATAGAGATGCTGATCAATTCAAACACCTAGAAGAAAATTATGGAATTGGGACTCCTACATCAGTTAGTTTTACACCATTGATTAAGAAACATATTGATGTACTAGTTGGAGAATATCTAGGTTTAAATCAAGATTTAAAAGTATCTTGTAAGGATGAGAAGACTGTTTCAAATATAATGAGAGAAAAGCAACTTAAAATTAGTGCAGAAGTATTTAATTATTTGCAACAGTATTTAAAGAATAATATTATTGCAGCTATTATTGAAAATAAAGAAATTGTAAATGATCCTTTTGTTGAAAAAGAGATCGCCTCAATTCAACAAGATATAGATCAATCTTTTGTTTCTGAATATGAAATTGCTGCACAAAATATTCTTGATTATTTAAGACAATCAAGAAACATCGATTTAAAACGTAAAATGGCAGAATTACTTACAGATTTACTTATTACAGGTACTTGTTACTATAGAGTTAAACCTACAGAAAGTAATTCAAATGTTAATATTGAAATTTTAAATCCTGTTAATACGTTTGTAGAACGTAATCCAAATTCTCCTTATCTTGCAGATTCAAAAAGGGTTGTTATTAGAAAATGAATGTCAAAAGAAGATATCTTAAACACATTCAGATCAGAATTAACTATAGAAGCAGCTAAAAAAATTAGAGATATGCAACAAACTGCAGATTCAACGTCTCCTACTTATTTAGTTAGATATGTTGGTAAACCTGCAGAACCTAATCTGCGAGCTGATAATTTACATACTGGTATTCTTGCAGGACTTGAAGCACATTCAGGATGGCCTGGAGATTATGATTCAATAGAACCTATAAAGAATTATCTTATTCCTGTATATGAAGTTGAGTGAATTGAAGTAGATTATAAAACTGGAGAATTAACGAGGCACGAAGGAGTAAAAATTGGTTCAGAAGTATACATTACTCGTGGAGAGTCAAAATATATCGTAAGAAGTGCCGATTGTCCAAGTAGATGTAGATTATCTGTCAATGGAATATTTTTCTTAGATAAGAATGGAGATCCATATTCTTTAGTTACTAATACTATGGATCTACAAGATAAGCTAGATCTCTTAATTTACTGTAGAGACAACCTTATTGCTTCTTCAGGAGGAGTTGGAGATTGGATGGACGTGTCTTTTATTCCATCATTTTTAGGAGACGATTTAACAGACAGAGTTAAATCTTGACAAGCATATAAAAAAAATGGGCTAGCATTAATAAATAGTAAAGAAGAAGGCAGCGAAGGTATGCCAAATACTATTTTTAATGGATTTGATGACACAGTTAAAGCCCAAGCTATTCAAGGCATTCAATTAGCTATTCAAGCTGTAGAACAACAAGCTTCTTCAATTACAGGAGTGTTACCTGAAAGATTAGCTCAATATGAACAGAGAGATGCAGTTTCTAATGTTCAACTTGGAGTTAAAATGTCAGGTTTATTAACTAAACAATATTTTGAGACCATGGATATCATTTATAAAGAAGCTAATTATGATATGCTTAATTTAGCTAAATTAGTATATCCAAATGGTATTACTGGTACTATTGTGTTAGGTAATAAATATTCAAGAATATTTACTGCACTTCCTGAACATTATACACTTACAGATTTTGATTTACATATTGAGGATAGTTCTAAGTCTTTTAAAGATATGGAAACTGTAAAGGCTCTTAATATTGAATTAATTAAAGCTGGAATGTCAGATCCCGATATGGCAGTAAGTATTGCAACTGCCAATAGTATGTCCGAACTTAAACGTTATGTAGCTAAAGCTACTGCTGTTAAGAAGGAAGAAAATAATAGTGTTTCTCAGTTGCAGCAACAACTTCAGCAATATGAACAAAATCTGCAACAGTTACAGAAACAAAATGAACAATTACAAAGGGAATTAGGTCAATCACAAAATCAACTTGAACAAAATAGTCAAGCTAGACTACAACTTGAAGCTGAAAAAGTAGCTATTGAAAGAGAAAAAGTTAAAAACGATAAGGATTATAACGATAAACTTATTGAAACAAAACAGCAACAAGTTCAAATTCAAGCTGCAGAAACAGTTGATACTAATCCTTATAATGATAAAATAAAACAAGTTGTATAATATGAATAAAAAAATAAATATTGATGTAATTGTTAGATCTGATTGTAAATTAATTGCTGTAGATAATAGTGATTATTTAGCTTTAGGAGTAGATTTAAATCAGTATATAATGTTAGAATTCCTATCTTATAATACTGATAAGAATCTACTTCCTAAATCAGTTAAAATAAGAAAAGAACTACATAATAGAGGACAATATTTAACTAGATTTGCATCTGAGTTTATGTTAGATATTGATGGTACATATTCTTATTATAAATTAGTAATTCCTCAATTAAGTTATTTTCAAGATGAAGACGAACCTGATAAATATATTAACCTAATAGATGAATTATTTTTCTTTAAAGGAAAATTATATAAGTCTAATATTACAAATCAGGATGGGCATACTTTAGACGAAGTAATTAAAAATTCTGAAGTTATTGTTAACTACAAAGTGGCATACGATTTAGTTCAGGAAAATAAAGCATCACAAACTTTCTATTGTCCAATAAAAAATGTGTTTAGTGTTTGTAAATTACAAAGATGTTTAGTATATTTGCAACGGCAATTACTGTTGAGTAACAGTAAGATATGTAGTTATGATAAATGTAATACAAATGAAAGTTTAAGAGATCGAAGAGATTTCTTATTAAGTGCTATGTATGTGTTTGATTATCTAAAAGATATGGGGAACTTTACAGAAGCGCAAAGAATATTAGATAATTTATCTTCATGTAATTCTTTATGTGGAGAGGAATTGGGTAATATAAATAATAGTTGTGGTTGTGGAAATTCTATATAATGAATTATATAAAATATTTGTTCAAGAGTTAATTAATATTAATATTGGACATTTACCTAACAAGAAATCATTGTTTACAATGAATGAGATTGTTAATGCAATTGATTATATTGAACACGGAAATCCAACTAATAGTGAAATAATTAAAATAATTCAATATTATGAAGAGATCTAATGTTAATGTAATCGTAGAAGATGCAGTAAGCTCACAAGAATATTACAATATGTATAGTTCTAGAGACTTTTATAGAGGCACCTCTTTCAAAATGGCAGGTGCTTGAGCCCCTAATACTCATTATTTTAATGATGAACATATTGTTGATTTTATATCTTACAATGGTAGTTTACTGTATTGTCTAAGAGGTCATTTATCATCAGAATGAAATAAACCTATGTTGATCTATGAAAACGACATAATTATTGGAGTAGAACCAAATCCTTATTGAGCTTTTATCATGGGAAATAGTGGTAAAGGAGAAAAAGGTGATCCTGGAGATATTGGGCCTACAGGTCCATCTGGAGAAAACGGTATTACTCCTCAATTAAAAATAGAAAATGGTCGTTGAATGCTTTCAATGAATGAAGGACAAACATGAGAAGATATAGGACAAGCAACAGGTAATCCAGGTCAGAATGGAACAGATGGAGTAGGAGTAGTTCCTGGAGGTACTACAGGTCAAGCTTTAGTTAAAAAGTCTAATGCTGATTATGATACTGAATGGAAAACTATTTCTGGCGGCGGAGAAATTCCTAATTTTGATGCAGAAGTAGTAAATGTCTCTTCAACTACTCAGGCTAATGCTAATGTAGTTTTAGAGAGAGATATATTCAAATTTAGTTTTGGATTACCTAAAGGAGCTGATGGAAAAGACGGAAAAGACGGTAAGGATGGAACAAACGGAACTGATGGTACTAATGGAGAAGACGGAAAAACAAGTTATCTACATATTAAATACTCTAATGATGGAGGTACAACTTTTACAAGCAATAATGGAGAAGATCCAGGCGCTTGAATTGGAGTATATGTAGATTTTAATATAAACGATAGTAACGATCCTTCTGATTATAAATGGACTAAAATAAAAGGAGAACCTGGTGTTACTGGTGATCCTGGTCCTGCAGGTAAAGACGGAGTTGATGGATTACCTGGAATTGGCATCGAAGTTCGTTACTGTTTAGGAACTACAACAATTTATGGAGGAACAAGTACTCCTGGAACGACAAGACAACCAACAGGTTGGAATTTAGCGGTTCCAACTCCTACTGAAGAGACTCCTTATATTTGGTTTATTCAAGCCAGAGTAAATTATACAAGTAATACTGATAAAGTTGGCACAATTGAAGGTAGCTGGAGTACTCCCACTAAATTAAGTGGAACTAATGGATTAAATGGAGAGAATGGTTCTAAAGGACAAATAATTTATCCTGAAGGTATTTATAATGTTAATACTGTATATCAAGGAACCGCAGATAAAACTCCTTATGTATATGATTCTAATGATGCTAGCTATTACGTTTTAAATATAGTAGGAACTTGGCAAGGAACATTACACAGTAATGAATCTCCTAGCACTGATACTAGTAATAGTTGAGTTAAATTAGATGCATTTGAAGCGCTGTATACTAAAATTGGGATTATCGCTAACGGTCTTATTGGATCTGCTGTATTTAATGGAAACTATATGTTTAGTCAGCAAGGGATTGATTCTAGTGGGCAAGTATCTACTCAATACCAGAATTTTAATCCAGAAACTCCTACAGGAGGTGTATTTACTCCAAATATACTATTTAATTTTAGAACTGGAGCTGGACATATGGCTGCAGGAAAAATTAAATTTGGGGATGATGGAAGTGTTGACTTAACAAATATTAAAATTAATAATGCACTTATTCAAAATACTAAACAATATACACTGACTCAATCATCTGATCCACATGTATTAGATTCATTGTACTCAGAAATTGTATATTCTCCAACCATACATGAAGATGTAATACTTAAAATAGATGCTTCTAAATATCAATTAAATATTGATGGTTCATATTCTGGTGCAATTTATAACAAGTCGGATAAACAATTATTTGTATACCCATTTGATAATGGCCATGATGATGAATCTATTAAAATTTGTGGATATTACAATGGTAGGCTATTATTCTCTTATGATGAACCAATTCTTTTTAATGCTTCCCAAATTTTGCTTCCTGCAGGAGGTGTAGTAGAATTTAAATTCGTTCCATCCTCAATAGTAAGTAACTACTATGTTGGAACAATTTGGGTAGAAAATACATCAGATTTTGAGCTGAAAACATGAAAGCAGAATGGAACACTACGTTCAGATCTTTATTATAGAAGTTATGATGATTATAATAGTGATTCGTTTTTAGCATGTGGAGAAGTCTATTTTAATTCATCTGGTGTGCCATCTTTATCTTCTTTTTATAGGTGTAGAACTGACTTAGTATTAACTGTGAGTCAATCTGGAAATTTTGCTGCAAATTTAAATTTAACAAGTATTTATCCTGGTAGAACTCTATCAATAACTACTGTAGCTATTTCACAACCTATATGAGATGGGGCTTTGTTAAAAATGTTTTATGGTTCTGCAAGAGGCAGAATTAATGGGGCTTCTTTAGATGTAAGAACTGGAGATGGCAAAGTACCAACAACAAGTATTAGTGTTCCATTTTTAATATTAGGGTCAAAATAATAAATTATGAAGAAAAATAATATATTACCTACTATAGATCTACAAAATTCAAGAGAGTATTCTGGAGCTTATAATTCAAGAGATTTCTATAAAGGAACTTCCTTTAAAATGGCTGGAGAATGGATGACTAATATACATTACTTTAATGATGAATATATTATAGATTTTGTAGCATTTGAGGGAGCTCTATTATCTTGTACTAGGAGTCATACATCTTCATCTTTAAATATGCCCGAATTAGTTTGGGAAGAAGATAAGATTATTGGTATTAAACCAAATCTTTTCTGAGCTTTTGTAATGGCGGGAGTTGAAGGACCTACAGGAAAAGTATGAGTTCCAGAGATTAATAACGGAATACTTTCTTGAAAAGAAAGTAATACTCCTCCAAGTTCAACCTCAATAAGTGATCTTAAAGGCCCCGCTGGAGATACTCCTATTATCGGCATTAAAAAGGATACATCTAATAATCATTATTATTGAACAGTATCTATTAATGAAAAAACTGAATGAATATTTGACGATAGTGGACAAAGAGTTTTAGCTGAAGGTTTAACAGGAGCTACTGGAGCACCTGGCATTCCTGGAGAAGACGGTGAAGATGGTATAACGCCTCAATTGAAAATTGAAGACGGATATTGGTTTGTTTCTTATGATAAGAATGATCCACCAAAATCATGAATTAAATTAGGACAAGCCAAAGGTGACAAGGGAAATACTGGAGCTACTGGAGCACAAGGACCTCAGGGACCTCAGGGACCTAAAGGAGATTCTGGAAGAACACCTGCACTTGTTAGAAAATTTGGAGATCCTGATAATTTAACAGATGATAGAATTCTATGGGGATATTTAGGAGATCCTACTAGTGAATGGGTTACACTATGCTATTTAGAAGAATTAAGAGGAGATAGTATTAAATCAGTTAATATTAGTGATGCAGAAGGTCATTTGGAATTAACTATGGAATCAAGTAAAGTGATTACTTCTACTGGTTCTGTTCTTCCTAGATTTAATGCAGGAACTATTGAAACTGTTGAGTGAGATCAAAATCCGTCATTAGTAATTGATAAAACTAATGCTCCTAGAGAATGAGCTTTAAATGTAAAAGTTCCTAAAGGAAAACCTGCTACAGTAACTGTAGTTTCTGAAGTAGAAAAATTAGCACCAGATGCACAACCTTATGTAACTGATTTAAATCCAGATATTAGTGATGCAAATCTTAAATTTGGAATTCCTCAGGGAGAAAAAGGAGATCCTGGTGATGAAAATATAGCAATCGGATGTCAATCTGATTTTCCAAATAACGAACCAGAGCACGATAAGATTTGATATGATCCTTGTGATGAATCCATGGATGAATATTCAGTTCAAGACTTTTTATACAATTCTTATATTGCTGTTGGTGGTACTCTTACACAAGAACAATTTGAAACTGCTTGAAAATCTTTTCCTAATACATCGGGATTTGAAATAAGATTCGCAAATAGTTTTGAAGAGTTAGGAGATCCAACTGTTGATAAGTTAGGAAAATTATATATGATTCCTGCAACATCGACAGTACTTCACGACTTATTTGAAGAATATATTGTTGTTCATTCTCCAAGTACTACAGAAGATGTATATATGTGGAAAAAATGAGGAAATGGACAAATAACCGTAGATTTAAAAGATTATTATACTAAAAGTGAAATGGATCAACAGATACAAAAATTAGAAGATAAAATTGAAGAGGTTTCCTCTACAATTTGAAATGATGTTAACAATTAATTTTTAAAACATGGCTAATAGTGTTGTAAAATTTTATAGAGGTCCACAAGCTTCTTATAATTCCACTACGCATGCTAATGGTATTTATTTTGCCACAGATACTAAGAAAATTATTATGGATGGCACTGAATATGGTGGCGATTCTAATAAGAAAGTATCAAATGTAGCATTAAATGCCAATGCTAATGGGATTGTAATTACATATACAGATTCCACCTCTACAACTTTGTTACTAGGTAAAGCTACGGTTACTGCAGATGGTCTTATGTCTAAAAAAGATAAAGCTAAACTTGATAGCTTAGATTCTACAGCAAGTGGTTCTTATGAGTCTTCATTAGATCCTACAGTAGCAACCGTAGAGAAACTTGGAGGTATTGCCGCAGGTACAACTGTAGCACAACTTACAGGTAAGAGTTATAATGAAATCCTTGATACTCTTATCTTCCCAACAGTTAATCCAACATTTACTGTTCCTTCTGCAAGTATCTCTTTAAAGAGTTATCAGAATGTTCAGGAGATTGGAGCAAATGCTCCTTCTGCAGCAAACTTTAACGTAAGTTTTAATGCAGGTGAGATTACTCTAGCAGGAAAGAAACAAAATAATAGAGCTGGTAAACAGGATATGGAAGCTTCTAAGATTCTATATGGTTCAAGTAAAGTAGAATCTTTGCCAGAGAAAGTAGTAGCTGGTGCAATGGATTACTACTATCGTGCAGCTTATGCTGAAGGTCCTCAACCTAAAGATTCAAAAGGAAATAATTATCAAACTCCACTTGCTGCTGGAAGTGTAGATTCTGGAAAAACAACTGTAACAGGTTATCGTGCAGCTTATTCAGGTTTAGTTTCTACAAATGCAATTACAGAAGAGGTTATTAAAGGAATGACTAAAACAGTTTCTGCAAAGAAAACTATTAAAGTTTCTGGTCCTATTTCTGAACAATACATCTGTTTTGCAGCTCCAGCAGGATGGACAGTTTCAAATATTAAAGACAGTAACAGCTTTGATGTAACTAGTTCGTATGCAACTAGTACAGTTTCGGTTACTGGTTTAGATGGTCAAGCTGTTGATTACACAGTATATTTATCTGGTAAGATGACGCAACCTAGTACTTACTATGTAAACTTTAACTAATTATGGCAGAATTTTTTGGTAAAGGCATTTCGGTAGGTTCTGGTTTTGACTTAGGTGCGAATCTACCATTAGATAATAGAACGGTTCAAGCTACATTAGCTGACCGTGACTCGATGCCTACTATTCAGTTAGTAGAAGGTCTTTTCGTTTATGTAAAAGAAAATAAGACAGCATATATCCTTAAAGGGTTTGATCCTGATGGTTCTAATAGAGTATGGGAAACTCTTGCAACTGGCACAGTTGTAGAGATTATCAATTCACTTGAAAGTGATAAAACGGATGCTGCACTCTCTGCGGCACAAGGTAAAGCTTTAAAAACTCTTATAGATGATCTGAAAGCTTCTGTGGCTGCAGCTC
>ULNX01004592.1_pt1 | contig 25451 bp, 28 predicted proteins | sample 1952061 | NCBI WGS metagenome assembly ULNX01 (sample SAMEA4835588, study PRJEB28245) | human gut metagenome | biome: gut microbiome; material: fecal sample | place: Denmark | collected 2008 | reverse complement strand
GATGAGCCCTCTCTTTCTTTTTCCTTTTATATTTTTCTTTGGTTTTCTTGTCCTGCTGAATGCCCATTTTATATCCTTAATTTCCTCATCTGTGGCAGAAATCGGTGTGTCATTAACCATTATGGAAAGACCGTAAATGGCTGTTTTTTTAGATATTGACGGAGTGCTCAATTCAAGTAAAACAATAGACAGGAATTTTGATTATCCAGAGCTTGCAATGTCAAAGTAAATGCTATAGAATATTTTCATATCAAATTAAACGCAAATGAGGAGATTAAAGTTATGAAACAGAAATTGAGAAACCTTTCGGCACCGGCAAATATAATATTTGCCATTCTTGCAGTTTTTATTTTCATTGCACCCTTGCAGTGGAGCGGAAAAGTGCTGGGACTGATTCCGGGCATGGAAAAGGCGGATGATTATCTGCTGCAGGCTATTGTGGAGACAGTTGTTTTAGTTATTTTTCTTGGCATCACATATATATTTGGGCTGTGGGATATTTTTAAGGAAAATGCAGCAGGATGGACAAGAAGCTTATACACAGGCGGTTTTTTCATAGTGTACTGTTTGTATGCTGTTGTTTCAGGCATTTATTTGTGCTTTTTGGGTGAGCATGGTGATGTGAAGGCATTTTACAACATCATCTTTTTCTTTATTGCGGTCTGCCTTGTAGGGCTCGTTGAGGAGCTGGTGTTCAGAGGAGTGGTGTTTAATCTGCTGCTGAGAGCTTTTCCAAAGACGAAAGGTGGAATCACAGGAGCCGTAGTTTTGGGAGGCGTACTGTTTGGATTGATGCATTTTTCCAATATGGGCGCAGGGGTTAAGTTCAGTAGTTGTCTGATACAGGTTATTTCAGCAGGTCTCATGGGTGTGCTGTTTTGCATGATATACGCGTCTACACGCAATTTCTGGATGCTTGCCATTTTCCATACTGTTGTAGATATGGGAGGGCTTTTATCATCGGGAATATTTGAGGGAGGCGGAGTGGCCGACAGGATTAATGAGTTTTCGGCAATGAACTGTATTGCATTTGTCGTGCTCGGTATTCCTATGCTTGTTATGCTGCGTAAGTCAAGGCGTATCCGTCTTGAGATGCTCTATAACAATGTGACTATCATAGATGACGAGAGGGAGGGTGCTAAGCTTGCAGTTGTTTCACTGGTGCTTGGTATTTGCAGTATTATTTTCTCGTTTTTTGGATATCTGATGGGACTTGGAATTGTCGGCATGCTTGCTTCCAAAATGTCAAAAAAGGCAAAGCAGTATAACAATACAATAGCAACTGCCGGTATGATTACATCGATAATAGGCTTTGTACTGTCGGTCATCTGCACGATTGGCATGATGGTGCTGTTTGCAAGCGGCATTTATGACAGACTTGTTAATATGACTATGTAAATTAAAGTAACTGATTTAACAATATGGTAAAAATACCATATAATATTTTGTGAGAACAATGGAGAAGAGTTATGGGATTTTTGAATTGCGAGCTAAGGTAGGAACAGATATTTCGAGAGTATTATATTTTTTCTATTATGAAGGAAGAATAGTATTGACACATGGATTCATTAAAAAAACTCAGAGGACACCGGCTGGTGAAATTGAAAAGGCTAAGAAATATAGAAGAGATTATATAGAAAGGCATGGTAAATAATATGAGATATGACGATTATTTACAGGAGCAGCTTAAAAATCCTGACGTAAAAAAAGAGTGGGACGATCTCCAGCCTGAGATGGATGTCATAAGGGCTATGATAGATGCGCGCATTAAAAATAATTTGACTCAAAAGGAGCTTGCAGCACGTACAGGCATAGATCAGGCGGATATTAGTAAGCTTGAGAATGGAACGAGAAATCCATCTTTGAAACTTTTAAAGAGGCTTGCGCATGGAATGGGGATGCAGTTGAAAATTGAATTTGTACCAATGCAGCCGTTAAAAAAATAAAATTGAACGGATGCTGCAATAATACGAAGCAGACCTTTGAAGGTGGCATAAAGTCTACATTCAAGGGTCATTTTTTAAGGAGAAACCATGAACATTTTACTGACAGCAATAAATGCAAAATACATACATTCAAACCTCGCAGTTTATTCACTGCGCGCCTGTGCCGGGGAGTACAGGGATGCTGTGGAGCTTGCGGAATACACGATAAACAATCAGAAGGATTACATTCTTGAGGAGCTTTACAAGAGAAAGCCCGACGTACTTTGTTTTTCGTGCTATATATGGAATATTGATTATGTGACTGATATTGCACGCGAGTATAAAAAGCTTTGTCCGTCAGTGCCGATATGGGTTGGAGGCCCTGAGGTGTCTTACGAGGTGGAGGCATTTCTGCGGGAAAATCCATACATAGACGGTGTGATGATAGGCGAGGGAGAGGATACCTTTAGAGAGCTGTGCGGTTACTATGCGCATAAAAGAAAGCTGAGTGATATTGCAGGCATTGCCTTCAGAAAAAACAGCACAGGTAATAGTACAAGTGTGAACAACATAGGAGGCAATAAAGCCGGTGAAATAGTATTCACAAGTCCACGCCCAATCAAAAACATGAGTGAAATCCCATTCTGCTATGATACTCTCGATGATTTTTCAAACCGCATCATCTACTACGAGAGCAGCAGGGGATGCCCGTTTTCGTGCAGCTACTGTCTGTCATCGGTGGATAAGACACTGCGTTTTAGGGATACCGAGATTGTCAAAAGAGAGCTTAAGTTTTTTATAGACCAGAAGGTGCCACAGATTAAGTTTGTGGACAGAACCTTCAACTGCAATCATGCTCATGCCATGGAGCTGTGGCGCTTTATAAAGGCGAATGACAATGGTGTGACAAACTTTCACTTTGAGATATCGGCGGATCTGCTGAATCAGGAGGAGCTTGAGTTGATTTCTGATATGAGGCCGGGGCTGATACAGCTTGAAATCGGTGTGCAGTCCACCAATGAGGTCACGATTAAGGAGATTCACAGGACTATGAAGCTTGAGAGGCTTAAGGAGGTTGTGAGGCTCATTCAAAGCGGCAACAATATCCATGAGCATCTGGATTTGATTGCAGGGCTGCCATACGAGGACTATGACAGCTTTGGGCGTTCCTTTGATGAGATTTATGAGCTTAAGCCAAACCAGCTGCAGCTTGGATTCTTAAAGGTACTCAAGGGCTCGTACATGTTTGAGCATGCCGCGGAATATGGTATTGTGTACCATGACAAGCCACCGTATGAGGTAATGTCCACGAAGTGGCTTTCGTTTGATGATGTGATAAAGATTAAGCGTGTCGAGGATATGCTTGAGGTGTATTACAACAGCGGACAGTTTGAGATTACGATGAAGCTCATGGAGTGTATTTTTGACAGTTCGTTTGAGTTTTTTCAGGAACTTGGAGATTTTTATGAGGCAAACGGCTATTTTGGAATGAGCCATTCGCGCATCAGAAGGTGTGAGATACTGCTTGAATTTCTGGCTTTATACCTGCATGGCTGTGACAGCGATGCTATAACTTCTGTGGGATTATCCGAAAATCACGGAGATAGAGATAATACTGATTTTGATGAAAATGCGCAGATTTACAGCATGATTCAGGAGTCACTCATCTTTGATTTGTATTATCGTGAAAACTGCAAGAGCCGCCCGAGGTGGGCCGCAGAGATAGGAAGCTTCAAGCATATGACACATGCATACTGTAAGAATGGAAAGCTGTCGCATGTGGAGCCGTTCCACTATATTTTTCCGGACAAGCACACGCGCAAGCTGGATGAGCTGCCAAAGTATCATAAGGAGCCGGTGTGGGCGCTTTTCCACTACGACATGAGAGACCCGCTTGACCACCAGGCGCTGGTGGAGTATATAGAATGACAGTAACGCGATATGGCTATAGCGGAGGATATAAAATAGCAGTAGAGCGATATGGCTATAGCGGAGGATATAAAATAGCAGTAACGTAAAATGACTATAGTTTTAAAAGCCGGAAAGGTTTACAGACTAAGAAAAATGAGCAACATAGATAATATAAAAAATTACACGGTGATTGACCTGGAAATGACAGGTCTTTCAGCTAAAAATGACAAGATAATAGAGATAGGTGCGGCACGTGTGAGGGGTGGCAAGATAGTGGATACGATATCCACACTGGTAAATCCGAAGCAGCATATTCCACAGCGTGTGCAGGAATTAACGGGAATCACCGACAGTGATGTGGAAAACGCGGCAGATATGGACGCGGCTGTGGATAACCTGCTTAATTTTATCGGAGATGATATCATACTCGGGCAGAATGTGACCTTTGATTACAGCTTTTTAAAGCAGTGGGCGGTAAATCACAAGCGAACCCTCTCGCTAAATGCATATGATACTCTGAAAATAGCCAGAAAATGTCTGCCTGCGGAGCAGTCGAAGAAGCTGGAGGATTTGTGTGAGTATTTTGATGTGAGCAGGGAAAATGCCCACAGGGCGCTCGATGATGCGATAGAGACAAAGCAGATATTTGAAAAGCTGCTTGCACTGATGGATGAAAATGGTGAGCCGGTGGAGTCAAAGCCGCTTGTATACAAGGCAAAAAAACAGACACCTGCCACAGCACATCAGGTCAGACAGCTAAAGGAGCTGATGGCTGAGTATGGGATAGCAGATGTCATATCGTGGGACAACCTGACCAGAAGTCAGGCCTCAAGGCTGTACGATGAATATCGCAGTAAGTACATTAATAGGTGTGTGGATGACTCGGAATAAGTTTCAATACAATAAGTTATAATACAATAAGCTATAACCAAATAAGCTATAACGCAAATTAATTACCGGCCGAGGCGGGATCAGCCTGTAGGCTCTCAAGCATAGAAACGATTCCATCCCTTGAAAGAGAATTGAGCTGTTTTGCTTTCTCAATAAGCTCTGCAAGCCGGTCGGTTTTTGACATGCTGATGAAGGCGTTGGCTAACAGACTGTATACGTTCTTTGAATCGGCACCATGCTCTACTGCAAGCTCAAGCAGTTCATTGCCTAGTGATTCATAGCCTGCTTCCGTAAGCCTATTGTAATAGTCCGGTAGCATTGAAACAAATTTCGTGAAATTATCATCATATTCAGACAGTTTTTTAAAATTGAGAATGCCATATTTAAGCTTTAAATCAGTGTTTGTCATTCCGGTGAGATTGACAAGGGTTTTATCCCTTAAATCATTTATTTTATCATTATTTAATGGAAAAAATTTTTCCGGTATGGTAATATAACACAGGTCAGTGGTATCTCCGCGGAGGGTTGAGTTGGCCTTACGCTCCTTCTCCCAGAACTCCTCGGTGACCTTTGCCTGGGCAGAATCAGCTCTCTTTATGGCAAAAGTAATCACTGCAATAAATAAAATGAATAAAATTAGACAAATTGGAATCATATGTTGGAAAATCCTTTCTCATATATGAAAATAGTATAACTCATTTTTGAACAGAGGTGAATAGTATGTACGATTTTAATAAAAAAAGAAATCAGAAGGTGGTTGCTATAGTGATAATAGTGGTTATAGCAGCGATGCTTGTGACAACATTTGTGTCAAGTCTTGTATAGCTTTTCTTGAAATATGGAAAAAATATGATAATATGATATAAAATGCAGTTCAGTTAAGCGGATGACAGGGGCGCTTTTAACAGCCTCAGGAAAAGGAATCGGAAATGAAGATTAATAAAAAAGCATTATTACTGGGTACAATGGCATTTGTGCTTGTGGCAGCATCAGGCATGGTAAGTGCATATGCAAGCGGTTCGTCAGGCACAAAGAAGGCAAAGGTACAGACAATTACAGAGGGTGTGTGCATTGGCAGTGTGGATGTAGGCGGTATGACAAAGGAAGAAGCAAAAAAAGCAGTTGATGCCTATGTTGACAGCATAAAGGATACATCCTTTTCATTAAAGGGCGCCAATGGTTCATTTGATGCAACAGCACAGGAAATGTCTGTTTCGGCGGACAGTGATGCAGCGGTGGACGAGGCTCTTTCAGTGTGCCATGAGGGCAGCCTGATTGACAGATTTGTGGAGTCAGAGGAGCTCAAAAAGGGCAATGTTGCCGTCAATATGTATCTGTCGGTTGATAAACAAAAGACCGCAAATATGATTTATGACAAGAGCGACGAGCTCAATATAAAGGCAGTTGACAATTCGCTGCAGAGAAACGGTGACAGCTTCGATTTTGTTCCGGGACAGGAAGGCAAAGAGGTCGATGTGGTAAAATCCGTCTATGCGATAAATGACTTTTTGCAGAATAGCTGGGATGGCTCGGCGAATGAGATAGAGCTGGTCACAAATACGGTTCAGCCGAGGGGTTCAAAGGAAGAGCTCTCAAAGATTAAGGATAATCTGGGAGGCTTTTCTACCGATTTCAGCAGCTCGGCAGCAGGGCGTGCAACCAATGTAAAGAACGCGTGCAGCCTGATAAACGGCAGTGTCATATATCCGGGGGAGCAGTTCTCGGTTTACGAGGCTATCAGCCCTATCACAACTGACAACGGCTATCAGATAGCAGGCGCATACGAGAACGGTCAGGTAGTTGACTCGGTAGGGGGAGGTGTGTGTCAGGTTGCGACCACTCTCTACAATGCGGTTATAAGGGCTGAGCTTGACATAGTGCAGCGCTACAACCATTCCATGATAGTAAGCTATGTAAAGCCATCTGACGATGCGGCAATTGCAGGAACCTACAAGGATCTTAAGTTTAAAAATAATCTGGACAATCCGGTGTATATAGAGGGCTATTGCAGTGGTGGAGTCATCACCTTCAATGTGTACGGAGTGGAGACGAGACCGGCAAACAGGGAAATTTCATTCAGGAGTGAGACGATTTCCGAGGAGGATCCGGTTACGCAGTTTAAGTTTGATGCAGGTCAGCCGGTCGGTTATTTCAACACCGAGCAGTCTGCGCACAAGGGACTGACCGCAAGGCTCTGGAAGACGGTCACAGTCGATGGTGCAGTGCAGAGCGATGAGGTATTCAACAACAGCAAGTACAAGTCATCACCGAAAATCGTGACGGTTGGTACAGCAGGAGCATCAGCGGAGGTTGTTGCGCAGCTTCAGGCGGCGGCAGCGGCTAATGATGAGGGCTCGGTTAAATCCATTGCTGCGTCTGCGGCAGCAGCGGCTCAGGCAGCACAGGCTCAGGCAACCCAGACACAGGATCCGAATGCGGCAGGGCAGACACCGGGCGCGCAGCCCCAGACTACAGACCCGAATGCGGCAGGGCAGACACAGGGCACGCAGCCGCAGCCGACAGACCCGAATGCAGCAGGGCAGGCACAGTAAATACACAGCATATTATTATTAGGAACAGGAAAACACATGAAAAACGGTAAAATATCAGAGTCGGTTTTAAAGCGCTCTGTCTTAAAACAACTTCATACCACAAGCGACAGAATACTTTTTAAACCGGCAGTAGGTGAGGACTGTGCGGTGATTTCCATGCAGGCAGGCGGCCAAACTAAGTTAGTTACTGCTACCCAGACGTTCATGCTTGATGTATCGGATAAGCATGTGCGTGCTAACTGCGCAGTTTATGATGCATTGAACAATATTTATGCCATGGGGGCAGGCCCTGTTGGGATAGAGCTGGCACTGCTTGTACCTACCACAGAAAACGAAGCCGTGCTTCGCGAGACGGTGAGAGCAATTGATGCTGTATGTGAGGAAGCAGGTATTGTGGTGCTTGGCGGGCATACACAGGTGAGCCGTGCGGTGAAGAATATCGTGGTGACAGTTACAGCAATAGGTGAGGCCTATGAGCAGGCGCTTACACCATCATCGGCAGCAGCACCGGGCATGGACGTAATAGTGACAGGCTATGTGGGGCTTGAGGGCACCGCAATTCTTGCAAATGAGAAAAGAGCCGAGCTTGAAACGAGATTTTCCAAGGCATTTATAGATAAATCAGCAGCATATATAGACCATATTTCCACCGCAATGGAGGCTGCATCCGCGATTGGCGCCGGTGTGGCGGCAATCCATGACGCTTCGCAGGGAGGCATCTTTGGAGCACTCTGGGATATGGCAGAGGCTTCGGGAATTGGTCTTGACATCGATTTAAAGAAGCTCCCTATCAAGCAGGATACGATTGAAATAAGTGAATTTTTTGACATAAACCCGTATAAGCTTTTGTCAGGAGGAAGTCTGATAATCATAGCTGCAGATGGTACCCGCGTGGTCAGAGAGCTTGAGAAAACAGGACAAAATGCTGTTATAGTCGGTGCCACAACCGATTCAAACGACAGAGTGCTGATTTCCGGCGAGGAGAGACGATTTTTGGAGACTGCCCAGACTGACGAGATATACAAGGTTTTCAACTAATATATTTGAATCAGGAGAATATATATCATGAGAGAAAAGATATTAACATTTATAGAGAAAAACAGCAGGATAAACCTGAAGGAGCTTGCAATCATGCTTGGCGTGGATGAGGCAAGTGTGGCAAACGAGATTGCTGCTATGGAGCAGGAGAATGTCATCTGCGGATATCACACACTGATTGACTGGGACAAGGCAGGCCTTGAGAAGGTCACAGCCATGATAGAGGTCAGAGTGACACCACAGCGCGGCATGGGCTTCGACAAGATTGCCGAGCGTATATACAACTATCCTGAGGTGAAGTCTGTATACCTTATCTCAGGCGGCTTCGACCTCATGGTCACACTCGAGGGCAAGACTCTGCGCGAGGTATCACAGTTTGTGACAGATAAGCTTTCTACACTGGATCAGGTACTTTCGACAAAGACAAACTTTATTCTGAAGAAATACAAGGACCATGGAACTATCATGGCGGCACCTGTCAAATCCGATGAAAGGGGAATTATGTCATAATGAGAGACCCTTTATCCAGTACAATAAAGACTATCCAGCCATCGGGCATCCGTAAGTTTTTTGATATAGTGAGTGAGATGAAGGATGCGATATCGCTTGGAGTAGGTGAGCCTGATTTTGACACACCGTGGCATATCAGGGATGAGGGCATATATTCCCTTGAAAAGGGACGCACCTTCTACACCTCAAATGCCGGACTCAAGGAGTTAAAGGTTGAGATTGCAAGATATCTCGACAGAAGATACGGCATGACATATGATTACAACAAAGAAATCATGGTAACTGTCGGTGGCAGCGAGGCTATAGATATCGCACTGCGCGCCATGCTCGATGCGGGAGATGAGGTGATTATCCCACAGCCAAGCTATGTTTCATATGTGCCATGTACTGTGCTGGCAGGTGGCACACCTGTGATTGTGGAGCTCAAGGAGGAAAATGATTTCAGGCTGACAGCCGAGGAGCTTGAGGCTGTTATCACTCCAAAGACAAAGATACTTATCATGCCTTTCCCTAATAACCCTACAGGCGCTATCATGGAAAAAGCAGACCTTGAAGCAATTGTTCAGGTGGTTAAGGAGCATGATCTGTTTGTGATAAGTGACGAGATTTATTCAGAGCTTACATATGTGGATAAGCATGTGTCTATAGCATCGTTTCCGGGAATGAAGGAGCGAACAGTGCTCATAAACGGTTTTTCCAAGGCTTATGCCATGACAGGCTGGAGGCTTGGATATGCGTGTGCACCTGAGACCATTTTAAAGCAGATGCTAAAGATTCATCAGTTTGCAATCATGTGTGCGCCGACCACGAGCCAGTATGCGGCTGTCGAGGCTATGAAAAACGGCGATGAGGATGTTGCACAGATGAGGGATGAATACAACGGCCGCAGACGCTATGTGCTTCACCGCTTTAAGGAGATGGGGCTTAAGTGCTTTGAGCCTTTCGGGGCCTTTTATGCGTTCCCAAGCATCAAGGAGTTTGGCATGACATCCGATGAGTTTGCCACAAAGCTTCTAAACAGCAAGAAGATTGCCGTGGTTCCGGGAACTGCATTCGGAGAGTGCGGTGAGGGCTTTTTACGTATATCATATGCATATTCGCTTGATGATTTAAAGGAGGCGCTCGGCCGCATTGAGGAGTTTGTCACAGAGCTTCGCGCCGGGATGGATAATAAATAGTTTAAATTGACAGGAGACAAAATGGCAAAGCTGAACATAGTGTTACATGAGCCGGAAATTCCGGCAAATACAGGAAATATCGGAAGAACCTGCGTCGCGACAGGCACGAGGCTTCATCTTATAGAGCCGCTTGGATTCTCACTTTCAGAGAAGGCACTAAAGAGAGCCGGAATGGATTACTGGAAGGACCTCGACGTCACCACATATGTGGACTGGGAGGATTTCCTTGAGAGAAATCCGGGCGCAAAGATATATTATGCGACAACAAAGGGCAGACATGTGTACTCTGATGCTCATTTTGAGCCAGACTGCTATATTATGTTTGGCAAGGAAAGCGCAGGCATTCCGGAGGAGATACTAAAGGAGCATCCGGATGAGTGCATCAGGATACCGATGATAGGTGAGACAAGGTCACTTAATCTGTCAAATTCAGTAGCTATCGTGCTCTACGAGGCATTGAGACAGAATAATTTTGATCATATGAGGCTTGAGGGAGAGCTTCATCACCTGAGCTGGGATGACTAAATCAAGCGGCAAAGCGCATATTTTTGGCAGCTATTTGGGCTTTAACAGCTATGATAATTGTAAATACGGTAGATTTTTAGGAAAAAGAAATGGGCATAATTAAAACAAGCAAATTAGTACATGAATTTATACGAAGAGACGAGGAAGGCAATGTAGAGTCAATCACTACAGCACTCGACAACGTAAACCTCGACATAAAAGAGGGACAGTTTATTGCAATCCTCGGTCACAATGGTTCAGGAAAATCAACTCTTGCAAAGCATATCAATGCACTTCTTGCGCCGAGCGATGGCACCATATGGGTGGATGGCATGGATGTGTCAAAGGAAGAGAATGTCATACCTGTCAGGAAAAGTGCAGGTATGGTTTTCCAGAATCCCGACAATCAGATTATCGCCAATGTCGTGGAGGAGGATGTGGGCTTTGGACCTGAGAATATCGGTGTGCCGACAGATGAAATCTGGCAGCGCGTGGACTATGCACTAAGGGCTGTCGGTATGACAAAGTACCGCACACATTCACCGAACAAGCTCTCTGGAGGACAGAAGCAGCGTGTGGCAATCGCGGGAGTTGTGGCAATGGAGCCAAAATGTATAGTATTTGACGAGCCTACAGCCATGCTTGACCCAAACGGCCGCAAGGAGGTCATAGCCACAGCCCATGAGCTCAATAAGAAAAAGGGCGTGACCATCATTCTCATCACCCATTACATGGAGGAGGTGGTCGGCGCAGACCATGTCTATGTCATGGAAAAGGGCAAGGTGGTCATGGACGGCACACCGCGTGAGATTTTTTCAAGGGTGGACGAGCTGAAGGAGCACAGGCTTGATGTGCCGCAGGTGACACTGGTAGCCGATGAGCTCAAAAAGGCAGGGCTTGATATCCCTGATGGAATCCTGACGAGAGAAGAACTTGTAAATGCGCTTGTTGCGCTGAAAAACAGATAGGCGGGAGAAAATATGTCAATAATTCTAGATCACATAAACTATTGCTACAGTGCCGACTCAGCCTACAAGGTGCAGGCACTTAAGGATGTAAGCCTTGAGATAAATGATGGAGAGTTTATTGGAATAATCGGTCACACCGGTTCGGGAAAATCCACACTTATCCAGCATATGAACGGCCTTTTGAAGGCGACAAGCGGTCATATATACTACAATGGACAGGATATATATGACAATGATTATGATTTAAGCAAGCTGCGTCACAAGGTGGGGATGGTGTTCCAGTATCCGGAGCATCAGCTTTTTGAGACAACCAACTTTGAGGATGTATGCTTTGGACCGAAAAATCAGGGGCTCGATAGAAAAACAGTGGAGCTAAGAGCCTATGAGGCACTGCAGAATGTACATTTTCCGGAGGATCTCTACTATCAGCCGCCATTTGATTTGTCCGGAGGACAAAAAAGGCGTGTAGCCATAGCAGGAGTACTTGCAATGCACCCTGACGTACTTATACTCGATGAGCCGACAGCGGGACTGGATCCTGCGGGCAGAGATGAGATACTGGGACTGCTTTTACAGATGAAAAAGGATCTGGGTATCACAATCATACTCGTATCACACAGCATGGAGGATGTTGCGGAGTATGTGGATCGCATCATTGTTATGAATTCAGGAGAGGTGATGTTTGACGGAGTGCCGAAGGAGGTATTCTCACACTACAAGGAGCTCGAGGCAGTCGGACTTGCAGCACCGCAGGTCACATATCTGATGCATGATCTGGCGGAAAAGGGTATACCGGTTGACCTTTCGGCAACGACAGTTGCGGAGGCGAGGGACTCAATACTAAAAGCCTTTAAATAGCTCACCAATGCTGACATTTTGATACAAATTATGAGGAAGGAATACAAAAATGATTCGTGATATTACCATAGGCCAGTATTATCCGGCTCAGTCGCCAATACATAAACTGGACCCAAGAGTAAAGCTTTTCGCAACACTTATATATATTATTGCGCTGTTTTCCTACAAGGGAATAGCCGGTGTGCTGTTTATAGTTGCCGCGCTTGCCGCAGTTATAAAGATTTCGAAGGTGCCATTTAAGTTCATGGTAAAGGGACTCAAATCCATTATAATACTGCTGCTTTTTACAGCATGCTTCAGCGTGTTTTTCACACAGGGAGAGTACACAATCTGGGAGTACGGTATACTGCACATTTCTGATACCGGACTGATAAATGCAGCAACCATGATGATACGACTTGTGCTGCTCATTATAGGAACCTCGCTCATGACACTCACCACCACACCAAACCAGCTCACGGACGGTCTTGAGAAATCACTGGGCTTTTTAAACAAAATACATGTTCCGGTGCATGCGATAGCCATGATGATGTCGATAGCGCTTCGTTTTATTCCAATCCTTATTGAGGAGACGGACAAAATAATGAAAGCACAGATGGCAAGAGGAGCTGATTTTGAGCATGGAAATATCATAAAAAGAGCAAAGAGCATGGTGCCTCTTTTAGTGCCGCTTTTCGTATCGGCATTCAGGCGTGCGGATGACCTTGCAATGGCCATGGAGGCCAGATGCTACAATGGTGGAGAGGGCAGGACAAAGATGAAGCCGCTCGTATATGAAAAGGACGATAAAATAGCATATCTTTTCATATTTGCGTTTTTAGCGGTTGTGATAGTGCTTAGAATCTTTCTGCCGGTGAATCTGGGCAATCTTATTTTCAGATAGTGAAATAGATAGTGCAGGCAAAACAGGAGAGACATATGCGTGTAAAAATGATTGTAGCCTACGATGGCACAAATTACTGCGGCTGGCAGATACAGCCAAACGGCATAACAATTGAGCAGGTATTAAACGAGCACCTGAGCCGCCTGTTAAAGGAGGATATAAAGGTAACAGGAGCAAGCCGCACCGATGCGGGAGTGCATTCACTTGGAAATGTGTGTATGTTTGATACCAATACCCGCATGCCGGCGGAAAAGATATCGTATGCACTGAATCAGAAGCTGCCGGAGGATATAGTGGTGGTCGATTCCTGTGAGGTAAGCGATGATTTTCATCCACGCTTCTCAAAGAGCCGTAAAACCTATGAATACCGCATATTAAATGCGAGGTTCAGAAATCCGACACGCAGGCTTGACACATATTTCTATCATTATCCGCTTGACACAGAAAAGATGAGTGAGGCTGCAAAATATCTTATAGGAGAGCATGATTTTGCAAGCTTCTGCTCGGCAAACTCGCAGGCACAGACCACAGTCCGCACGATATATGACTGTACGGTGTCAAAGGCCGGTGACATCATCACAATACGTGTGACAGGAAACGGCTTTTTGTACAATATGGTGCGCATAATCGCAGGAACACTTGTGAAGATAGGTGGAAGCGATATGCCGGCCGATGCGATGAAGGGCATAATAGCCGCAACAGACAGGGCAGCAGCAGGTCCTACAGCCCCGGCCCAAGGGCTTACAATGATAGGACTTAAGTATGAGTAACAGTTTTAGATTTTTAATATTATATTAAGATTTTTGGAATATCCGTTTTTTGCTTCAATAATAGGCTATAATGTCGTTACTATTAATACACGGTACGGTAAAAAGAAGCTTGGAGATGAAGACGGTTATGAGATTTACAAAAGTAAAAGAGAAAATTATAAAAAACAAACCCATAAACAGCACAGACGAAGGAAAAGGCAGACACCGTAAGGTAATCCGTATAGGAGCATTTGCCCTAGTATTTGTCGTGCTGTTTTCGTTTGTCTCGACATTTTTTAAGATGACAGATGCTGTCAATATTGCGACTATAGAGGGCTTTTACAAGGAGCCGAAGAACACAATTGATGTGATGATGATAGGAGCCAGCGAGGTATACGCTGATTACAGTGCAACCGAGGCTTGGAAGAATTATGGATACACATCATACTCGCTTGGGGTATCAGGAGTGCCCGGCAGTCTGTACAAATCTATGCTCAGAGAAGCTCTCACCAGACAGCATCCGAAGGTTGTGGTTTTTGAAGTGAATGGCTTTTTACAAAATGACAGCTATTACGAAAGGACGGTAAAGCTGCATAGCTGGATAGACAATATCCATAATGAGGAAAACAGGCTTGATACAATAAAAGAGATTGTGCCAAAGGATGAGCAGGATAACTTTAGAAACCCTTTAAAGCTATATCACAGCAATTGGAAGGATATTGACAAATGTGCACACACCTTTGCCACAAGAGTTGGAATGTATTTTGCAAAATCATCATGCATGAAGGGCTTTTCATCTATTGCAAAATATTCCGATTGTCCATCAGGCAAGCAGAAAAAGCTCTACTTTACCGACAAGAGCAGAGCGTATATGACTGATCTGCTTGAGTATTGTAAAGCACAGGGGGTGGAAAAGGTGCTTTTTGCGAGGTTCCCTCATGAGAAGGAGATAAAGAATCCGCAGGTGCTTTGCGACGTGAAGGAGCTGGTGGAGTCTTATGGCTATGATTTTGCGAGCTTTGAAGGCGATAAGGAACTTATCGGAATCAATGAGAGGGATGATTTCTACAATTCAGAGCACCTGAATATAAATGGAAGCCTCAAATTCACTGCATATATGGGAAAATATCTGTCTGATAATTACAGGCTTGATGCAGACCACTCACCGGAGCTTCAGAGTGCATGGGGCGAGTGCGCAAGGCGCGCTGACAAGGTGATAAGTGCCTGCGCAAAGGATACGGATCTGAGTCTGGGCAATCATTATTTTGAGATGTCCGTGTATCTGCCTTATAATTTTTCGTCAAGCCTTGCGACAAATAAGGTAGCAGATACGAACAACGATGCAAAGCCTGCAAAGGAGTTAAATACCCCGGTAAAAAAATAGCATGATAGTGTATGGACTTTAAAATAAATACTGCCTGTTAATTAAAGTATGTCCGGCAGTATTACATTAGAAAATAGATTTGGAGTAAATAAAATGGAACTCATTTCATTAAAATATGCGATATTTGTAATCGTGTTGCTTGTACTATATTATTGCTTTCCGAAGAAATACCGCTGGTATGTGCTTCTGGCGGGAAGCATGGCATACTATGTGATTATATGTAAGTGGTATGTGCTTTTTATCATTTTCACAATATGCACCACCTATGGCTCAACAATATGGATTGACAAGCTGTTAAAGAAGCAGAATGCTATCGTAAAAAGCCATAAGGAGGACTGGGACAGGCAGACCAGAAAGGACTACAAGGAGAAGGGCAGAAAAAAGAGAGTGGCAGTCATGCTTTTTGCGCTGCTTTGCAATTTCGGCATTCTGGCATTCCTTAAATATATACCATATGCGGGCGAGCTTGGACTTTTGCTTCCACTTGGCATATCCTTCTACACCTTCCAGTCCATGGGTTATGTGATGGATGTATACAGGGAAATTGTCGAGCCTGAAAAGAATTTTCTTAAGGTAGCGCTGTTCGTGTCATTTTTCCCACAGATCATACAGGGACCGATTGCGATATATGATAAGCTTGCGGGACAGCTTTACGAGGGACATTCCCTGAGACTTGAAAATCTGCAAAAGGGTGCGCTTCTGGTGCTCTGGGGAGTCATGAAAAAGCTTGTGATAGCCGACCGCGCGGTAAATATCATCAATTTTGTGATGGATAAGCCGATGGATTTTTCGGGCACTTATGTATTTTTTGCGGCAGTAGTGTATGCGCTGCAGCTATATGCGGATTTCTCGGGAGGAATCGATATAGTGCGCGGTATTGCGGAGATGTTTGGCATAACAATGTCAACAAACTTCAACCATCCGTATTTTTCGCGCTCACTCACAGAGTACTGGCACCGCTGGCATATGACTCTTGGAGACTGGTGCAGAAACTATATCTTCTACCCGCTTTCAATCTCAAAGCGTTTCCTGAACTTTGGCAAATGGCTAAAGCCGAGATTTGGTGCGCATATCAGTAAGGTGCTGCCGGGCTGCATCGCGAGTGTCATCACATTTATCGTCATCGGAGTATGGCATGGTGCCAATATGAAATACCTGTATTTCGGACTCTGGAATGGCATTGTCATTATGCTTGCAGAGCTTTTTGCTCCGGTAAGCAAAAAGGTGGCAGGCGGCTTTTTTAAGCTGACCGGCCTCAGGGAAAAGGGTATATTTGCAACGATTGTATCAGTGATTTGGACCTTTATGCTCATACTGGTAGGCTACTATTTTGACATAGCTGCAAATGCGTCGACTGCATTTCACATGCTTTTTAAATCAGTCACGGATTTCCATATCAGCGAGCTTGGAATAAACAACATCATTTTAAATCTCGGAGCATGCGGACTGGACGAGTACGATATACTTTTACTTATAATATGTACTCTGCTGTGGTTCTTTATCAGCTTCGTTGAGGAAAATAAAAAGCTCGATATGCGCGATTTCATACTTTCAAGAAAGCTGCCGCTTCGCTGGGCGATAATATATCTTGGCATCTTTATAGTAATAATATTCGGTTACTACGGACCGGGAGTGAATCCGGCTGATTTTGTATATATGCAGTTTTAAAAAAAGTATAAACATAAAGAAAAACTTAAAGGAAAAGTTTCAAGAAATAGCTTAAAGAAAAAGCTTAAAGAAAAAGCCGAAAATAAGGGTAAAAAACACTTGACAACAGCCGGTTACGCAAGTATAATATCTAGGTCTGTAAAAGTAGATAAATGGAAGCCAAAGCCCCGGCAACCATTTAGTATAGATAATGATAGTCATCTGAGATGGAACAGAGGACTATAAGATGTCAAAAAGGAAGTGGCGTCCGGACATACGCGATTTCAAGAGGCATCGGCATTAAAAGTAATCGAATCATTTAAGGAGGAAAACCGATGAAAACATTTATGGCTAGTCCTGCTACAATCGACAGAAAATGGTACGTAGTAGACGCTGAAGGTAAGACATTAGGACGTTTAGCATCAGAAGTTGCTAAAGTATTAAGAGGAAAGAATAAAGCAATCTTTACACCACACATTGACACAGGTGATTATGTAATCGTTGTCAATGCTGACAAGGTTAAGGTTACTGGTAAGAAATTAGACCAGAAGATTTACTATCATCACTCAGATTATATCGGTGGTATGAAAGAGACAACATTAAGAGAGATGATGAACAAGCACCCAGAGCGCGTTATCGAGTACGCTGTAAAGGGAATGCTTCCAAAGGGACCTCTTGGACGTCAGATGTATACAAAGTTATTCGTATACGCTGGACCAGATCACAAACATGCAGCTCAGAAGCCTGAGACATTAGAGTTTTAATAGGAGGTAAAGTAAATTGGCTACTACAAAGTATTACGGAACAGGAAGAAGAAAATCATCTGTTGCTAGAGTATATTTAGTACCTGGAACAGGAAAGATTACAATCAATAAAAGAGATATCGATGAGTACCTTGGTCTTGAGACATTAAAGGTAGTTGTTCGCCAGCCATTAGTTGCAACTGAGACAGTTGACAAGTTCGACGTTTTAGTTAACGTTCGTGGTGGTGGATACACAGGACAGGCTGGAGCAATCCGTCACGGAATCGCTCGTGCACTCCTTCAGGTAGATTCAGAGTACAGACCGGTTCTTAAGTCTGCTGGATTCTTAACACGTGATCCACGTATGAAAGAGCGTAAGAAATACGGTCTCAAAGCAGCTCGTAGAGCTCCTCAGTTCTCAAAGAGATAATTTTTCGGAAAAGAGAATATCAAGAGTATATTACACCTCAGAACTTCGGTTCTGGGGTGTTTTTGTGTGTGAACTATGATAAAATAAATATTATAATAAAAAGTAAACAAGTATAATAGATAATATATTTAAATATTAATCAAAACAGAGGGAGTGATTATATGACAACTGTGAGCACCAAAAGTGGTAGAATCATAAAAGTTGTATCCAGAGAAGAAGAGAAGAGTACATTGACAGAATCGGATAATGAAATGGACGAAAGGGCAGTTGAAGCTGTTAAGGCAGCAATAAATAAAGCGAAAATATGTAAAAAACCTATAGCCGGTTATGATAATGAAAAGAAACAGGCTTATGTAGAGTATGCAAATGGGAAAAGAAAATATGTAAATATAGAAAACCTTTGATTCATGTAATAGCGTGGAGCAAATGGCTTGTAATAATACTCATATTGTGATAACGTAAGGTCGTATGAATGTCAGTGACATGTTTTGAACAGGCATTACAAATAATGAGAATAAGAGGCAGCAAAATGGATTTTGAAAGCAGAAGACAAAGAATTTTAGACAAGATGGAGGACAATTCTATAGCAATATTGTACTCAGGCATCGAGCACCATGTGAGTGCAGATGAGTATGATTTATTTACAGCACAGGCTAACCGCAATTTCTTCTATCTGACCGGACTTAGACGTGACAACATGGTCCTTGTCCTGGATAAATGTGTAGAGCCTGCTAAGACAATGCTCTTCATAGAGGAGGCAGACCCTACGATGGAGCGCTGGTACGGCAGAAAGGTGACTATGGAGGAAGCCGAGGAAATATCAGGAATTGATGAGATAGAATATATTTATGAGCTTGAGAGCACACTGGACAGGATAATGACGCGTGAGGATGTATACACAGCATATTTTGACACGTATCGTCATCAGAAAGTGGATTTGCCGGATTACAATGTGGTAAAAGCCAATGAATTTAAGACAGACTATCCGGGAGTTGCTGTGAAGAATCTTTTCCCGCTTGTGGCAGAGGAGCGTATGCAGAAGGATGAGGATGAGATTGAGCTGACCAAAAAGGCAATCGCTCTCACAAAGGACGGACTCTGCAATGTGATGGCTAATTTAAAGCCGGGCATGAAGGAATATCAGGCACAGGCAGACTTTGAATATATCATAAGACGCGGTGGGGCAGAGTGGACAGCGTTCCCTACAATTGCCGGAAGCGGAATGAATGGAACAATGCTTCATTATGACACAAATCGTGAGACGATGGAGGATGGAACACTGGTGCTTCTTGACCTTGGAGCCAGAATAGATGGCTACAATTCGGATATTACGAGAACATATCCGGTAAATGGCAGGTTCACCGAGCGCCAGAAACAGGTATATGATATCGTGCTTGCCGCAAACCGAAAGATTGTCGAGGCTGCAAAGCCGGGAATGACTACAAAGGAATTAAATGAAGTATGTAAGGATGTGCTTGCAGACGGGCTTATGAAGCTTGGACTTATAAAGAATTCTGTAGAGATTTCGAAGTATTACATGCATGGCGTGTCACACCATCTGGGAATTGATGTGCATGACGTGACAGTTGACTCAAACAGCAGGCTTCGTCCGGGGGCAATCATCAGTGATGAGCCGGGGCTGTATATAGATGAATGGGAAATCGGTATCAGGATTGAGGATGATGTGCTTATCACCGAGGACGGTGCAGTGTGTCTGTCGGAGGATATCATCAGAACCACAGAGGATATAGAGGCCTACATGGCAGAGCACAAAAAGAATTAATCGTGATAAATGATAAATTTTACGGTTTATAATATTTTTATGTGACATAATCTGATTTATGTATTATAGTAGTGCTAGTACATCGAATAATAAGTTTCTGATGCATTGTTATTTCTTATTTGGTGTACTATAGTATAGCAGTTATTTTTTATTGCTGTATAGGTGCAACGAAAATAATTCGTTCGACAGATGGAAGGAGAACAACTATGGTAAAGAAGATTAATAGCAGTGAATTTGAACAGGTTAAAAATAATAAGGCTATCATTGTTGATTTTTCGGCAGAGTGGTGCGGTCCATGCAAGATGCTTGCGCCTGTAATGGAGCAGCTTTCTGATGAAATCACAGATGTGGAGTTTTACAATATTGATGTGGACGAGAATCCTGATCTGGCAAGAGAGTATCGTATAATGAATATTCCTGCAGTTATTGCAATCAAGGGCGGTCAGGTTGCCGGTCAGCAGATTGGTCTTGTGTCTAAGGACGATATGAAGGGCTTTATAGACGGAGTTTTCTAGGACAAAGCGTTTTATGAAGCTTTCTAAGAAGCGAGAAGACACCTGCAATGAACTTTTTGTGAATATGCAAGGTGTGATGCTTAACATTTATTATGGATAGTGTAAACCGGGCAGGATATCGTGCCCGGTTTTACATTTTTTACATTTAAATTAGTTCTCTCGGAAGATTTTTCCAAAGATAAATCAATAGGAAGTTGGTACTATAGAAAATATGATAATAAAAGATATCGAATTTAAATTAAAAGACGGCAGAACTGCCATTTTGCGAAGTGCAAATGAAAAGGATGCCAAAGCTCTTATAGAGTACATGAAAAAGTCAACCGGTGAAACGGATTTCTTACTGAGGACACCGGAAGAATGTGAGACCCGGACCATCGAGCAGGAGATTGATTTCATAAATAGCTGCAATTTGTCGGATACACATACGCTGCTGGTTTGTGAAGCAGATGGAAAAATTGCCGGAAATTGCATGGTCTGGTGGAATAAACGCGCGAAAACCGGACACAGGGCAAATGTGGCAATCGGTTTGCTGAGCGAATTCTGGAATCAGGGCATCGGAACGAGAATGTTCCGGGAAATGATAAAAATAGCAGAAAGCAATCCGGATATATTGCAGATGGAATTGGATTTTATTGAGGGCAATAGCAGGGCGAGAGCACTTTATGAGAAGATGGGCTTCAGGATAACTGGCATCAAATTTAATTCTATCAGACAAAATGACGGAACCTTGTGCAATGAGTATTCAATGATAAGGGAAATTAGTAGATAAGCAAACTTTTTATAAAAAGCCACAATATGTATTTTAGCGAGTACCAGAGAGTTTATACCTTGTAAACGTTTACTATTATGTTATACTGTAATCATTGCCGGGCATACTAATGTGTGAATGTGAACGGTAAACGGAAAAAGTAATAAGAACAGCAGGAGAAGGATTTTATGCTGTATCATAAATAAAAATGAGGTGAAAATCGTGCTTAAAGCAGAAAACTTAACTTTAAACGTAGATGATGAGGGCGGAAAGAAATGCCTTCTGAACAATATATCATTTCAGGTAGAGGACGGAGAAATGCTTGTCATTACCGGACCAAACGGAGGTGGAAAATCCACTCTGGCAAAGACCCTGATAGGTATTCAGACTCCGGACAGCGGAAAGATTATACTTGACGGACAGGATATCACAGAGCTCGACATCAATCACAGGGCAAATGCGGGAATAGGCTTTGCATTCCAGCAGCCACCGAGATTTAAGGGAATGACCGTCATGAAGCTGCTCAAGCTTGCCGCAAAGGATGAGCTTTCAGACAAGGAGTGCTGCGACCTTCTCACCGCGGTAGGACTCTGCGCAAAGGATTACATTTACCGCCAGATTGACGGCACACTCTCAGGTGGAGAGATGAAGAGAATTGAGATTGCATCTGTGCTTGCCAAGGAGCATTCGCTTTGCATATTTGACGAGCCGGAGGCTGGAATCGATCTGTGGAGCTTTTCAATGCTCATACAGAAATTCGAGGAAATCCATACTGAGAAAAAGCAGAGCCTCATAGTGATTTCACATCAGGAGAAAATCATAAATATGGCAGACCGCATCATGATAATTGATGGCGGAGAAATCAAGAAAATCGGCACAAAGGACGAGGTGCTGCCTTATCTCAATGGTGTACAGAAATGTCACAAATGTGTAGAGAGACTGGAGGGAAGAGCATAATATGGTAAAGCTTGACAACGTAACAGAGGGCGTATTGGACGTCATAAATGATAATAAATTCAGTCAGACCGGTGCCTTTAATCTGCGTGAAAACGGCACATCAATCTGCCACGGAGACAGCGAGCACATCAAGATAAAGAAAAAGACGGACAAGCCCGGCATTGATATTTATATTGATGGAAAGACCGACGGAGAGGCTGTCTATATCCCGGTAGTACTCAGCAAATCAGGCATGACAGACCTTGTATACAACGATTTCTATGTGGAGGATGGCGCAGATGTAAGGATTGTGGCAGGCTGCGGAATCCACAACAGCGGCTGCAACGAGAGCAGACACGACGGCATCCATACCTTCCATGTAGGCAAAAATGCGAATGTCCGATATGAGGAAAAGCACTACGGCGAGGGAAACGGAACAGGTGCGAGAGTGCTCAACCCTGTAACAAATATATTTGTGGGTGAGAATTCTGTTTTCACTCTCGATACAGCACAGATAAAGGGTGTTGATTCTACAGTCCGTGAGACCAATGTGGAGCTTGGAAAGGACGCAAAGCTCTATGTCACAGAGCGTCTCATGACAGATGGAGAGCAGAAGGCGGAGTCAAATATCGAGGTGCAGTTAAACGGAGAGGACAGCTCTGCACAGATTGTTTCCAGATCCGTAGGAAAAGGAAACTCAGTCCAGACCTTCCATCCGAATGCCATCGGCAACAGCAAATGCCAGGCTCATATCCAGTGTGATTCTATCATCATGGATCATGCAGAGGTCGGTTCAATCCCTGAAATCAGGGCAAAAAATATCGATGCGGCTATCATACATGAGGCAGCAATCGGCAGGATAAACGACGAGCAGCTTCTCAAGCTCCGTACACTCGGACTTACAGAGGAAGAGGCAGAGGAAGTTATCATACAGAATTTCTTAAACTAAATCAGGCGTAAATAGAAACCCCGGAGCATGATATTGATATGCTATCAAAGCATACAATACGCTCCGGGGTTTATTTTATGTTACTGTTCACGCCTGACAGTGTGACCAGTAACTATTTTACAACGGCAACCGATTACTACAAAAATGCAAATCAGCATAAATGGTTTATACGATGCGAATTAGCATAAATGGTTTATATGATACGAATTATCATTAACTGTAATCTTGACATAAACAGTAAACAACAGTAAAATGAAACCAAAACAGTAAACAACAGTAAAAGACAGTAAAACAAATTCAAAACAGTAAACAACAGTAAAAATGGGAGGCTGATATGCAAAATCCATTCACGCTTACATTTGGAAGAAGTCCACTAGAGTCGGTAGACCGTCCGGTACAGATTAATGAGATAATTGAGAATTTTACAGCGGATACAATAAATCAGCAGATGTTTATAATTACCGGTGTGCGAGGTTCAGGAAAAACAGTAATGATGACAGAAATTTCGCATAAACTAAGAGAAAATGATGACTGGGTGGTTATAGAACTCAATCCGGCAACGGACCTGTTGTCTGCAATGCTTTCAAAATTGAATAGTGATAATATATGTGCGGGACTTATAAAATCGGCAAAGCTCGATCTATCATTTTTCGGTTTTGGAGTATCTATAGAGGGGACACAGCCGATTACAGATGCAGAGACAGCTATTATAAAGATTTTGGAAAGGCTTAAAAAGAGTGGTAAGAGACTGCTTATTACGATAGATGAGATGACAAATAGTGAGTACATGAAGGTTTTTGCCGGAGCCTTTCAGATATTTGTAAGACAGGAGCTGCCTGTATTTCTATTAGGAACAGGATTGTATGAAAATATTGAGGAGCTTCAGAATGAGAAGAGTCTTACATTTTTGTACAGAGCACCTAAAATCCAGCTCAAACCATTAAATAACGCAGCAATAATCAATAAGTATAAGACTATTTTTAACATATCACCGGAGAAAGCAGCACAGATGGCGGGGCTGACCAAAGGATATCCTTTTGCATTTCAGGTTTTAGGATATCTGACGTGGAACAATGGTGGCGACTACAATGGCATTTTGGGCGAGTATGAACAGTATCTGAGCGAATTTGTATATGACAAAATCTGGTCGGAGCTTTCTCAGAAGGATCGCATGGTTGCAAAGGGGATTGCAGATGTACAAAGCGGAAAAATAAAAGAAATCAGAGATGCAATTGGGATGGAGAAAAACGAATTCAATCCGTATCGTAAGCGCCTTATAAAAAAGGGAATTGTATCGGGAGAGATACGGGGATATGTGTATTTTACGCTGCCGCTTTTTGAGGAATATGTGATTGAAAATTATTAAAATGAGCACAGGTTCAGCAGATTAAAATAAGGAGTCAAAATGAAAGCGTATTATCATCTACCGGGATTGTTTGAATTTTATGAATTATACAAAGAATTTCTCCCACTGTACCGCAAGCACCGGGAATATTTCTATGACTGGTGCGACATAGGCTCAATATACGGTGCACCGGCAGATTGCGTATGGGGCGGAGGCCGCGTCGGTTTTGGTGAGCACGATCCGAAGGAAGTGCTTAAGCTTATGCAGGAATATGGGATATCCGCGAGACTTACCTTTAGCAATTCATTGCTTACTAAGGAGCATCTTCCTGACAAAAAATGTAACGAACTGTGCAGGATATTTGATATAGGCAGAGATAATGAGCGAAGCAGGGGCTTTGGAAACGGCATAATCATCTACTCAGATATTCTGCTTGATTACATAAAAGAAAATTACCCTGACTTTTATTTTATATCCTCAACAACAAAGGTTCTGACGGATTTTTGTGAATTTGAAAAAGAGCTAAACAGAAAGGATTTCCGCTATGTGGTACCGGATTTCAGGTTGAACAAATCATTTGATAAACTGAAAGAATTATCACAGCATCAAAAGGATAAAGTAGAATTTTTGTGCAATGAGTGCTGCTGGTTTGGCTGCACGGACAGGAAGAAATGCTACGAGACGGTTAGCCGCAAAAATCTGGGCGAGGATTGCCCGGAGCATTATTGCACTGCACCTGATGCAGGGCAGGGATATCTCTTTTCGAAGGCGATGGAAAATCCGGGATTTATCGGAATAGATGATATAAAAAACACTTATCTGCCGATGGGCTTTAGCAATTTTAAAATAGAGGGCAGAGGGCTTGGAAGTGCCATGATACTGGAATTTCTGCTTTACTATATGACGAAGCCACAGTATCAGATACATGTCAGAGAGCACATTTATCTCGATAATATGCTGGATTTATTTTGAAATATAAAAACTATACATTAACGACAACAGGA
>ULNX01049291.1_pt1 | contig 26536 bp, 16 predicted proteins | sample 1952061 | NCBI WGS metagenome assembly ULNX01 (sample SAMEA4835588, study PRJEB28245) | human gut metagenome | biome: gut microbiome; material: fecal sample | place: Denmark | collected 2008 | reverse complement strand
GAGTGGAAAGAGTGAGGAAGAAAAACAGGATTATGTAGGAGTGGAACTGACCGACCGGATGGCAGAATAACTATACCTTATTAATATTAACCGATAAAGTGATTTTTTATGCTTGAAACAATCGACACTTCGATGATTGACTGGTCGAGGGCGCAATTTGCCTTGACGGCCATTTACCATTGGTTGTTTGTGCCATTGACATTGGGCTTGGCCGTGATTATGGCAACTATGGAGACACTGTATGTGCGTACCGGAAATGAATTCTGGAAACGGACTGCAAAGTTTTGGATGAAACTTTTTGGAATCAACTTTGCCATTGGGGTGGCTACCGGTTTGATTCTTGAATTTCAGTTTGGTACCAACTGGAGCAATTATTCCTGGTTCGTGGGCGATATTTTCGGAGCTCCGCTGGCCATTGAAGGTATTCTGGCTTTCTTTATGGAAGCTACTTTTGTGGCCGTCATGTTCTTTGGCTGGCACAAGGTGAGCAAGGGGTTCCACCTGGCTTCCACTTGGCTGACTGGGTTGGGAGCTACAATTTCTGCCTGGTGGATTCTGGTGGCAAATTCCTGGATGCAATATCCTGTAGGGATGGAATTTAATCCGGAAACCATGCGTAATGAGATGGTCGACTTCATGTCGGTGGCTTTCTCTCCGGTGGCAGTAGTGAAGTTCTTCCATACCGTATTGAGCAGCTGGATGGTAGGTGCTGCCTTCGTTATCGGTATAAGCGCCTGGTATCTGATTCGCAAACGCGAAAAAGAATTTGCACTGGCCAGCATGAAGGTGGCTGCGGCTGTCGGACTGTTCGCGGCACTGGTAACGGCTGGAACGGGCGACAAATCGGCTTATCAGGTGGCACAGGTGCAGCCTATGAAACTGGCTGCCATGGAGGCGCTATATGATGGAGGCACGCACGAGCCACTTACGGTGGTCGGTGCCATTAAGATTCCCGAAATGCTTTCCTTCCTGGCTACTCACAGTACTTCGGGCTATGTGCCGGGCATCAATGACTTGCAGAACGGAGGCTATACACTCCCGGACGGTTCTACCGCACTTTCTGCGGAAGAGAAGATAGCCAACGGAAAGAAGGCTATTACGGCGCTGGCTGATTTCCGCAATGCCAAACAGCAAGGCGATGAGTCGGCTATGCAGATTGCCCGCAGCGCGTTGGATGAGTATATGCCTTATTTCGGTTATGGATATATCCAGGATAAAGATGCACTGGTTCCGCATGTGGGACTGCTGTTCTGGTCGTTCCGTGTGATGGTGGGACTGGGAATGTATTTCATTTTGTTCTTCTTGGTGATTTTGGTATTGGTTTGGAAGAAACAGCTGACCAAACTGAACTGGTTGCATTGGATTGCCTTGTGGAGTATTCCGTTGGCTTATATTGCCAGTCAGGCCGGATGGATTGTGGCCGAGATGGGTCGTCAGCCTTGGACCATTCAGGACATGCTGCCCGTCAACGCAGCGGTATCAAAATTGGAAACGGGTTCCGTACAGACCACTTTCTTTATTTTCCTTGTGATGTTTACCGTACTGCTGATTGCGGAAATCGGCATTATGGTGAAAGCTATCCGCAAAGGGCCGGATGAAAAATAAACTAACCGATACATTATTTTAAAAACCGAAAAATATGGATTCAACTTATATATTCTTGCAGCATTACTGGTGGTTCCTGGTTTCTTTGCTGGGTGCATTGCTGGTGTTTCTGCTGTTTGTGCAGGGAGGAAACTCTTTGCTGTATTGCCTGGGACGTACAGAAGACGAACGTACTTTGCTTGTGAACTCCACGGGGCGTAAATGGGAATTTACCTTCACGACTTTGGTTACTTTTGGAGGAGCTTTTTTTGCATCCTTCCCCTTATTCTACAGTACCAGCTTTGGGGGAGCCTATTGGTTGTGGATGATTATTCTTTTCAGCTTTGTGCTTCAGGCGGTATCCTACGAATTTCAGTCGAAATTGGGCAACTGGCTGGGTAAACGCACTTATCAGTTTTTCTTGGTGTTGAACGGAGTGGTCGGTCCGCTGTTGCTGGGTGCGGCTGTGGCGACTTTCTTCAACGGCTCCAATTTTGTGGTGAGCAAAGGAAATCTGACCGATGAGATGATGCCGGTTATCAGTCATTGGGGAAATGGCTGGCATGGACTGGATGCTTTTGGCGACCCTTGGAACCTGATTCTGGGATTTGCCGTGCTGTTCCTTGCCCGTTTGTTGGGTAATCTTTATTTCATCAACAACATTCGTCATGAAGAACTGAATGCCCGTTTCCGTCGGCAACTGATTATCGATGTGGTACCGTTCCTGGTGTTTTTCCTGGCATTTGTGATTCGTACGTTGTTGAAAGACGGCTTTGCAGTGAATCCGGACAATGGATTGATTGTAATGGAACCGTTCAAATATTTCCATAATCTGGTAGAAATGCCGTATCTGCTTATCCTGTTCCTGATAGGAGTGGTAGGTGTATTGTATGGAATCGGCAAGAGCATTTTCTGCAAGACTTACACCCGCGGCATTTGGTTTGCCGGAATCGGGACAGTGCTGACGGTATTGTCTTTGCTGTTGGTCGTAGGGTATAATCATACAGCTTATTATCCTTCTACCGCCGATTTGCAGAGTTCACTGACCATTGCCAACAGCTGCTCCAGCCAGTTCACTTTGAAAACCATGGCTTATGTGTCCATTTTGGTGCCGTTCGTACTGGCTTATATCATCTACGCTTGGCGGGCCATCGACCGCAAGCCGTTGACGATGAAAGAAGTAAAAGAAGATGACCACAGCTATTGATTGGTATTGTCACTGATTGAATACAGAACCGTCGTCCGGAACCAGAAACCGGGCGACGGTTCTTTTTTTGCAGAAAAATGTAGAAATCTTGCGTAAAAATCTTTTCAGGTTCGTATATAGGTTTATACATTTGTAATGGTGAAACTATTGAATATGAAAAGATTTGTTTTAGTTATACTATATGTTTTTTTGTGCTTGAAAATACAAGCAGCTACTTCTTTTCCATTCCGCCATATCGGTATTTGTGACGGACTTCCCGATAACTATGTGAAAAATGTGTTTGGGCTTCCCGATGGACGGTTGGGTGTGCGTACAACTTCTTTGCTAAGCTTTTACGATGGAAAGAACTTCGTTAACTATCCTTTATGGAAGGCTCCGGTATACGCTATTGATCAGGAGTCGGTTATTCCTCTTCAATATTTGGATGCTGATGGAAGAATTTGGCTGAAAGAGAAAGGAAACTTGAAAATATTTGATTTTGGGAAAGATTGTTTTATTCAACCGGATACACTTCTGGCTGGATGGGATGTAAAGGAAAAAATCTCGAATGTCTTTATCGATTCCAATCTTCATGCCTGGTTGGTGACGGCTTCTCAACGTGTACTTCTTTATGATACCAAAAGACATCGGTTACAGATAATTGGAGAAAATCGTCATTTTTTGAATGGGAATGGCACATTGCTGGCTGTGGAATCGTATGGAAATGTGACTTGGATGTTGCACGAGAACGGTTTACTACGTGCCTATGACCGGAGTCAGAAAAAATTTATTCGGCAGGAAACTTTCCTGCAGAATCGTTTGAAGGCAGATCAGAAGGTAGTAATTCGAATGTTGGATAGTGGTGACTTTTGGATTTCTTGGAATACGGGCGTTGGATTTTATATGTGTGCCACACATGAGTGGAAGGAAATTCCTTTGCAGCTTTCGGAATATGTTTGTATCAATTCTTGCGATGTAGATTTATCTGGAAATTTATTTATAGGTACTACAGGACACGGAGTCTATTTTGTTGATAAGTATAGCTTCTCTGTCTTGTCGGTAGACTCCTTTTTGTCAACATTGGGTGGAAGGAAAGATACAAATGTACACAGTATTTATGTGGACAAAAGAAGTGGAACTTTATGGGTTGGATTATTTAATAGAGGGTTGGCTTATTTTCATCCAAGTATGAATAATTTTGTTCTTTATGATAAAAATCGAATAAAGGGAGAATGGAAAAGTGAAGACGTGTTATGCATGCTTGAAATGGAAGATGCTTCGATTTTAGTAGGAACGGACAAGGGGCTTTACCGATTGTCTGCTGATAGAAAGAGTGTGTCATGTCCGTATAAAGAATTATCCACTCAATCTTTTAGGGTTGCATTCAGAGATTTGAAAGGGAGAATCTGGTTAGGTACTTATCCAGAGGGACTTTATTGTATTAATCAGGGAAAATTATCTCATTATAAATTTTCACCACGTAAAGATATGGAGGTAAATGCTATTCGGGCTATTGTAGAAGATGAACAAGGTAATTTATGGGTAAGCGTCGTTGGAGGGGTAGGATTGTTTAATTTTCGTACTGGTGAATTGAAGTTATTGAGAGATAAGCATCCTGAACTAGCTCGGTTTAGAATTGCTAATGCATTGATATTGGATTCTTCTGGCAGATTGGTGGTAGGAGCTGACAATGGTATTTATTTTTATGATATACGGAAGGACAGTGTCTACATTCCAGGATATGCAAAGGGGGATGATCCGTTCCAGAGTTTGGCAGGTGAGAAATATAATTGTATGCTAAACGATAGTCGTGGCCTGCTTTGGATGGGTACTCAGTATGGGATAAAGGTACTTTATCCCGATAAGAAGATTGATGTTCTGGGAGAAGAATATGGGTTTGAAAACTTGACCATCCAGGCAATACAGGAAGATTACAATAATGAGGTCTGGATTACTACGATTAATGCATTATATAAGGTGAGTGTAGCAAAAGAAGGTGGTCAGAATGAGTATCGTGTAGTCTGTTTGGATCGTAATCATAGTCATGAATGGGATGATTTGTATGAATTTTGCTCTATGCGGACACGAAAAGGAGAACTTTGTTTTGGACGAATGGATGGGTTTTATTTATTTTCTCCTGAAAATGTGGTATTTACACCTTGTACTATTCCACCTTTGTTTACCGGATTCCGTTTATTTAACGAACCGGTGTTATGTCGTGAAGAATATCATGATAGGATATTGTTTACTCAGTCTATTGATAAAGCCCGCTCGGTTATACTGGAATATGATGAAAATTTCCTAACCTTTGATTTTTCTAGCTTGAATTTTGTAAATCCGTCACAAACTTATTTTCGTTATTGGTTGGAAGGAGCTGACAAAAAGTGGAATGAAATAGTTTCCGACCAAGGACAGGGAACAGCCGTCTACAATAATTTGAAACCAGGTAAATATACCTTTCACGTCATGAGTGCCGGGAACGACCATGTGTGGAGTCCGGAATCGGTGTTCCAGGTAATTATTCGTCCACCTTTTTGGGCTACAGGCTGGGCTTGGGGGGGGTATGTATTGTGTGTGGCAGGAATTGTGATTTTGTGCGTACGGTATGTTTACCGGAAGAATCACCTGAAACTTGTCCGGATGAAAGAACAACAGGAAATCCGGCAGCTGGAGGAATTGAATCAGATGAAGTTCCGTTTCTTTACCAATATCAGCCATGAACTCCGCACCCCATTGACGTTGATACTGACTCCGTTGGAGGTGCTTCGGAAGAAGGTGAAGGATGAACAGGTACTGCGTCAGCTGGATACTATATACCGGAATGCACAGGAATTATATTCCCTCGTGAATCAGCTGTTGGATTTTCGTAAAATGGAAATGAAAATGGAACGCTTGCATCTTACTGCGGGTGATTTGGAAGAATTTGTAACTGCATTGTATGCTAATTTCCAACCTTTTGCCAAGGAAAAACAACTGGATTTCCGTTTGCAAACTTCTTCCGCTCATTGGTATATGAATTTCGACCATGAGAAGTTACATCGTATTCTGAATAACTTGCTGTCGAATGCCTTTAAATTTACTCCCGAAGGAGGGACTGTCAGACTGGAATTGATTGATAAACAAGTGGAAGGACGTTCTTTTGCCTGTATCACAGTGTCGGATACAGGGATTGGCATTTCATCGGAGGCATTGACCCATATATTTGAACGTTTTTATCAGGTGCAACAAACAGATGATAGTAGTAAGGTGGGAAGCGGAATCGGGCTTCATCTGGTGAAAGAATATGTAAGCCTCCATGAGGGAACCATTCAGGTTGAAAGTAAACTTGGAGAGGGAACCGTTTTTACAGTGTGCATTCCAATGGATTTGCGCTTGCCGGAAGAGGCGACAATTGCAGCCGTTTCTTCAGATAGCCGGAAAAAGTTGCTGATAGTAGAAGACAATCATGATTTCTGTCATTTTTTGAAGGAGCAGTTGTCTGAATTGTATCAGGTGCTGGATGCACCCGATGGAGAAGAAGGAGAAAAACTGGCTGTGGAGCAGAATCCCGATTTGATTATCAGTGACATCATGATGCCGAAGGTAGATGGGCTGGAATTGTGCCGGCGTATCAAGCACAATGTGCAGACATCGCATATCCCAGTCATCCTGTTGACAGCCCGCAGTGGAGATGAGGCTAAAATCAGTGGCTATGAAGTGGGAGCGGATTCTTATATTTCCAAGCCGTTCAGTTTTGATGTGTTGCTGGTACGTATCAAGCAACTCATTGAGCAGCAAGAGGGACGAAAAAAAGAATTTCGCAAGACGCTACATGTAAATCCAAGTCGCATCACGATTACTTCCATTGACGAACAGCTGATTCAAAAAGCTTTGAAGCTGATAGAAGACCATATCGACAATTCTGAATACAATGTGGAGCAACTTAGTGCCGATATGGGGATGAGTCGTATGAATCTTTATCGGAAATTGCAGGCTATTACCGGGCAGACGCCAACCGATTTTATTCGTACCATCCGTCTGAAACGGGCGGCCCAACTGCTTCAGGAAGGAAAACTGAATGTATCTGAAGTAGCCGACCGTGTAGGATTCAGTTCTTCCAGTTATTTCACCAAGTGCTTTAAAGAACAGTTTGGAGTGTTGCCAACCCAGTATTCTGAATCGCTTGGAACCGGAAAATTGGAAGAAAAATAAGGTTTTATCCCTTGTTTTCATGCCCTGAAAAATCGCGTAAAAAAACGCAAGTGCGTTTGGACTTAAACGCAAGTACATTTTGGTCAAAACGCAAGTACGTTTTAGATAAAACGCAAAGGCGTTTGACTTGAAACGCACTTGCGTTTTTTTAGCTATTTATTGTTGTGTATTTTACACTTTTTTATTTCCTTTATTTTCAGGGTTTAAGAATAAAATTTTACTTTTGTAGAGATGAAAACACCAATCTGATAAATACCATGAAAAAACTATTATTGTGGGTTGCACTGCTTCTTTTTGCAGTAACTGGAATCCGGGCACAGTTTCCCAAAGCTATTTTCCCAGGTGATTATCCAGATCCCTCCATATTGCGTGATGGGAAGGATTATTACATGACACATTCTCCTTTTTATTATGCTTCCGGTTTCTTGATTTGGCACTCTACGGATTTGATGAATTGGGAGCCTGTCTGTCGGGCTTTGCCGGAGTATAAAGGATCTGCCATGGCACCTGACTTGTTGAAGTATCAAGGGCGTTATTACATTTATTATCCCACTTCCGCAGGAGAAAACTATGTGATTTATGCCGATGATATTCGTGGTCCGTGGAGCAAACCTGTGAAGCTGGAGGTGAAAGGAATAGATCCAGGCCATGTGGTGGGAGAAGACGGAAAGCGGTATTTGTTTACAAACAATGGCTGGATTACTCCTTTAAGTGATGATGGACTGAAGGTGACAGGGCCGAGCAGGAAAGTGTACGATGGATGGAAATATCCTTCCAACTGGGTGACAGAGGGTAAGGATATGTATTTGGAAGCACCGAAGCTGATTCAGAAAGATGGATATTATTATATGATGTCGGCAGAAGGAGGTACGGCCGGGCCGGCTACGAGTCACATGTGTGTGATGGCTCGTTCCAAATCGGTATTCGGTCCGTGGGAGAATTCACCTTATAATCCGATAGTGCATACTTATAGCGCCAGTGAAAACTGGTGGTCAAAAGGGCATGGTACGCTGATAGACGATGTGAACGGCAATTGGTGGGTGGTATACCATGCGTATGCCAACGGGTATCATACGTTGGGACGCTCTACCTTGATTGAACCGATAGAATGGACGTCTGATGGATGGTGTCGTACCACGCAGGATGCGGTCTGGTTAAGTGAATGCCGGCAACCGGAGTGGAAGATGGAGCTTTCAGATGATTTCAGTCAGCCGGAATTGGGTATTCAATGGACATTCTGGAAGGAATATGCTCCAAAGGCTCTGACATTTACAGATGGAGAAATGCAGGTGAAAGCCAAGGGACATACCCCGGCAGACGGTCGTCTGTTACTGGTTACAGCCATGGACAAATGTTATGAAACAGAAGTAGAAGTAACCTTAGGGAGTGGTAACATGGGAGGTCTACTGCTTTATTACAATGAAAAAGCATACGCAGGTGTAGCCTCGGATGGAAAGAAATTTACAATATACCGAGGGGAAGAAACGCCTTTGACTGTCTCCAATGAAATAGGAAAACACTTCAGAGTGAAACTGTTGAATCAAGGTAACCGCTTGAAAATGTCAGTCAGCGCAGATGGGGAGGCATGGAATGTGTTGGTCGAGAATGTGGATGTGTCTCATTTGAATCACAACGTGTATAAAGGATTTTATGCTTTGCGTCCGGCACTTTTTGCTGCAGGAAAAGGAAAGGTGGGTTTCCGCGCCTTTCGCTACCACAATGCCATTCCGGAGGAAAAAGACATGGCGGCTTACCTGATGGTATTTCATCGTGACGAAACGCATGGTCTGTATATGGCTGTGAGTCGGGATGGTTATACCTTTACGGCTGTCAATAACGGTGAACCTGTGTTGGCTGGTGATACGATTGCCTATCAGCATGGGGTTCGTGACCCTCACATTTTCCGTGGACCGGATGGAGCCTTTTATTTGGCTATGACCGACTTGCATGTGTTCGGTTTGCGCGATGGCTACCGTACTACGGAGTGGGAACGAGGGCCGGAATACGGATGGGGAAACAACCGGGGACTGGTGCTGATGAAATCTTGGGATTTGATTCATTGGAACCGGGCCAATATCCGTTTCGACCAGCTTTCTGCCGGATTGAGTGAGATGGGATGCGCGTGGGCTCCCGAAGTGGCGTACGACGACAAGAAGGGGAAACTGATGATTTATTATACCATGCGTTTCAAGAATGAAGCCAATAAATTATACTATGTATATGTGAACGATGATTTCAACAAGATAGAAAGTACGCCGCAGATTTTGTTTGAATATCCGATGGATGGCGTATCGGCCATTGATGGAGATATTACAAAGGTAGGCGATAAGTATCATTTGTTTTACGTGGCGCACGATGGTATTGGGGGTATCAAACAGGCTGTGTCCGACCGGATGAATGGTGGGTATGTGTATGATGCCCGTTGGTATGATTTTGAACCCAAGGCATGCGAAGCGCCCAATGTCTGGAAAAGGATTGGTGAGAACAAGTGGGTGCTGATGTATGACATATTCAGCATTCAGCCTCATAATTTCGGTTTTGCAGAAACTTCCGATTTTGTGAATTTCAAGAATCTGGGGCATTTCAATGAAGGAGTGATGAAAACCACTAATTACACCTCGCCCAAACATGGGGCAGTGATTCATCTGACAAAAGAAGAAGCAGACAATCTGGAGGAATATTGGAAGACCCACCAGCGGAAGTATGACCGTGAAACATTCCTTCGCCAACAAGGTCAGCACACCGGAAAATGAGAAACAGCTGATAGTGCAAATGTAAATTAGTAATGTAACGGGAAGCCGCCGAAATGCCTTCAGAGGACGTTTCGGCGGCTTTCTTGTATTAAAAAGCGTCTTTGTTACAATACTTCTAACTCTTGTTACATTATTTTTATATAGGCTGTAGTAGGTAGTGTACTTTTGTAATCAAAAAAACAAACTAAAAATATGAAAGACACTTCGACCAATCTTACTGTTCAGTTTCTGACGGAAATATACACGACTTACAGGCCGCTGGTTTTCCGTTACATCTCTTATAAGCTGAATGGATGTCTGGAGGCAGAGGACTTAGTGCAAGATGCCTTTCTTCGTTTACTGGAATATCGTTCTATGCTTCGTCCTGAAACTGTCCGTTCCTTCTTATACACCATTGTCCGTAATCTGGTGACGGATTATTTACGGCGCCATTATAAAAAACAAGAAGTGATGGCTTGCATGATGGAAGGGTTGCCGGGGGCTGTGACAGATACAGAAAGTGTAGTTGTAGTTAGAGATTTGTTGAATCAGGAAAAAAAGCGAGTAAAACAACTCCCATTAAAGATACAAAGAGTGTATTGCAAATCTCGTTTCGAAGAGAAAAGGACTTCTGAAATTGCAGAAGAGTTGGATATTCCCAAACGTACGGTGGAAGGGTATCTTCTTACAAGTAGGAAGATGGTGAGGGAATATATGCGACAGTGTATTTAATGATTGAAAGATAATAATAACGCTTAATAAACCTAATGTATGAAAACAAGGACATTTCTAATTGCAGCCATCTGTGCGCTGATGGCATGTTCGGAGGAAAACGGCGAAGTTCCGGGACTTGGAAATGAATCCGGAGGAGGCTCTGGAGATGGATCTGGAAACGAACCGGACCAGGAACTAGCTATTTCCTTTACTGCGGATATTCCTGCTTTTGTGGAAGGAAATTCTCGTACCACTGTGGATAATGACTGGAAAGATTTGAAGAACCGGACGGTTTCTGTGGCAATTGATGATGAGGTAAAGACTTACACTGTAGACGAAAAGGGAAATATGACTGCAGAGTCGCCTTTTTATTGGGAAGGGAGAGAAAACGTGACGGTCAGTGCGTGGTATCCTTCTACTGAAGGAGGTAAAATAGCAGACGAGTCGCTGAAGGTAATGGCAGACCAGAGCAAACTTGAAAATTTTGTAGGAAGTGATTTCCTGGAGGTAGTTGCTGCGAAAGTGACTCCTGCATCCTCTATGTTGTCATTTTCGCACCGTGTTTCCAGATTGGTGTGTTCACTTTCCTTTGAAGAACAAGAGGTGACGAATGCGGTGATTCGTTTTTTGAATCTGAATCAGGTACAGGAAGGAACTTCTGTCACTGCCATGTCCGATGGTAATGCCTTAGTGGTACCACAGAGAATACCTGCCGGACAGGAGTTTGTGGAGGTTACGTTGCCAGAGTATAATAACTTGCATGCCATTGCTGATCCGCACGAAGATTTAGTTTTAGAAAAAGGGACGATTTATTATTTGGATGTAGATGTTTCGAAAGAAGGAGTAGCTGATGTAGTTGTTTTCTCTTCTGTAGCTTGGGGAAATAGTGAAACAATTCCTGTTCCAGGTACTTCTACAGACGTAAATCCTTCACCTGGCCAGCCGGGTTGGGGAGAAGGCGATTATTCCAGTGTACCGGGTACTTTTACAGATGTGAATCCATCTCCTGGACAGCCAGGATGGACTGAAGGAGGTAGTTCTAATATACCGGGTACTTCTACGGACGTGAATCCTTCGCCGGAAACTCCTGGTTGGGGAAATGGAGGTAGTGTGTCACTTCCCGGTGAAGTTGAGAAAAATGGATAATAATGAAAATGAATCTACTTATAATTGAGTTTGAAAGGTAGGAATTTGTCTTAAGGTAAAAGATTGCCACAGGATATTTTTGAAGTAATAAATTATAAACAAACAAATACTACGATTATGAAGAATTATTTTATGAAATCGTCTATCTCTTTGATGGTTCTTTCAGTTGCATTGGCTGGTTGTAATCAGGAAGATATACAACGTACATCGGCTCAACTTTCTGATAAGGAATTGAAATTGTTCGTTTCTACCCAAGATTTTGTGTCGGATGCTCAAGGCCGGGCTATTACCAATAATGATGCAACACGTACAAGTGCTTTTGAAAACGGTGACCAAATGGGTTTGTATATATTCTCGGAAGACGGTAAGGTGTTGTGCGATAATTTGCTGTACACATATACTGATGGTAGCTGGACAACAGATAAAACAATTTATCAATATAAAAATGCCCAATATGTAGCTTATTTCCCTTATTGTAAAGATTTAAGTGGGGTAACTGGGGCTGAAAGTATTACAACATATTTTGCAGATAATATTTTGTCAAATGTTTCTCAAACAAATGCGGAGGCTTATGAACAAGCTGATTTGATGATTGCTACTACAAGTCAGGTTGACGGTGAGAATGTGAATCTTACATTGGCTCATCAATTCTCAATGATCGAATTGAATGTACCTTGCCGTAAATATATTACTTCTGCAACTGATGGTTTTCAGTATGCAGCTCCTGTAAAAATGGAAGTGGAAATTAATGAAAAAACAGAATTGTATCGTGCTGCAGATGGAATATATCGTATGATTGTAGCTCCAGGGACAACTCCTTTAATTGAGGGAAGTGTAGAATATGATGAAAACATGCCCATTTATTTTAGTTCGTCGTCTGTTACTATGAATCCTTTAACGGCTGGAACTTTTACTCAGTTTAATGTGACGTATGATGATCCTGCTGTAAAAGGTCTTACTAAAGATGAAGCTACAGGACGGTATATTCGTCCGTTGCAACCAGGTGATTATTATTATAATGATGGATCAATTTATCCATACGCAGAAGGAGTTGTAGATCAGCCTTTTACAGAAAGTTGCATCGGAGTGATTTTTGAGGTAGGTACAGGAGCTCCCGGAACAGAATGGACTCATGGTTCTGTTTTGGCTTTAAATAATGCACATTCGGATTGGTCAAAGTGGGGAAATGCTGGAACGCCAATAGATGGTAATAGTGTGGATGCCTCGTCGGGAAGTGTTGAACTTTTTAATTTTTTATCAGGAAAGATGGATGGCTATACTTTGACTAATACATTTACAACTGCATTTGGTGGATTAGATTGTGCATTTACAAAAATTAAAATATTTGGTTCTGTAGAAGCTCCTGAATCTTGGAGATTCACTGAGTATGCAGCTCCTGAAAACCGGACCAGTGGATGGTATATGCCGAGTGCTGGTCAATTGTTGGCTATATGGAGTGGTTTGGGTGGATATACGGTGGCCGCTGATAATTATATGAATAGTATGACTTCAGATCATTCGGCAAAATCTGAAGCGGTAGAAAAGATACAAGCGGCAATAGAGAAAGTTGGTGGTGTTTTTATTAGTCAGAGCAATAGTGATACAGAGAAAGGAATAAAACAATTGTGGTGGAGTACGACAGAAGTTAGCAATGATAATGTATGGGCTATAGAGTGGAATTATGCAGATACTGATAGTTGGACTACTGGTTTCTCTTCTAAAGGAAAGGCTTCTGGTTGGGATATTGCTAAAGTTTATGCTCGTCCGGTACTTTCATTCTAATCAGATGAAAATGAGTGAATATATAAATTATATTGTGTGTTAAAATTTTCTATATGAAAAATAATTCATTGTATACTCCTATAAAAATGCTTTTTTCCGCTATAATGGTTTCGGCATTTTTATGTGGTAATGAAAGTCCTGTATATGCAGATGTGCATAATGTGCAGGTAGTTATGCAGTCGGTCGTTGTAAAAGGACAGGTGGTAGACCTGAATGGTGATCCTGTTATTGGGGCAAGTGTACTTGAAAAAGGTACAAATAATGGGGTGATAACAGATATAGATGGCAACTTTACATTGAAAGTTGCCAATCGAAATTCGGTTGTGGTGGTATCGTACTTGGGATACAAGGCCATAGAGGTAAAAGCTTCGGATAAAAAAATTAGTCAAATTACTTTGAGAGAAGACAGTGAAATTTTGGATGAAGTGGTGGTAGTTGGTTATGGTATGCAAAAGAAAGCGACTCTTACAGGTTCTATTGAACAGGTTAGTGGAAAAGCATTGGAAAGTCGAGCTGTGACTAATGTGGGACTTGCTTTGCAAGGACAGACTCCAGGTTTGACTGTAACTCGTACTTCACCACGTCCAGGTAATGAAGATATTAGTTTTCAGATTCGTGGTGCTACGTCTGTTAATGGTGGTTCTCCTCTTATCATAATTGATGGAGTGCCTGCACTGAACAATCAGTCTTTCCAGAATATGAACTCTGATGATATTGAAAGTATCTCTGTGTTGAAGGATGGTGCGGCATCTATTTATGGTGCTAAAGCAGCAAATGGTGTGATTCTTGTCACAACCAAAAAAGGTAAGGGAAAATTGACTGTGGATTATAACTTCAATATGCGTTTTAATACCTTGGGTATCACTGGATATTCTTCTACAATGCAGCAGTATGCTCAGATGTGGTTAGCAGCCAATGATGAAGAAGAAGTTGAAGACTGGTGGGCCTGGGTTTCAAGAGAAAACATGGAAAAAATGGCGCAAGGTATTGAAGGTATTTATCCTACACAATATTATGGCGATATTTTTATTGGAAATGCCAACCGTATTGATGAAATGTTTGCAACCAGATTTTCTTATCAGCATAATTTGAGTTTGTCTGGAGCAACCGATAAATCTGATTATCGTATATCTCTTGCCTATGCAGACAATCAAGGAAACTTGGCAACAGCGTATGATGGACAGAAGCAGATTAACCTTCGTTTAAATTATGGAAATCAACTGACGAAATGGTTGAGACTTGAAACAGCGGCCAGTATGATTAAAACAGATACAGAAGGGCCTTCTGTGGGATTGGATGCTTCATTGTATGCACAAGAAATGCCTTTATTCCCAGCTAAGAACCCGTATGGACAATGGTATGCAGATTATGGAACTGTGGGTGACAGACAGCCGGCTGCAGCTACGGCAGATGGGGGACGTGATAATAAAACTTCTTTGATCAGCCGTGTGGATGTAAAAGCGATTGTAGATATTTGGAAAGGCTTCTCGTTTGAAGGTATGGCTTCTTTCCAGAATGAAGAATTTAGAAGAGAACGTTATGTTGTTCCTGTACAGACATACGACTGGTTTGGTAATCCTGCGGAACAAGTGGTATCAGTAACAAAACCTACATTAAGTACTACCGACCCATCTAATTTGGCTCATAATAATCCTGGTTATCTGACTGTAGCAGAAAACTACTTTTATCAATATTATTCTGCATTGTTGAAATACAAGAATAAATTTGGTGACCATAGTGTGTCGGCCATGTTGGGTATCAACGCAGAAAAAAATCAGGTGAAGAAAGTGGCTGCCGGTCGATTGAACTTTACGAATGATGGAGTGTATGACTTGAATGTGGCAGATAGTGATATGATGGGAACCAGTGGTGGAAAATATCATAATGGTACTTATTCATACATTGCTAAAGTGAACTATGACTATCAGGAAAAGTATTTGCTGGAGTTGATGGGACGTAGAGATGGAAACTCCAAATTTGCAGATGGGTATCGTTTCCAGAATTATGGCTCATTCTCTTTAGGATGGGTATTTACTCAGGAAAAATTTTTACAGCCTATCACTTCTTTCATAGGACTTGATTTTGGTAAAGTACGTTTGAGTTATGGTACTTCCGGTAATGATGTCGGACTTGGAAATTATGATTATGTTTCTACTATTAATCAAGGAACAGCTGTGTTAGGTTCACCGGCAACATCGGTTATTGCCACTTCATTGAATAATTCCGGTTTGGTTAGTTTGACTAGAACATGGGAAAGAGTTGAACAGAAGAACATTGGTGTGGATTTGAATTTCTTAAACAACCGCTTGGTGTTTAACTGGGACTACTTTATAAAAGAAAATAAGGGAATGCTTTCATCTGTTTCTTATCCTTCTGTGTTGGGAGGAACAGCTCCGAAAACCAATAGCGGACATTTAAGAGTGAGAGGTTGGGAAGTTGCTTTAACCTGGCGTGATAAGGTGAAAGATTTCAATTATTTCGTATCTGTAAACTTGAGTGATTCCAGAAGTAAGTTGATGGATTTGGAAGGCGCTGATACTTTTGTAGCGGGTAAGAATGCTACGTTAAATGGCTATCCTTTGAATGCCTGGTTCCTTTACAAGACAGATGGTTATTTTGCTTCACAGGAAGAGGTTGATGCATATTATGCAAAATATGCTAATAAAGGTGGTGATATGGCTTTATTACCTTATGGTAGTCAGACGGAGCTTCGTCCAGGAGATATTAAGCGCGTAGATATGAGTGGAGATAAGTGCATTTCAGCTGAAGGTGGAGCTTCAAGTGACTTGATTTATATGGGAGATGCAAATCCACATTATATGTTCGGTATTTCATTGGGAGGCGACTGGAAAGGTATTGACTTCAATGCTTTATTCCAAGGAGTAGGAAAACAGATGATTATGCGTCAGGGCTGGATGGCTTATCCGTTTTCTGCGGGCTATACAAATCAGAATCCAAGTTTCTTAGGTAAGACATGGACTGAAGAAAATCCTAATGCGGAATATCCTCGTCTGACAGTGTATAAAGATAGAGCTGCATGGAACTATTTGAATAATGATTTTATGCTTCAGAATAACCGCTATATTCGTTTGAAATCTTTGGTTATTGGTTATACATTGCCAAGAGTATGGACGTTAAAAGCTAAAATGGAAAAAGTAAGAGTTTATTTCTCAGGTAATGACCTTTGGGAAGCTACCAGCATTAAAGACGGTTTCGATCCGGAAATGGGAGAAATGGCTCAGAATACGGGGTATCCGTTTGCAAGAACATGGTCATTTGGTGTGAATGTTACTTTTTGATAGATATAATAAATGATAATAAAGAATATGAAGAAAATATATGTTTCATTGCTGGCAGGTTTAATGTTGGGATTTACAAGCTGTGCTGATACTTTTCTTGACCTTGAACCTTTAGACCAACGTACAGACGTGATTTATTTTGGAAAAGCTGCTGATTTTAAGGATTATGCATCTTCTTTTTATGGTCAGTTGTTAGGATGGCGCACTCCGTATGGAAGTTTCTCTATCTATAATTATATGGATTCTTCGTCTGATTTGTCATCTAATTTTCTTGCATCTTCCGATTTAGGTCGAGGCACCATTGTGGTTTCTTTAAAAGACGATCGATGGGATAAATGTTATAATTATATCCGTACGGTAAATATATTGTTGAATAAAGCAGAAACTTATTCTGGAAATAAAGACGAAATTGCTCAATATGTATCAGAGGCTTATTTCTTTAGAGCTTACAATTATTTTATGCTGTTGAAGACTTTTGGAGGAGTTCCTATTGTGAAAACAGTGTTGGATACTGATTCACCAGAACTGACAAATGCTCGTAACAGCCGGTATGAGGTGGTAGATTTGATTTTGTCAGATTTGACTGAGGCAATTAAAAATCTGCCTCTTGAGCAAAATTTGTCAAGTACTGATAAAGGACGCGTGACAAAAATGGCGGCAGAAGCTTTTAAAGCACGGGTTTTGCTTTATGAAGCTACCTGGAGAAAATACAATGGGACATCTACAGATTTTAAAGGTTCTGCTGGACCTGCTAAAGATCAGATAAATGAGTTCTTGGATGAGGCTATTACTTTGTGTGAGGATGTGATATATAATGGAGGTTATCAAATCTGGAATCAGAACAGTAATACTAAGATTCCTAATCAAAGCAGTTATTTCTTGTTTAATTTGGAAGATGAGGGAAGTAACCCTGCAGGTTTGACTAAATCTTCAAACAATGAATTTATATTGTATGGAGTGTATGATTATATTTTGCGACAAGGTGGGGTAAATTTAAGCCATACGGTAGCTTCTATGATTCCAAGTCGTAAATTTGTGGATATGTTTTTATGTACAGATGGTCTACCTATTAAATATTCAGATTTGTTTCAAGGATATCATAATACGGGAGATGAGTATAAAAATCGAGATTACCGTTTGATGAACTATACCAATCAGGGAGTTGATCCTGAATCTGGATCGGTTGTTTTGGATAGAGGATTGGCAGGATATAATTGTTCTAAATTTTATTCTCATAATTATCCGGCATATCGAAAAGAGAAAGAGGAGTCAGCCAATTATCCGGTGTTACGTCTGGCTGAAGTGTTCTTAAATTATGCAGAGGCTTGTTATGAACGTAATGGAAAGGTGACTGATGAACAGCTTTCTGGTATTAATCAATTGAGAGCAAGAGGTGGTGTAAAGGCGCTTACCAATCAGTTTATAGAAGAATGTCAGGCAAAAGGATACGAAATGGATATGCTTTCGGAAATACGACGTGAAAGAGCTTTGGAATTGTTTATGGAAGGATTCCGTTTTGACGACTTGAAACGTTGGGGAATAGCAGAGCAGGAATTAAATCAGTCTCGTTTAGGTATGGTTGTAGGTGGAAATGGCTATGAAACAGAGTTTAAGGCTGCAGATGGAACCATAAAGACGGCAATGTATAAACCAGGAACTTTCCCCTGGGGAGAAGAAGAAGTGGAAACAGGTGATGGAGTTTTGAATTGTGTAGTAATCAGTAGCAAGTCTAATCATTCATTCGCGAAAAAACATTATTTGTGGCCTATTCCTCAGCAACAGATTAACTTGAATTCAAATCTGGTTCAAAATCCTGGGTATTAATAAAAGTAATAGTAAAATAGATTAATATGAAACATAATATGTGGAATAAAATAGTAAGATATTTTGCGTGTGCATTGGCTGTTTTCTCAGCAGTGGGCTGTGAAAAAGATGCAAATATCAAGCAGTATGTATATCCCGTACCGGAAGTAGAGAAAATCTCTCCGGACGCAGGATATGTGACTTCTCAGGTAATTATTTACGGAAAAAACTTTGGAGACAGAACAGAAGCTGTAAAAGTTTTATTCGGAGGTATTGAAGCTGAAAATGTTTTATCTTGTAAAGATAACTGCATTGTAGTGGAGGTTCCGGAAAAAGCATTGACTGGTGATGTTGAGCTTACAGTATGGACAAATACGGTGGTTGCTGGTAAGTATGAGGTATGGGCTTCTCCTGTAGTTTCTGAGTATACTACGGCTTCAGGTACTGTAGTGGTAAATCCTGGTGATGAAGTCGTTATAAAAGGTGAGAAGTTTGGAAAGTCGGAAGAGGATGTATATGTGACTTTTGGCGGAGTGAAAGGAGAAGTGACTTCGTGGTCAGATACAGAAGTGAAAGCTGTAGCACCTGCTGATTTCCCGACTGGTGCATTGGTTCTGAATGTAAATGGGTTAGACATCAATATTGGTGGTATCTTGAATCCTACGAAGAAGGGTGATGTGACGATTGCCTATCTGAAGAACTATGAGCAACCATTTAAGATAGACCCGAATATGACGGATGCACAAAAAGGTGTTTCTGCTTCAGTTTGCTTACCTGCAGATTGGATTGTAAATGAAGCAGGACGTTCTGCATTGAACAATGGTGCTACGGAGAAAGTAGCTGGTTTGAATAATGATAATCTTATCCTACAGGCAGGCTGGGATTGGGGTGATTTTACCAATGGTAAATTGTATCAGACCACAACTTTACCTAAAGGTAGTTATAAATTGACTGTCAACTTTAAAGAATATGGCGTGAAGGCTGGTTCTTCTTTGTATTTTGCTGTAGCTGCTGGTAATGAGGTCCCTGATGTAGATGATGTGACAAGTAATTCAATAGCTTATCATGACTTTGGAACAGGTGAGAATAAAACACCATCGGAATGTGTGATAGAGTTTGAGATTACGGAGGACACTCAAGATGTTGCATTAGGATTTGTGGCATCATTTAGTGCAAATAGCTGGTTTAGAGCGACTGGACTGAAATTGGAATTGAAATAATAAACCAGAATTTTATTACTTAATAAAGAATAGATTATGAAAAAAATATTATTTGTTTTACCTTTTCTGATGCTGGCATTCTTGTGGGCATGTGACGACGATGCAGAAATAGTACGGATGGAAAATCCGGATCCCAATGCGACTATTACTTCTGTTTCTCCTCAGAGAGGATTGGTAGGTACTGTAGTGACAATTGCCGGAACAAACTTTGGAGCAGCCTCGCAGCTTGTGCAGGTGTATTTTACAGGAGTTGAGGAAAGTGTTCCGTTATTAAGTTGTGAAGATAAAGAGCTTCAAGTGGCCGTACCGGAAGGAGCTCAAACTGGTCCTTTAACAATCGTAGTGATGGATCAGAAGATTGTGACAGATCTGGAGTTTGCTATAACTCCAGATCCGGAAATGGCTTCCGTATCTGTTCAACAAGGCTATGCAAGTGATGAAATTGTGATTACTGGTAGTAATTTTGGAACTACGGTGGAAGATGTCCGCTTGTATTCTGTGATAGATGGAGAAGAAATTGAATTTGAGATTCTTTCATGTACGGATACGTAAATCAAGGCTAAAGTTCCTGCAGTGTCTGAATTTGGGCAGTTTGATTTGAATCTGTCTGTTTTAGGCAGAAGTGCAGTGAATAAATTGTCATTCACTTACTTGGAACAGGCTGCTATAACTTCTGTTACGGTGGAAAATCCTTTGATTGGAGAGTTTGTTTTTGCAGGTGATAACGTAATTGTAAAAGGTACGGGTTTTGGAACTGTAGTTGATGAGGTAGAAGTTACAATGGGTGGATTGGCTGCCACTGTAGTTTCATGTACAAATGAAGAAATTAAAGCTCAGGTGCCGGACGGATTTACCGGAGGTGCAGTTACAGTAACTCGCAACAATCGTCAGGCAGTTTCAGAGAAGGAATTGCAGGTCTTGGATCCCAATACTGATATAACTAGTTCTGTTTTGAAAAACTATAAGCAGCCGTTTAGTGCTAAAGCATATAGCGAAGGACAAGCAGGTGATAATACTGGAGATGTATGGGCTGAACCTACTGATTGGATTGTGAATGATGCAGTGAAAAATATGTATAATAGACTTGGAAGTGGTTGGGCTTCTGCTCCAACAGGTGGACTAAGTACAAATAAGGATTTGTTGACGATTCAAGTTGGCTGGAATAAAGATGTAACGTTTGTGTCAAATGGAAAGATTTACCAGAGTATAAAGCTTCCTAAAGGTCAATATAAAGTGCAAATCGCAGTTGAGGAGGTAACTAATCCCACAAGAGGTACTAGATATTTTGTTATTTGTGAAGGTGAGGAATTGCCGGATAAAGAAGCTTTGGAAACTAATAACATTAGTTATTTAGCTTTGGATACTAAACAGAACTATGAACATATATTTACTTTAAATCAGGTATATGATAATATTTCTTTAGGTTTTCTTGCTAATATAACACAGTCAGAATCTAATTTGAAGGTTTCATCTGTGAAGTTAATTTATTTAGGAAGTAATAATTGAATGAGTAATTATGAATAAACTGTTTTTTATAGCAACTGTAGGTTTAGCATGTATTACCTCTGCTTGCGGAGACGATATTGATCCGATTGAACGTGATTGGATAACAGAAGAAGAGGAGGTTGAAGAAATTCAGCATAATATAGAAATTAAAGATGAAAGTGTAGCTTTTGTTCACCCGGGAATATTACATAGCCAAGAAGATATTGACCGTGCAAAGAATAATGTAGCTTCTCAGACATCTCCATGGATAGACGGATGGAATGCATTGATGACGAATAATCATTTTACAGCTCCGTATAATGGAAGCTTTCAAGGTATTTCTGTAACTCCAAATGCAACAGAAAAGTTAATTCGAGGTGGAAATACCATTTGGGAGTCTGAACCGGATAACTATAATAATGCAGCTAATCAGGCTCACGCTGCATATCATTATGCGTTGGCGTGGAAAATAACAGGAGATGAGGAGTATGCTAAAGCTGCTGTTAATATATTGAATGCGTGGGCTACAACTTGTAAATCGTTGAATGGCGACTCTAACGTATCATTGGCTGCCGGCTTATATGGTTATCAGTTTGCAAATGCTGGAGAGTTGATGAGAGACTATGCAGGATGGGGGGCTGATAAATTTGCTGCTTATCAGAAATGGATGGTCGATGTATTTTATTCTATGAATCTTGATTATTTGACCAGACATCATGATGCGGATATAATGAACTATTGGGCAAACTGGGATTTGTGTAACCTTGCTTCAATCTTATCAATCGGAATTTTGGCTGACCGACGTGACATTTATAATGTAGCGGTAGAATATTTGCTGGAAGGTGAAGGCAATGGATGCCTGAAAAATACAATAGTTCATGTGTTTGATGGAGATGATGCCGGATTAGCTCAGATACAGGAGTCTGGACGTGACCAGGGGCATGCTACTCTTGTGATAGGTCTATTGGGAATCATTGCCCAGACAACTTGGAATCAAGGGGATGATTTTTTTGGATACAATGATAATGTGATTTTAAAGGCAGCTGAATATTCTGCTAAATATAATGTGGCAGGATTGGATGTCCCATTTGTAGAGTATTATAATCGTGTACATGGTTGGTATACAGAGGTCTCAGCAGATGCCCGTGGTACTCAACGACCGATGTGGGAGGTACTCTATGGACATTATGCAAAAGTTAAAAATGTGGAGCCTAAATGGACGCAATATACGTTGATGGGAGTCAATCAGATGAGACCAGAACCAGGTGCTCAAACCGGAGATGGTGGTGGTACTTATGACCTTTTAGGCTGTGGCACATTAATGTATGCAAGATAAATAAATTTGATTGTATTGATGACAGACTATCATGGAAAGTGATAGTCTGTCTTTTAAATTGAAGGATTGCGATGAAGAAGATATTTTTTATATTGTTACTTTTGATATGTGGAGGGGGAATTAATGCCCAGCTTTATACATATCCGGAAGGACTTCGTACCGGACTACCACATAATGATGACTTTACAGTGAGAGTCAGAACAAAAGGTGGAGAATGGAAAGAGACCTTTGAGTATAAGGTTCAGGTGGATATGGACCGGGTGACAGATGCTTCAATGGTACAGTTTGACATGGATGAACCGGTGGAAGTGATGGTGAAGAAGAATAACGGCATGATTCAGCAGGTGGATATTCGTCCGTATTCCAAAAACATAGAATACAAACAGGTGAAAAATTGTATTTTCTTTACTTTGGATAAGCCTCAGTACCTTTCTGTAGAGTTTAACGGAGACCGTTTGAACAATCTGCATCTGTTTGCCAATCCGGTAGAAACGGAAACTTATAAGGAAAGCTCAGAGGGCGTGATGTATTTTGGACCGGGTACGCATCGTCCGGGAGATTTGCCGAATAATCAAATCCGGATTCCGAGTAATACGACTGTATATCTGGCACCTGGAGCCGTAGTGGAAGCTAAATTGCTGGTTGATCATGCGGAAAATGTACGGATTATAGGGCGTGGTATTATTTACAAGGCTATTCGGGGAATTGAGGTGACAGACTCGAAAAATGTGTATATTGACGGGATAACAGTGGTGAATCCAGATCATTATTCTATTTTTGGAGGTGGTTCAAAAGGTATTACCGTGCGAAATTTTAAAGCCTTCAGTTGTAAGGGCTGGTCGGATGGAATTGACGTGATGAGTTGTCAGGATATCGACATAGAAAATATTTTTATGCGTAACAGTGACGATTGCCTGGCTTTCTATAATCACCGTTGGAACTGGTGGGGAGGTACCAATCATGTAAATGTGCGAAAGGCAGTACTTTGGGCAGATATTGCTCACCCGATTAATATTGGCGGGCATGGTGACCCCGAATCGGAAGTAGGTGAGACTATAGAGAATCTGACATTCAGAGACATTGATATTCTGGAACAGGACGAGGATGATTATCCTTATCAGGGTTGTATGGCCGTGGTTTGTGGAGATAAAAACCTGGCTCGGAATATTTTATTTGAAGATATACGCATTGAAAGCATACAAGAGGGGATGATGTTTAACATTCGGGTAAATTACAATCCCAAATATGACAAACAGCCCGGTAGGGGAATTGACGGACTGACTTTCCGCAATATTACGTATGATGGTATCGGAGAAAACAAGTCTGTGATTTTTGGTTTTGATGAGATCCGGAGAGTAAAAAATGTGACTTTTGAAAATATTGTCATTAATGGCAAGAAAATGAAAGACACAAAAGATTTTGTAAAGAACGAATTTGTAGATAATATTGTGGTGAAATAAATAGAGGAAGGCTTATGAGAAGATTTGTTGTCAGTATGTGGCTGTGTGTGTTATGTACCGTTTTGTCAGCCCGTAGTTTTACACATCCTGGTGTGCTTCATAACTTGAAAAGTTTTGAGGTGATGAAACAGCAGATAGAGAAAAAAATAATGCCAGCTTATGGGTCCTGGATGATTTTGAAAGCACATCCTTGTTCACAGTTTGATTATGAATTACGTGGCCCTTATAAGGTGATTTCTCGTGACGGGGAATATGCTTATACCAAAGGTAACATGGAGCGGGATTTCAGTGCTGCTTACCAGAATTCTCTGATGTGGATGCTTACGGGTGATAAAAGACATGCGGAAAAATCGCTGGATATATTGACTGCTTATGCCGATACGTTGCAATACATTCCGGAAACGAATGATGCACCTTTATTGGCTGGTCTGGAAGGTATGAAAATTGTATATGCGGCAGAAATTTTAAAATACACATATAAAGAAGCTGATGCGTCTTCTTTGGCCAAAATCAGTAAGATGATATTGACAGTCTTTTTGCCGGTGTTAGAGAATTTTTATGCGCGTGAGCCGTATACTAACGGTAACTGGGGACCTGTAGCCACTAAAACTTACATGGCTATTGCCATTTGGTCGGATAATGCACAAATGTATGAGAAGGCAAAAGATTTTTACCTGAATGCGCATGATAATGGTACGATAAAAAATTATATCAGTGGCGATACCGGACAGTGTCAGGAAAGTGGACGTGATCAGGGACATCCGCAATTAGGGCTGGGAGCAATGGCTACAATTTGTGAAATGGCCTGGATTCAAGGAGATGATTTGTACTCGGCATTAGACAATCGTTTGTTGAAAGGGTATGAGTATACAGCCCGGTACAATTTAGGGTATGATGTGCCTTATGTGGTGTGGAAGGATATTACCGGTAAATATTCTGACTGGCAGTCTATTTCATCCCATTCTCGGGGAAGCTTCAAACCGGTTTATGAGATAGTGTATAACCATTATGTGTTGCGTAAACACTTGGAAATGCCTTACACAAAGGAAGTCTTGGATAAGATACGTCCGGAAGGATTTGAGAGAGATCAGCCAGCTTTTGGCTCGTTGTTGTTTTGGAATAAATAAAGTTTTATGTTACGTTGGTTATTGAGTGCCTTGTGGATATGTGTGCTGACAGGGACAGTAACTGGGACGAAAGTGGAGGTAGCTGGGGCACCTCAAGGCATCTCCTTGAACAATGATTTTATAGTCAAAGTCCGTCCGGAAGGAAAAAGTAAGTGGGTGCTTGTGCCCACTTACCTGGTGAAGGTGGATGAGGTGCGTGAGACAAAGCACCATGTAGAACATGCTTCCATGGCTACCTTTGATTTTTCGGAAAAGGTGGAAATTGAAGTGACGTATAATAAAGGAAAGATTGATTCGGCTCGTGTACGTCCGTTGTCATACGATATTCCTTTTACGATAGAAGGGAATACGCTTCAATTTTCATTAGAGAAACCGACCAATCTTTCGGTGGAAGTGAATGGAGATATTTTTCATAACCTGCATTTGTTTGCCAATCCTTTGGATACATTTAAGGTAGACAAAAAGAATCCGGACCTGATTTATTTCGGACCCGGAATTCATCGCATTGAAGGAGATGAATTTCGAATTCCTTCCGGAAAGACTGTGTACGTGGCTGGTGGAGCAGTGATGATGGGAAGAATGCTGATAGAGAATGCCCATGATGTAAAGTTGTTGGGAAGAGGAATTATTGATCCGAGTGTGAAAATGGGTATCCGTATTGCCAATTCTCGGAATGTACAGGTAGAAGGATTGGTGGCTACACAATGTGCTACGGGTGGATCTGACAGTGTGACTATCCGAAACGTGAAGGTAATCAGTTATTTTGGTTGGGGAGATGGAATGAATGTGTTCTCCAGCAAAAATGTGTTGTTTGACGGAGTATTTTGCCGAAATTCGGATGATTGTACTACGGTTTACGGTACTCGCTTGGGGTTTGAGGGGCCGAGCTCAAATATTACCATGCAGAATTCCACGTTGTGGGCGGATGTGGCTCATCCTATTTTTATCGGGATTCACGGGAATGCAGAGAAACCGGAAATATTGGAGAATTTGAACTATGTGAATATTGATATTCTGGACCATAAGGAAAAACAGCTGAATTACCAGGGGTGTATGGCTATTAATGCAGGAGATGAGAATCTGATTCGAAATGTACGATTTGAGAATATACGCATTGAAAATTTCCGACAAGGTCAACTGGTAAATCTGCGGATTTTCTTTAATGAGAAATATTGTAAAGCTCCGGGAAGAGGCATTGAGAATGTATTGTTCAAGAATATTTCTTATACGGGCAATCGAGCTGAAATTTCTGTGATTGAAGGATATGATGCGCAGCGAAAAGTACGGAATATTCGTTTTGAAAATCTTCGTATAAATGGCCAGATTATTTCCGATGATATGCCAGGAAAACCTAAATGGTATCATACGGGAGACATGGCAAGAATTTATGTAGGTCCTCATGTGGAAGGGATTTCTTTTTTGAATACTTTTGAAAAATCAATAGTTCGTTAAAAATTAGCCTAGCCTAAGC